>Ga0209702_10001550_pt1 | contig 43641 bp, 41 predicted proteins | sample FRY01_FD_187210 | JGI IMG/M metagenome (GOLD analysis project Ga0209702, IMG submission 187210) | Freshwater microbial communities from Lake Fryxell liftoff mats and glacier meltwater in Antarctica - FRY-01 (SPAdes) (version 2) | ecosystem: Environmental > Aquatic > Freshwater > Ice > Glacier...
CGGTATTTGACGCCGTCATTTTCAATTGAAAATGACGGCGTCAAATACCGGATTGTGGGCAAATGGCCGCTGCAGGCTGCGTCGGCAAGCTTATAATGAACTCACTGCTGTGTTCATCCGAGAGATTATATGAGTGGTGCCGAATGGGTGGCTGTATTTGCGCGCTTGGAAGCCAATCGCGCGACGCCTGATGTACTGGCGCTGCCGGACTGGAATGAGACGCACTGGCAGAAACTCCTGACCCATACCACTGCGCGCCCTTTTCGTGCCAGCGAAGTTGTGATTCAGCGCGGCGCCACAGACCGCACACTTTTTCTGGTTGCTGCCGGTTCCCTTGAGGTCGGGGTGACGCATGTGGACGGCGTCAGCATGACTTCGCTGGCGCGGATCACCGCGGGCAGCGTGCTCGGCGAACAATCTTTTTTTGACAGCCAGCCACGATCGGCGAATGTGTGGGCGGTGGCTGACGGCACCTTGCTGTTGTTGCCTTATGAGGTATTTACACAGTTCGGCGAAGACGAGCCTGCGCTGGCGCGAGATTTCCTGTTTGCGATGGCACGCGTGCTGTCGATCCGGTTGCGTAATACTTCATTTCGTCTGCGCCGCTAGGGAATTTCGACCTCCAGCAGCGGTCCGTACTGCTGGCAACCCAGCACATCCCAGTCGCCCGGGCTGCCGTTGGGTTTGGCGCGGTAGAGCGTGAACTTGATCGCGTTGGCCACGTCGAATTCGACATAATCCGACATCCGTTCCGGCGGGACCCCGAATAGTTTCTGGATGGCCTCTCGGCTCAGTGCCTTGCTTTTTCGCGCCCGCTCGTAGTCCTGCGGGCTGCGGAAAATGATGTCGAACGTAACCTGATTGACGCCCGCATTCTTGCTGCGGACTGTGTTGGCGAATTCGCCCAGTTTGATGCCCATGGTTTTCTCCTAGACGCCTGCTTCGATCATATGCACCGGGAACAACTCCATCGGATCGTCGATGGCCACGGTATGGTTGACGTTCCAGACATAACCCGGCGACGAACGCATGGTTTGCTTGGTGGTCGCTGCCGTACCGGCAGTACCCTTGACCCCGGGGATGCGCGCCAGGAAAAACATGCGCACAGCGAAATCAGTGATCTTTGCGGCCAGTTCGTCCGTTGCAGCCAGCCCTTCGACGACGATGCCGACTTCGTGCGGTTGTGCATTCTTAATGGGCTCCAGTTCCTTCAGCACGCCGTTTTTGCCGAATACATGGAAGAAGAGTTCATAGCCGTCGTTGCCAAAGCGTTTGGCAACGGCTGAACGCACCCATTCGATGGCCTGGTCGGAGTGGCGCACGACATGCGGGTCACGCAAGCCGACGAAACCCATGTAGCGCTCGCCGACTTTTTTTGCGCCTTCAAGCTTCACTCGCAGTTCCGTGGCCGGTGCCCATGCTGCGCCGGAGATCCGGCAGGTGCGTTCGTCGAACTGTGAATATTTGCAATGGCGCATGTCGAGCATCCCGCCCAGCGTGTATTCGTAGTAGGGGTTCTCGCGCTCGTACATCGAGTGTCCTGCGGCGGAGGCGACCGTGCAGCGCTGGTCCGGGTGATAAGGGGTGATCTTGATGTCGTCCTGGGAAATGGTGCCGATCACGGTTTCCTTGCCCATAAACGGTTCCGCGACCAGCGATGCACACTCGATCATCTTGCCCATGTGATAGGCGAGCGCATCGGGAAACCCGGCACGGATGCAGGGGGCCGCGGTAAAGTTGATGTCGCCACAGCGCCCGGCAATGATTACGTCCGCACCCATGTCGAGCAGCTTGATGAACGGATGCACACCGGCGACCGCGACGATGCGACTGGCTTTTTCTATTTCTTCCATCGTTAGTGTTGGAAATCCTCCAAGCCCGGTGATTTCCTTGCCCGCGGCGAGCTTGCGCTGCAGGTAGTCCTTGGGCACCTCGGAGTAGAAATAGCCGATCTTGAACTTGGGGATGCGATGTTCCGCGCCCAGCTCTTTGATGATGCGTACAAAATCATCAACGCCCTTGTTGCTTCCGGTGTCACCGGCTGAGCCGATGATAAGCGGGATGTTGCGTTTGCGTGATGCGGTCAGGAAGAGCTCGAGTTCTTCCCGCACAAAGTGGCCGAGTTGGATGTTTGCACCGAGGTAGACCGGGCCGGGGTCGGAGCTGCCGCCATCCGCAACCACGTAGTCAGGGTTGGTTTCCATCCCGCGGTGAAAACTTTCGGGGTTTGAGGGGGCGGTGCCGAGGTGCCCGGTCGAAATCAGTACGCGCAGTGTTTCTTTCTTGGTCGTCATGTCCGGTGATGTTCCAGGTTGGTGGATATTATTGGCTGACTGGTGTCTGGCGCCGCATCAGCAGGGATTCAATCGCTACACCCGCGATGGCCAGAATTCCGCCGATCACAAGCAGTTGGTTGCTGGGTGCAAGCAGCAGGCCGCCGGTGACGAGGTACATCAGTCGCAACAGCCAGTTGAGGCGACTTCTGAGGAATCCGAAGAATCCGGCCGCCAGGAAAATTGCGCCGACGAAGCCGCTGGTGGCGACGGTAATGACCTCGATCAGCGGTCCGCGCGCAATCAGTGCCGGGTTGACGACAAAAAAGAACGGCACGATGAACGCGACAATGCCGAGGCGCATGCCGACCAGGGAAGTTTTGAACCAGTTGCCGCCTGATATGTTGGCGGCGATCACGCAGGCTGTGCAGGTCGGCGGGGTGACTGATGCCAGGGTTGCCCAGTACAGCAGAAACATGTGGGCCGCGACGATGTCGATCTGCAGTTTGACCAGCGCCGGCGCGATCAGCGCCGCCGACAGGATGTAGGTTGCGGTCACCGGCAGTGGTGCACCCAGCACCAGCGGGATGATTGCGGCGACTGCGAGCGAGCCGATCAGGTTGGCGCCACCCATTTCCAGGATCACGCTACTGACCTTGGGCGCAACGCCGGTCAGCCCCAGCAGGCTGGTGAACATGCCGACGGCGACGAGGATGGGGACGATTTCGGCTACCGAGACGCCGCCTTTACCGAGCGCCTGGAGCAGCTTTCGTCCCCGTTCACGCATGGCCTGCGGATCGACGTCCGAGAGGAGGTACAGCACGACCACTGCAGCGCAGGCGTAAAACCCGGAGGAGGTCAGCGTCATGCCCGAAAACAGCAGGCCCAGCAGGATGGCGACCGGAAGGAACAGCGGTACGATTTTCGACCAGGTGAAAATGTCACGCGCACGGGGAATGTCTGCCGGTGGCACCGGGGCCAGCCCCAGTCGTGCGGCTTCGAAATGCACGCCGGCGACGATGCCGGTGTAAAACAGCAGGCAGGGTATCGTGGCGTAACCGATGATGTTGAGATATGACATGTTCAGCAGATCTGCCATGATGAATGCCGCGATACCCATCACGGGTGGCGTGATGCCGCCGCCGGTCGACGACATCGATTCCACGCCTCCGGCGAAATTGGCGTCGTAACCGAGCTTGCGCATCAGCGGGATCGTGTAGTTGCCGGTCACCGAGACATTGGCGACGGCGCTGCCGGAGATCATGCCGAACAGCGCGCTGGCGACGACGCCGACCTTGGCAGGCCCCCCCTGGTAACGTCCGGCGAGCCACAAGGCGATGTCCATAAATGTCTTGCCGCCACCGGTTGCCTGCAGCAGGGCGCCGAACAGGATGAACATGGCGATGAAGGTGGCCGACGTGCCGGTCAGAGAGCCATAGATGCCGGACGAGGAGTAGTACAGCGTTTCAATTACATACTCCAGCGGAAACCCGGGGTGGGTCCAGCGACCCGGCATCCACGGGCCGACAAAGACATAGGCAAAAATCAGCAACACGCAGATCGGTATTGCCCAGCCGGTGGCGCGTCGTGCGGCATCAAGGATGATGATGGCCAGCGCGGCGCCGAGCAGTTGGTAGAGCAGGCTCGCGTCGCCCGGGTAGGTGATGATGTCTTCCCAGTTGACGAAAATCACGGCGTTGGCTGCCACCACCAGCACAATCAGCGTGATGTCCACGACCATGCCGAAGCCGCGGGCGCGTTGCGTGGCCCAGGGTGCTGCGATGATGATGGTGGTAACGCCCAGCATGACGTGCAGCGAGCGCAACTGCATGTCGTAGAGCGATACGAACACGGGGACGATCAACTGGAACAGCGCAAATGCGAGTCCCACCCAGAACAGCGTCCGTGCTCTCCAATCGGTCGTCATGGCTTACTTTTCAGATATCAGGCCTAACTAGCGCGGGCCCTTGTATTCGGGCGGGATCAGACGCTCCGGTACCTTGATGCCGGCTTCTTTTGCAAACTGGATCACGCCGGCGTGGAAATAAACACCCTTGATTTCCGGTGTGTGTGCGAACGCGTCCTCAACCGGCTGCAGGCCGGCTGAGGGTGCAAAGGCCTCGCCGATCTCCTTCCAGCCCTGGTTCACGGCTTTCATGATGCGGTAGCCCGTTTCCTGCGACATGCGCGAACTCGACATCGTCATTACCGCTGAACTCATTTCAATCAGCGGGCCCACGGTGGACAGTTCGCGTATGCCGCCCGCTTTGGTGTTGGTAAATGTGTTGAGAGGATCCTGCGCCGAGAGCTTGTCGGACTCGGCCTTGCTGAACCCGATCACCGTGAGTGGTGTGCCGTAATGGGTTTCGAACATGCCGGTGTCGAAGCGGTCATGCGGGCTGCCCTTGAGCATGCCGACGTATCCGCCTTCTTTGAGGCGACGGGTGGAGTCGTCAAGTGAGCCCGGGGTCATCAAAATGCCGGTGCCCAGCAGTTTGTTGGCTTCCATGGCGCGCTGCATATCGCGCGTGCCGGGAATGCCGGGGGCGAAGCGCTTGCCGTTCAGATCGGCCCAGGAGCGTATGTTTTCCTTTTTGGCGATATCGGCGCGCACATAGATGCGTGACACATTGACGTTGCGCATGAACATCAGTCGGACTGGTTCCCACGGGCCTTCTTTCTTGAAGTTTCCTTCGCCTTTTGCGACAGCGGCGACCACCGCGGGACTGCCACTGATAGACCAGTCGAGCACGCCCTGTTTCATCAGTTTGGCGTGATCAAAGCCGCCGCCACCCTCGACCGCGGTGACATTGACGCCCGGGTCGTACTTGCGCACGACATTCGACAGCGATACGGCGAATGCGTAGACGCCTGAAGAGGAACTGACGCTGCCCAGAGCTAAATTGACGGGTTTGGGTGCGGGTGCCTGTGCGAGGACTGCTTCTGGGTGTGCCGCGGTCAGCGACAGCACCATGATTCCGAACAATGCTTTGGTGTTCATGTGCAATCTCCTGTGGAGCTACGATTTGCAGAAATAGGACTGTTTTTCGGCGAGTGCCTCGAAGCGGTTGAGCGCTTTCAGTGTGCGCGCCTTGTCGAGGATGCTCAGTTCATGGAGCAGACCATTGATGAGAATCAGCGGTGCGCACTGAAACGCGATGAACGATGCGGATTCGGCCGATGAGTAGAGGTTGATATCACCGCGCAGGGGGGAGAAGGTGCTGTCGGTGACGACCAGCGTGTTCAGTCCTTTGCTTTTTGCACAATGCAGGAAATCCACGAGTTCCTGCAGGTAACGGGGAAATCCGATGACGACCACACAGGCTTTGCGGTCGAGTCGATCCAGTCGGTCATAGGCCTCGGTGGTGATCGACAGAAAACGGCTGCTGGCAAATTCAAGCTTGTCGAGTCCGAACCACAGATGGCGGGCGAGCGGTGCTGCGCCCCTGGGGCCGGCGATGAGAATTTCGGATGCCTTGCCCAGTGTGGAGACGGCTCGCCGGAATGCCTTGCGATCCAGAGTTTCCTGCAGGGCAGTGATGTTTTCCAGCTCTTTGCCGATGACCAGGGCGAGCGGCCCGCGGTCGGCAACCTTTGTGTTGGCTGTGAGCTGGAAGCGTTCTGTGCCCTTGAGATCGGCGCGTACGATGCGCCGGATCTCCTGTTGTAGCGCCGGGTAACCCTTGAATCCCAGTGCCTTGGCAAAACGCACGATGGTGGCCTCGCTGACGCGGGCCTGTGCCGCGAGCTGCTTGACGTTGCAGAAGGCGGCAGCCTGGTAATGGTCGAGGATGTAACGAGCGATGACGCGCTGGTTGCGGGACAGTATCCCGTTGGTGTCCTTCAACTGCGAAAAAAGTGCTGCGTCCTGCGTCATGTTCAGTGGCCCGTTGTTCGGGTGATTCCGGTCAAAATGAAATATTTACTTCATTAATTTACAGAATGAAATAAAAATTGTCAAATGGGCGCGTGGGCACTACGGGACGATCGGATCGTGGTGGCAGCTTAGGGCGTGTCCGGGAGGGGCTGGGACAGTTCCACGCGGACCCGCAATCCGCCGCCGTCGCGTGGCAGCAGTTTCACGGTGCCGCCATGCAGCCGGGCGATGCGATCGACTATGGCCAGGCCCAGTCCGGTGCCGCTGGTGGAACGGGCACGGTCCATGCGCGTGAACGGTTGCAGCATATGCGCCGCATCGCTGGCGGGGATGCCTGGCCCGCGGTCGAGAACCTCGATCCAGCTGAGCGTTTCTTCGCACCCCGTTACGATCTCCACGGTGCCGGCGCCGTGGCGCAAGGCGTTGTCTATGAGATTGGCCAGCAGGCGCTGCATCGCCTGCTTGCGGAAAGCGTGCGGCGGCAGCGGTGTGGTGCGCAGGCTGATATTTTTGCCGTTGCGGGTGTAACGATCGGCTACTGATTGTACCAGTGCGTTGAGGTCGGTTTCTGCGGCGACTTTTTCCGCGTCGATCGGGCGTGCGAAATCGAGGAATTGGCTGATGGCGCCATCGATGTCTTCGATGTCCTGCACGACTCCGGCCTTGAGATCGGCGGTGCCGCGGTCATCGAGCATTTCCAGTGCGAGACGAATGCGCGCCAACGGTGTGCGCAGGTCGTGCGATACGCCAGCTAGCAGCAAAGCACGCTCTTCATCCTGGCGCTGGATGTCCGCCGCCATCTGGTTGAAGGCTTGCGCGAGGGTGCGGATTTCTGCGGGACCGGTTTCAGTGATGCGCGCCGGCGTCGCACCGCGGCCCAGTTGCTCGGCGGCGCGGGTCAACTCACGCAGCGGACGGTTGATGCGCGCGACGACGAGGAAGGCGCCGATCACGGCCAGCGCCAGCACCAGTGCCCCCCAGCCGATCCAGCGCAGCGATGTGTTGCGTTCAATGCGCGAGCGCGGAACTGACACCCAGAATTCCTCGCGGTCTATGCGGAAGCTGACCCATACGCCGCTGACGCCTTTGCGTTCGAGGGCAAGCCGCGTCTGTGGCCCCAACTGCTTTTGCAACTGTGTTTCCATGATGTGCAGGAACGGGCGGTCGGGCAGTGCCGGTACCGCTTCTGTAAGGTCGCCGGAGTAGACCTGTATGCCTTCGCGCTGCGCCAGTTCATCGAGCAGGGCAAAACGGCGCGTGGGTTCGGCCGTGATCAGCGCCGCGCGGGTGAGATTGACCACGCTGGCGAGTTGCTGGGCGACTTGCAGTGCGCGCGGTTCGATTTCAGACGCACGGAAAATCTGCAGCCAGGCGAGGTGCGCGACTACCAGCAGGGCGGCGATCATCAGCACGCTGCGCCATAGTAGCGTGCGGGGCCATATAGTCATCGCGATGTGACCTGTGACTGGTGACTGGTGATTAGTGATTGGTTGAGACGTATGGTGGCCATGGTTTTTCCAGTCACCATTTACCAATGACCAGTCACGAAGTTACTGTGCTTTGCCGTCGGGGATAAAGACGTAGCCGAATCCCCAGACGGTCTGGATGTATGCCGGTTTGGCGGAATCGGGCTCTATGATTTTGCGCAGCCGCGACACTTGCACGTCGATCGAGCGGTCAAAGGCGCCAAATTCGCGACCACGTGCCATTTCCATCAGTTTGTCACGGGACATCGGCGTGCGCGGATGTTCGACCAGTACCTTGAGCAGTGCAAATTCTCCGGTGGTCAGCGTGATGTCGGCGCCGGCTTTGGTCAGCGTGCGGGTGCCGAGGTTGAGCCGAAACTCACCGAATTCGATCACCTGGTCGGCAGCCCCCGGCGCACCCGGCGGCGCGGCCGGCGGTTGCCGTCGCAGCACGGCCTGGATGCGGGCGACCAGTTCGCGAGGGTTGAACGGTTTGGGCATGTAGTCGTCGGCACCGATCTCAAGTCCGACGATGCGATCGACGTCGTCACCTTTGGCGGTCAGCATGATGATGGGCATCATTTCGCCGCCGCCGCGCAGCCGCCGGCAGATCGACAGGCCATCTTCGCCGGGCAGCATCAGATCGAGAATCATCAGGTCGTAGCGTTCACGGGCGAGTTGACGGTTCATTTCCACCGCGTCGGACACTACACGCACGACATAGCCCTGTTCGGCCAGGTAGCGGTTGAGCAGGTCGCGCAGTCGTGCATCGTCGTCGACCACCAGAATCCGGGTTTTTGTCTGTGCCATGGCGTAATCGTACCCAGTTCGGGCGCCGGAAGCCACGGTATTGAAACAATCTCTTACAAATTGTCTGCCATGTCCGCCTGCGGGCACGCGTAGCATGATGGCATGGTGTGGTTATCCCGTGATCTGGGATTAGTTGGTAATCAGACCACTATCCGGCAACAGTTACTTACACATTGGCGGTTGTCTGCAACAGTCTGTTTACAGAAAACCTTGAAGATGGGGTCACGTTCCGCAGGGGCGTGAGCCTGATCAGCAGGCTCTGACACGACCGACAGTGTGGAGGCAACCATGAACAAGGCAACTTTCAGCGTATTGGCAATGATGATGGCGGGTAGTCTGGGTTTTGGCGTGAATGCCCAGGCACATAACCTGCGCAGCGGGAACGGGATCGATCGTTTACAGCACCGGCAGCAGGTGCAAATCCGCCAGGGTGTCCGCGACGGCAGCCTGACATCGCACGAAGCACGGCGGCTGCAGGGTGAGCAACGACGCATTGCTGCGCTTGAGCGTCATTATCGTGCGGATGGCATGCTGACCCGGACTGAACGCCGCAATCTGCGCGGTGAACTGCAGCATGCGAGCCGCCACATATACAATCAGAGCCACGACAATGACCGGCGCGACCGACGTTACTGGCGCTAAACCTGAACTGGAGCAGTTACATGAAATTCTGGCTGGCAATTTGTTTGGCATGGATGGTCCTGCAGACCGGGCCGGCAATGGCGGGGCAGTGGCGTGAACTGCGCGCAGCCCAGGGCCAGTCGGACCGTTATGACCGCGGCTCCCAGCGCCAGAAAGATTCCCGGCCGGAACGCTTTGAACGGCGCGATGAGCGACGCGAGCGTCCGCAACGCTTGTCTGACGAAGAGCGCCGCGAATTGCACCGCGATCTCGACAAGGCGCGACGTGAACTCTACAAGCCGCGTCGTGATCGTTGATGCCAATCAACTTAAATGCGTGAAGAAAGGAATCAATCATGAAAATCATCAAGCTGTTGTTGGTTTCAGCGCTGCTGGCGCTGCCGGTATTTGCGGCTGAGGGTGTACCAGCTGCGGCGGAGGGTGCCAAACCGCCGTACGGTCACCACGGCGCCATGCGCGAGGCGTGCAAAGCTGATCCCGAAAAATGCCGCCAGGAGCACAAGGCACGGCGCGATGAGATGTGCGCGCAGAATCCGGAAAAGTGCAAGGAGATGAAGGCACGCATGGCGCAGCGCCATGAACAGTGCAAGACCGACCCGGAGAAATGCCGTCAGGAGCGCAAGGCGCGGCATGACAACAAAATGCAGGACAAGATCTGAGCGGGGAGGGTGCGCTTGCGTCCGAAGTCCCGGTTCCGGATTGGAGGCACCGCAGCTCAATGCAAAATTAATCTGTAATCTGTTGATTAATTGATTATTTTTTAATGTATGCGAATGACCCCGGCAGATTCTGCCGACCCGGTCTGCGGATACCGCGGCCTGCGCCGGGATGGATACCCCCCCCGGTGCGCTCCTGGCGTTGAAATGATGTTATAACTAATTGATTATATGCATTTTTTGTAATTCAGGTCGATTGTCCCTGCGGTCAGCCTCGCTTTTCCCCTGAGTCGAACGCTAGAATGTCAGCCGCAAGCCACCCGGCACCCCCGCGGTAATCGAAAATCCGCGGCGCGCCAAGTACTTACAACAAGACTAAGGGGATCAGGCACCATGCTGGCAACACGCATCAGACAAAAAGACAGTTTGTTTTATTTTGCGAGTTATCCGGCGAAGGAGGTGCTGGAGCGGGTGCGGTTCATCAGCCGCTTTTATGGTGATGGCGAAGAGATCGCACCGCAGAATCTGCCGCAGCATGACGAAATTGCCCAGTTCATCTCGCGCGTCGAACGTACCGACGAAGCGTTCCAGCGCCAGATGTCGAAATCCAAAGTCCGGCAGTTGCGCAATTTTTATGAAATGGCGGTAAGCCAGCCGCCGATTCCGGGTACTGTGCTGCTGTTTACTTCTGACGTGCTGCGTTTCACTGCACTGTCCGGCCAGGAATCTGTCGGCAATCTTGCGGAACCGGACTCCAAATACCTGATCATCGACGGCCAGCATCGACTCGCCGCGCTGAAATTTTATCTGCATGAACATCCGGCTGAAGCATCGTCTATCAATGTGCCTTGCGTGATTTTTGACGGGCGCAGCGAGGATTTTGCCGCGGAAATGTTTGTGATCATCAATTCGACGCCGACGCGCATCAACAAAAGCCACTTGGTGGATCTCTACGAGCGCGTGTCCTGGGCTGACCCGGACAAACGGTTTGCGGCGCGACTGGTGGAAGATTTGTATACCGAGGGTGACAGCCCGTTGCGTTACCGCATCAACCGTCTCGGCGGACGCAGCCAGAAGGATAAATGGATACTGCAGGCGGAGTTATTCAATGAACTGCATCGCTGGGTCAGCAGCGACTGGCGCAAAATCAGCCGCACCAGCAACCTGTATCGCGAAAGCGAACACTATTACGAAATCATCCGTGATTTCCTGAAGGCGGCGCAGAAGGTGTGGGGCGAGGCCTGGGGGCACGATACCTATCAGGTCACCAAACCCGTTGCGCTGAAGGCGATGATCCGTGTCTGCGCCGATCTGGCGCGTGCAGATGCCGAGCCGGCGCAGGGCCGCATCAAACGCTGGGAAGAAAGGCTGACGCCGTGGATGGAGCAGCGTGCTCAATTCAAGGGCGACGGTTTTTACGAGCGATTTCCGGCAAAAGGCCAGACTGAGCGGGTAACCCGCCTCCACCGCGATCTCGCGCGGTGGGCGGGCATAGAAATCAAATCGAAGGCGCGCACTAAAACCTGAGCACGCAGCGGGCGACTATTATTTTGCCGCCTGCACCATGATTTCCACCAGTGTGTCGGGGCTGCCGAGCCGTGCTTCGACGCAGGCACGGGCCGGCAGGTTCTGCTGATCTGCCCACGCTGCCCAGGCTTCGTCCATTTGTGGCTTCGCGCGCATGTCACTGATCCAGATTACTGCTGAGAGCAGCTTTGACTTGTCGGTTCCTGCGGCTTTCAGCAGGGCATCAATCTTGCTGAGAATTTCCGCAGTTTGTTCGCGCATGCCCTTGCTGCGGTCATCGGCAGTCAGGCCGGCGAGATAGGCGATATTGCCGTGGGTCACGGCGCGGGACAGGCGTTTGTCACTTTGTAAACGTTTGATGTCGCTCATTTATGCAGCCCTCACGTGGATTGATATTGCGGCGCTGGATCTTGTCAGGCCGGATTCGAACGGTGTTGCTCCCGGACGTTCACAGATGTCCGTACATCGACAGGCGGATGAGGAAATAAATGCCGGCGGCAACGAATGCGAACAACACGAGATCAGGGATTCTGCTGTTGCGCTTGCCGCCGATCTGGGACACATAAATTGCTCTGATTACGAATATTGCGGCTATGACCAGGATGATGGTCATTACCGGAGCCTGGTACTGAGCTTCCCATAACGCGCCCAGACCCTGTGCAATCAAGCCGCCTTCGTGAAACAGCTGGTAGGCGAAGCCGCCGATGCCCAGTAACACCAGGGCACCTAACAAGACTGCACCAAGAATGGTAACCAGTGGTTTCAGCATGCTAATTTTTCCGTAATCTCTTTTTGTCTGCCGTTTTGCGGAGCGCCGACAGTATAGCGCACACGGCTGGTGCTGCGACTCTGGCAAAGCCTTGCATGATGTTGATTCGTGAATGGAATCGGGTGAGCCGGCGCTGTGGGCTACCGCTGTGGGCTACAATTCCCGCTAATCCGGAATTTCCCGCCCATGAATATTCTCGCCCTGGATACCTCTACCGACTATTGCAGTGTCGCTTTGTGGCGCGACGGCGTCGTGCATGAGCGCGGAGCCCTGGCTGGTCAGTCGCATTCTGAAATTCTGCTCGACATGGTGGACGCGGTACTGGCCGAAGGCGGAATACGCCTTGCAGTGCTGGACGGCATTGCCTATGGCAAGGGGCCGGGGTCCTTTACCGGTTTGCGCATTGCCTGCGCAGTTGCGCAAGGGCTGGCTTATGCTGTGGGCATTCCGCTGGTGGGCATCGGCACGCTGCACGCAATGGCTGCAGCCTGTGGCGCCCCTCGCGTAATCTGCTGCCTAGATGCGCGCATGCAGGAGGTTTATCACGCGGCTTACGTTCGCGAGAATGGCGGTTATGTGGAACTGTCCGCGCCGCGGGTCTGCGCGCCTGCTGCGGTGCCGGAACTTGCAGGAGATGCGTGGGCGGGCTGCGGCAATGGTTTTGCCGTCTACGGTAATGTGCTGCGTCAACGCTACGGCGCTGCACTTGCGGTCGTTGATGATGCTGTGCATCCGCATGCGCGGGATATGGCGCAGCTGGCCGTGCCGGTGCTGGCCGCGGGGCGCGGACTGGCTGCGGAAGAGGCGGCGCCGCTGTACATTCGTGACAAGGTAGCGTTGAAAACGGCGGAGAGATGAGCGCGCAACTGGATACATTACCGCGATACCGGCGCATGGCCATCGCTGACCTGGACGTCGTCGAGTCGGTCGAGCGCATGGTGTACACGCACCCCTGGACGCGCGGTAACTTTACGGATTCGCTGGCTGCGGGCTACCACTGCCATGTCATGGAGTGCGATAACCGGATCGTGGGTTATTGCGTGATGATGATTGCCGTGGACGAAGCGCATTTGCTCAACCTCAGCATCGCCGCGCCTTTGCAGCGTCGCGGCCTGGGCAGTGAACTGCTGGGCTTCGGCATCAAGCAGGCACGTGATTGTGGTGCTAGGTCGATTTATCTGGAAGTGCGTGCATCGAATATTGCCGCTCTCGCGCTTTATAAGCGTTATGGTTTCGCCGAAATCGGCGTTCGACGTGCTTATTACCCGGTACACACCGGCCGTGAAAATGCTGTGACCATGGAAATGAAACTGTAATGGGTAAGCCGTCATGAGCGCGGATACGGATGTGCGGATACAGGGCGCACCGAGCGGCTCCGGTGGCAATCGCCGCGAGGAAATGCTCCGGGAGATAGGCATCAGCCGGTTGTGGCGACTGCGCACGGCAACTGCAACCCAGGAACCGGAAGTTGTCGCGACTTCACCGCAGTCCCCGCTGGTTGCGCGCGAGCCGGCAGTGATTGAGGCACCGGTAGCGCAGTCACCTGCCGCTGTAACTGCGGTCAGCCATGAACCGGCACGCATAGCCAGGATGGACTGGCCGACATTAAAGAACAGCGTGGCAGCTTGCACAGCCTGCGGACTGTATGCCAAGCGCAAACAGACGGTATTCGGGGTCGGTGACGAGCATGCGGACTGGTTATTTGTCGGTGAAGGGCCGGGCGCCGAAGAAGACGAGCAGGGCGAGCCGTTTGTCGGTCAGGCCGGGCAGTTGCTCGACAATATGCTGGCAGCCATTGCGTTAAAACGCGGCACCAATGTTTACATCGCCAATATTGTCAAATGTCGTCCGCCCGGCAATCGCAATCCGCAGCAGGAAGAAGCGCAGGCCTGCGCGCATTATCTGCACCGGCAGATTGATTTGCTCCAACCCAAACTGATTATTGCGCTGGGCAAGGTTGCCGCAGTCAACCTGCTGGGACGTGATGCGAGCATTGCCAGTTTGCGCGGCCAGGTGCACGACTATCGCGGTATCCCGCTGATCGTTACTTATCACCCGGCTTACCTGCTGCGTACGCTGCCGGACAAGGCCAAAGCATGGGAAGACCTGTGTTTTGCCGTGAATGCCATGCAGAAATCGCTGAATTGAGCGGCTGCGATTTTCCGCCACGCGCCGGATTGCATACAACCAATTTCCCCGGGTAATTGACCGTTGTTGCACTGTGTTTGGAGCGGCAAAATGCAAGCCAATGGTCCGGATAGGATTATGGTGTTTCAGGAGTATTTTATTGTCGCGATGTAGTATTCCGGCGCTGTAAGGTACGGCGACCAGTTTGCATGCCGCAGACTGACTGACTACACTGCGTCTGGTCAGTTTTTCAATCGACTTTGCAGTACTGCGGTAGCGGTTGTTCTGCCGCTACTGTAAAAAAAGGCCTGAATTGCTGATCGCAGGCCACCGCATGCAATGAGCCGGCGTATAAAAATAACGATGTATTGATGAGGATGTCATTCAGAAATGTTGATTGAAGCAATTGTCAGTGGACTCGTGGCGCTGTTCACGGTTCAGACCGCGGTTTTCATGCTGATCGGGGTGATCTACGGCTTGATCATCGGCGTCCTGCCGGGGCTGGGCGGAATTGTTGCATTGGCCCTGCTGCTGCCGTTTACCTACGGTTTTGAAGTCGCTGCTACGCTGGCGCTTCTGCTCGGCGCCCATATCGGCACGATCTGGGGCAGTTCGGTCACCAGCATCCTGTTCAATGTTCCGGGTGCGGCCAAGAGCCTGGCGTCGTGTTTTGACGGTTATCCGATGACCCAGCAGGGGCAGGCCACACGCGCACTCAGCGCGTCGGCCATGGCGGCGCTACTCGGCGGACTGGCCGGTGCCATCTTTCTGGCGGTCAGCATACCGGTCATACGACCGATCATGCTGGCGCTGGGGCCTAGCGAATACCTGATGATGGCGATCTGGGGACTCACGATCATTGCAACTTTCAGCGAGGGATCGATGCTGAAAGGCATGATCGCCGCGGTGTTTGGCGTACTGGTCGCCTTTATCGGCATGGACATCGTCACTGCGACGCCGCGTTTCACATTCGACGTGGATTTCCTGTTCGATGGCGTGTCGTTTCCGGTAGCGATGATCGGCATGTTCGCGATCTCCGAAATGATGAAACTCTACGTCAAGGGCGGTTCAATTGTTGACCGCAGCGTGGTGGACGAAAAAAGCACGGTACTTGAAGGTGTAAAGGATGTATTCCGGCATTGGGGTCTGGTAATGCGCTCCAGTCTGCTGGGCGTGTGGATCGGCGTGCTTCCCGGTGTTGGCGCCAGCGTTGGCGGCATCGCCGCCTATGCACAGGCCGCGCAGACTTCGAAAACTCCCGAACGTTTCGGCAAAGGCGCCGTTGAGGGGGTGATTGCGCCGGATGCCACGCTGGGTGCGAATGAAGGTGGCGGCTTGATGCCGACACTCGCCTTCGGCATCCCGGGCGGTGAGGGTATGGCGATACTGCTGGTCGCGTTCATCGGGATTGGCATTGTGCCGGGCCCTGAAATGCTGACCAAGAATCTTGACCTGGTGTTCAGCATGGTGTGGATCATCGTGTTTGCCAATGTGCTGGTAACCGTGATCGGCCTTTGCGCCGCACCGTATCTTGCCAGGTTGCCGGCAGTGCACCCGAACATCATGATCCCTCTGGTGCTGTCGGTGTGTTTCATCGGCGCCTTTGCCACCCGCGGTCATATCGAGGATGTTGTCGTTGCCGTTGTGTTCGGAATACTGGGTTTTCTAATGGATAAATACCAGTTTTCGCGCGCGAACTTTGTCATCGGCATGGTGCTGGCGACCATGATTGAGCGCAATCTGCATCTGTCGCTGACCCTGTATGGCGACGCTTTTCTGTTCACCCGCCCGATCACGCTGGTGATGTTCGTGTTCATTCTGGTCACGACCGCGCTGCCATTCATACGCAACTGGCGACGCAAGCGCCGGCAGGCACTGCTTGCTGATCGGGACGGAGCGTCATGAGCGCCGCCATGGAGATTGCCGCATGATCAGCCGTCGAGTACAGGAAAACGCCATCCTGATCATCGTCATCCTGGCTTTGGTCGGGATCATCGTCATGAGCTTCGATTACGGCCCGCGTGCTCGCATGGTGCCGATCCCCGTCGCGGTGTTCGGGCTTGTCCTCGCGATCGTTCAGTTCGTGTGGCAGAACATGCGCTCGGCAGACGAATTGCAGGTCGATCTATTGGAAGTGCTGACCAAGCGTAAAAGCGTCGCCGTACCGGGTGCGGAAAAAAAGGTCGCTGTGGCGGCGCCAGAGAGCGATCCGGCAAAGTGGCGGCGGGAGGTTACGGCTTATGGCATGGTGCTGCTGTTCCTCGCGATGACATGGGCCATCGGGCCGATGCCGTCTATTTTTCTGTTCACGCTGGGATATTTTGTGGTGAGTCGGCAGTATTCGTGGCTGCGGGGATTTGTCTACACCGTAATCTTTACCGCCGTGGTGTACGCAGTGTTTGTGTACACGCTGGAAATCCAGCTCTATCACGGCTACCTTGAACCAGTGGCAGAGTATTTCCGGTAGTATCAATGTTCCAGTGATGGCAAACCAATAAAGGAGGACGAGGTGATCAGAAAACAATGGAAGGCGGCACTTGCAGCATTGATTACGCCGGTACTTTTGGGCGTTTCTTCCCACGCAGCGGCCCAAGCATCCGATTTTTACAAGGACAAGGTGATCAATCTGATCGTTGCTGGTGGTCCTTCGGGCGGGCATACGCGTTATGCGCGACTGATTGCGCCGTACCTGGAAAAACACTCTGGTGCAAAAGAAGTGCGCATCAGCAACATGCCGGGTGGTGGCGGACTGAAGACCGCGAATTACATGTGGCGTGCAAAAGCGGACGGCATGACAGTTGCTTTCGGCAATGCCTCGACGTTGATCATGGCGCCGATTGCAGGCAGTCCCGGCGCTAAATTCGATGCCACCCAGTTCATGTTCCTCGGTCGCGCGACGAGCGAACCGCGGGTGTTGACGGTCGGTGGCAAATCCGCCATCAAGACTTTTCAGGATGTGCTGAAGCTCAAGCGTGCTTTCGTCTATCCGTCACAGGGTACTGACGAGGACTTCTATACCATGGCGGTACTCTCGGACGCGCTGGGTTTTGAACTGAAGGCCGTCACTGGTTACGAGGGCAACTCAGACACTGCGCTGGCGGTTATCAAGGGTGACGGTGATGGCCACATTACCGGATTGAGCGAATCGCTGGCTGCGATCAAGTCGGGCGACAAGCGGCCGATCCTAGTGGTGACCGATGAGCGCATACCCGAGTATCCGGATGTGCCCACTGCGATCGAACTGGCGACAGGCGCCAAGAAGGGCCAGTTGAGTGCGATTGCAAATATACTCGCGACGCACCGCAGCTACTATATGCCGCCGAAAACCGATCCCAAGGCGGTCGCAGCGTTCCGTGCTGTGGTGGCTGCTGCGCTGAAAGATCCGGCGCTGCTCGAGGAAACCAAGAAAGGCAACCGACCGGTGAGCTTCATGCACGGCGATCAGCAACAGAAGGCGATCGCGGAAATTGCTCGCGAGAGCACCGGTCTCGCGCCGGTATTCAAGGCGGCGGTAAAATCAATTCAGTAACTGCAGCCTGCATCATGGAAAGGGGAGCGCTGGCGCTCCCCTTTTTTATTGCGCGATTTATTTTGCGACACACTTGCCGCAGTCATGCCGGCGTTTTAACCTAGCCCTCATGAGTCGCAGCCCAACAACCCGCAGCATTGCAACCTATTCGATGTCGGATCGGGTGACGAATACCGACTTCGGCATTCATGACGAGCGGACTCCGACGCGCATCGGGCAGGCGCACCGGCATGACTATTTTCAAGTCCAGTTCACGCTTGCCGGCGAGGCGGTGAGCCACATCGGGGCGACCCGACATAAACTGGTGCCGGGATCGCTGGTTTTTGTATTGCCGTTCCGGGTGCATCGCGTGCAGCGGGACCCGGGATCGCGTTTCTGTGTCATCAATTTCACCCGGCGTTTCCTGCGCCCGGAGTTGGATGTTGATGCACTTGATCTTGAGGATGTGCCGCTGGATCGTGCGCCCGAACTCGCGCCATTCCTGTTCCAGGAATTTGCGGATTTCCGGCTGCAGGGCAAGGAACTCGATTTTGCCGAAACAGCGTGCAGGCGCATGGCAGAGGAGAACGGCAAGCGCCGATTCTGTTCCATCGAGCTGATACGCGCCCACTTGTTGCTGCTGATCGGCACGGTGTGCCGCAAACACGAACGCGAGCTCCTGGAACTGGCTGCGGGCAAGGCGCAGCGTCGCAGCAGACGCGATGCGCTGATGCGCGTCATGCGTCATGTGCGTGAGCACTTCAGTCACCGCATCACGCTTGCGGATGCGGCTGCTGCTGCGGAGCTTTCGCCGAATTATCTGGCACATCTGATCAAGAAGGAAACCGGGAAAACCTTTGTTGATCTGGTTACCGAACGGCGCATGGAAAAAGCGCGTGAATTGCTGACGCACACCACGCTGCGCATCGGCGAAATTGCTGCTGCCGTGGGTTTTACCGACGAAGGTTATTTTGCCCGTCGTTTCCGCCAGAAATACCGTGTTGCGCCCCGGCAGTTCCGTGCGCGCGCAACAACCTCGCGATAACAGGAAAATCCCCAAAAAACACCATTGTGTTACTGGTGTAGTGCGCTTTGCGCCCGTAGCATGTGTTGTCTGTGCAGACTACTTGGCGGAACCGACATGAGCGACAAATTTGTAAGGCTGGATACCGATGTGCTGGTGGTTGGCGGCGGCGTTGCCGGCAGCATGGCTGCGATACCGGCGCTGGAGGCCGGCCTGAAAGTGGTGATTTGCGAAAAAGGAAAAATCCTCGACCACTGCGGCAGCATTGGTTGCGGTGTCGACCATTACCTGACGGTGATGGACACCGGCCCGGAATGGGATACGCCGGAATTTCTGCTCAAACATGTGCCGGAGCTGACTGACGGCATCGTCGACATGGCGGTGGCAGGGCGGGTCATCCACGAAATGCCGCGCATTTTCCGCAAGATCGAAGCCATGGGCGTGGATTTCAAGGACAGCAAAACGGGTGACTATTACCGCCTGCGATCATTCGGTCTGCCCGGCACTTATCACATCAATTTTGATGGTACGGATTTCAAGAAACATCTGGGCGAACGGGTGCGCAAGGGCAAGGCTACAGTGCTGATGCGTACCATGGTCGTGCAACTGCTGGTCAAAGATAACCGCGCTTATGGCGCGATCGCTTTCAATTTTCGTACCGGTGAATGGACGGTAATACGCGCCAAGTCGGTGGTGCTGGCTGCGGGCGATGTTAACCGCATTTCACAGAATGCATCGGGACTTGCTTTTGATTCCTGGCACATCCCGTACAACACCGGTGATGCGCAGGCGATGGGTTATCACGCCGGTGCTGCGCTGGCCAACATGGAATCGGTGGAGGCGACGCTGACACCCAAGGGTTTTTCCTGCCAGGGACTGAATGCGCTGGTCAGTCTGGGGGCCTATTTCGTGAACAAGGCCGGTGATCGTTTCATGTTCAAGTACGACAAGAAAGGCGAGAATGCGCGCCGCGCGGTGATCGCCGACGGCGTCATCAATGAATACCTGCTTGGCAACGGCCCCATCTACCTCGATTGCCGCCATTTGTCGCAGGACATGCTTGATCGCATGGAACATACACTGCAGGTCGACCGGTATACGCTGCCGGCGTATTACCAGCAGAAAGGCGTCAACTTCCGCGAGGAACTGGTTGAGGTATCGGTTTCCGAGTTGAGCATACGGCGCAGCGGCGTGTATTTCCGCGGTAGTGGGCTCGCCGTAGACACCAATGGCGAGACCGCGGTGACGGGATTGTTTGCTGCCGGCGATTGCGCCACGGTCAGCGGCGGCATTTCGGGTGCCGCAGTGCTCGGGCATATCGCCGGGGAGGGTGTGGTGCAGCGCATCCGTGCCACTACGGGGTCGCTGCCTGAAGTTGACTCTGAGGTGCTGGAGAGGGTGCGTTCGCAATCAGTCGCACATCTGCAGCAGCAGGAAGGCATGCCCTGGCAACAGTTTGAAGATGCCACCCGGCAGACAGTCAGCGATTATGTCGGTGTGCGCCGCAATGAGCGTGGACTGAAGCTGGCGCTGGAAACCCTGGGTGCGCTGGCGCAGCGCGAACCTGCACTGAAAGCCGATGATCTGCATGGCCTGATGCGCGTGCACGAGGCAAAAAATATCCGCATGAACGCCGAAATCATGGCCACGGCGTCACTGGCGCGCCAGGAAACCCGCACGGGTTCGGCACACTGGCGGCTGGATTACCCTGAGACTGACGATAAAAACTGGCGTAAATTCGTGATTGTCGAGCGCGGCAATGACGGCCCGATTACCCGCACCTTATCGACCGATCAGCCGTTGTCGGCTGCGTTCAGTCGCAACCCGGCCGCGGCCGCGGCCTAGGAGTGAATACGATGAGTACGCAAAACAAAGACGTGTTCAATCCGATCCGCATCAATCCCGAGACCTGCATCAAATGCAATCTCTGCGACTGGATCTGTCCCGGCGACCTCATTTACAAGGAAGAAGACAACCGCGAAACGTTGCCGGTGATCAAATACCCGGATGAATGCTGGTACTGCGGTTTATGCCAGTCGATCTGTCCGACCAATGCCATCACGGTGGTATTTCCGGAGCAGATGGTGCGCAACCAGACCGATGTGCTGACGCTGCTGGGCAAGGTGGTGGAGTAATAAGGCAATGGCGGATCAGGGCATGTCCGGCGAGCGGACTCTGGCGCAGGTCAAGGCGGAGATCCTCAGGCGTGCCGGCAAAAATAATCCGCTGGAGCACATACGACCTGAAGATGCGCGGGCTGTCGCTGCAGCACTGAACAGCCTGGACCGCGACCACTGGGCGGAGGTGTGGTGCGACATCGGCCTGCGTTATGAGGTGCAAGGGGATGCACTGTTGCAGCAGGGCGGTGACGTGCAGGCCATCGCCGAGGCCTATTACCTTGCGTACAGCAATTGCCGCACGGGCCGATATCCGGTGGCCAGCACGCCGGGTAAACAGGAAGCCTATCGCCATTCGTTGCGCAATTTCCACAAGGCGGCGCAGTATTTTGATCCGCCGCTGCAGATCGTCGAGTTTGCATTTGAAGGCGGGACGCTGACCGGATATCTGCAGATTCCGCGCGATTGCATCCGACCGCCAGTGGTAATCCACTGGGGCGGCGTCGACGGCTGGAAGGAAGACCGCCAGCGCAACAGCCACATCCTGCATAGCCATGGGCTGGCGACATTCACCGTGGACATGCCCGGTGCAGGTGAGAATCCGGTGGGCTACATGGAGCCCACCGCCGAACGTACGTTTTCCGCGGCCATCGATCATCTGCAGCAACGCAGCGACGTGGACGGCACACGCATCGGGGTATGGGGCGGCAGTTTCGGCGGTTATTGGGCGGCCAAACTGGCCCATGTCGAGGCGCGGCGCATCAGGGCCGCGGTGACACAGGGTGGCAACGTGCATCACGGTTTCCAGCGTGCATGGCTGGAGCCGGCGCTGACGCGCACTGCGTCCACTTATCTGCTGGGGCCTGCCAGCCTGCTCGACGCACGCAGTTGGGCGTTGGGCGTTCGTACGCTGGAGGAAGTTCTGGATATGGCGCACCGGCTGTCACTGAAGGATCAGGGGCTGCTGGACGGCCCCTGCGCGCCGCTGCTGGCGGTGAACGGCAAGCTCGACGACCAGGCGCCTGTTGAGGATGTGTATATCCTGCTGGAGCATGGCTCTGCCAAGACTGTGCGCATCTATCCGGACGGCGGCCATATGGGACGTACGCCCGGCATGAAGGAAGACGCGATTGCTGCGCTGATTGCGCAGTGGCTCGGAGAGCAGATTCTCCGCTGAGAGTGCCGGGCTTTCGCCTGCGCATCAAAACACGTGCTGGTCCCCGCCGTTGTGGGCGTTCAGTCCCCCGTGTATGCTGGTTTCCACTGCTGCGCTTCTGTTTTATCCACAGTCCGGCTGCCACGTGCAAGCACAGCTTTGACAGCTACGCGTCATAGCCGGCGAAGGGGACATGATGGTCATACTGCTCGCGTTGTTTGGTGCAATCGGAGTGGCCTGGTTTCTGGCTTATCACCGTATGCCGGCTTTTGTGTGGACGGTGGTGTTTGCCATCGTGTTGCTGGCGTTCGGTTATTTTGGCGCATGGCCGCCGTTCCTGTTGACACTGGCGTGGTTGTTGCTCATCGGTGGTTCTGTGATTGCCGTGCCGTCGCCGCTGCGCCGCACACTGGTCGGAGCGCGCCTGCTGGCGGTATTTCGTCGCATCCTGCCCCCGGTTTCGCAGACTGAGCAAGAGGCGCTGGATGCCGGAACGGTGTGGTGGGACGGTGAACTCTTCAGCGGCAATCCGGACTGGAACAAACTGCTGGCTTATCCCAAGCCGCAACTGACTGCCGAAGAACAGGCTTTCATCGACGGCCCGCTGCGCGAGCTGTGCGAAATGCTCAGCGACTGGGAAATCACCTACGAAATGTCTGACATGCCGCCGCATGTCTGGCAGTTCATCAAGGACCACGGTTTCCTCGGCATGATCATTCCCAAGGAATACGGCGGCAAGGGATTCTCCGCGCTTGCCCATTCTCAGGTGGTCATGCAACTGACCACGCGCAGCGGAACCGCGGCGGTATCGGTGATGGTGCCCAATTCGCTGGGACCTGCTGAACTGCTGCTGCATTACGGCACCAAGGAACAAAAAGATCACTATCTTCCACGGCTGGCCAAAGGCCAGGAAATCCCGTGTTTTGCGCTGACCAGTCCCGAGGCCGGTTCTGATGCCGGTGGCATTCCGGATTTTGGCATCGTGTGCAAGGGGGAGTGGGAAGGGCAGTCCGATGTGCTGGGCATACGACTGACCTGGGAAAAGCGCTACATCACGCTGGGTCCGATTGCGACTTTGCTCGGGCTCGCGTTCCAGCTCTACGATCCCGACCATCTGCTGGGAGAGCAGGACGATGTCGGCATCACGCTGGCCCTGGTGCCTACCGACATGCCCGGCGTGCACATCGGACGCCGCCATCGCGCGATGACCGCGACGTTCATGAACGGGCCGAACTGGGGCAAGGATGTGTTCATACCCATGGCATACATCATCGGCGGCGTGGAAAACGTCGGCCAGGGCTGGAAAATGCTGATGAACTGCCTGGCTGCCGGGCGCTCGATTTCGCTGCCGGCCAACGGCGTGGGTATAGCCAAGCTGTCGACTCTGACCACGGGTGCTTATGGCCGCGTGCGCCAGCAGTTCAAGCTGTCGATCGGTCGTTTCGAGGGCGTTGAAGAGGCGATGGCGCGTATCGCCGGCAATGTGTATGTGATGGACGCCGCGCGGGTGATGACTGCGGGGGCGGTGGATCTCGGCGAAAAACCTTCGGTGGTATCGGCCATCGTCAAATACCATCTGACCGAGCGTGGTCGCCAGGTTGTCACCGATGCGATGGATGTGCACGGTGGCAAGGGCATCTGCATGGGGCCGAGCAATTATCTGGCCAGCGCCTACATGCAGGCGCCGATCGCGATCACCGTGGAAGGCGCCAACATTCTGACGCGCACCATGATCATTTTCGGGCAGGGTGCCATCCGCGGACATCCGTTTGTGCTGAAGGAGATCGAGGCCACGCGAGAGCAGGATCCGGAAAAAGCCCTGCACGATTTTGATTCGGCGTTTTTCGGCCACATCGCTTTTACGCTGTCGAATGTGGCGCGCGTGTTGTGGATGGGTATCACCGGCGCGCGGCTGACCCCGGTGCCGGGGGCGCCGGAATTGCGGCATTATTATCAGCAGTTCACGCGGCTTTCCAGCGCTTTTGCACTGACCGCCGATATGGCGATGTTTTTGTGCGGCGGCACTCTGAAGCGGCGCGAGCGACTATCCGCGCGCCTGGGTGATGTGCTGAGTCAGCTGTATCTCGCTTCGGCCGTACTTAAGCGGTACGAGGATGACGGTCGACCACAGGAAGACTTGCCGCTGGTGCGCTGGGGCCTGCTCGACTGCCTGTACCGGATTGAAGAAGCGTTTTATTCGGTATTCGAAAACCTGCCGTGGCCAGTGGTGGCCTGGGTATTGCGCGGGCTGATATTTCCGCTGCTGATGCCTTACGGTCGCGAGTTTGCACCGCCGCGCGATCCGCTGGGGCATGACGTGGTGGGCCTGATGATGACGCCGGGACCGTCGCGCGACCGGTTGACGCGCGGTGTGTTTATATCTGCAGACGAGAAGGACATGGTGCGGACACTGGAACTGGCGCTGGTCGCGGTCATCGCGGCCGAGCCGGTGGAGGCCAAACTGCGGCAGGCGCAGCAGGATGGCCGGATAAAACGCAGCCTTGCCGGGCAGATTGCCGCGGCCGGCCTTGAGAATGGCGTGATCACCCAGGCCGAGTCTGACTTGCTGACACGTGCTGCCGAACTGCGGCGACAAGTGATTATGGTCGATGATTTCCCCAAGGATTTCGGTAAATCTGAATTACATCAGACCACGCAGCCCGTTACTTTTGAAGCACTGAACCGCAAAACATGAGCGACAGCGTTCTGTATGCCGTCAGCGAAGGTGTAGCTGTGATCACGTTCAATCGTCCGGCGGTGATGAATGCATTGGACGCGGACACCATCCACGGCTTTTGTGCGGCTTGCGAACGGGCGGAAACTGACGCTGCTGCCCGAGTGGTCATACTGCGCGGTGCCGGCCCGGCCTTTGTGGCGGGCGGTGACGTGGCGACATTCCGGCAGAACCTGGCGGGCATGGCTGAACTGGTTCCCGCGCTGGCAGGTGAGCTGCATCGCGGTGTGCTGGCACTGCGCCGTGCGCCGAAACCGGTGCTGGCGGCCGTACATGGTGCCGTGGCCGGCGCGGGCCTGAGCATCATGCTGACCTGTGACCTGGTGCTGGCGGCAGCCGGCACGCAGTTTTCACTGGCCTACAGCCGCATCGGCACCAGCCCTGACGGCGGCGCCACCTGGTTCCTGCCGCGTTTGGTGGGATACCAGAAAGCGATGGAATTGATGTTGCTGGCCGATGCTGTGGATGCGGAGGTTATGCTGCAACTCGGTGTGGTCAATCGCGTGCTGGCTGCCGATCAATTGTCTGCTGAAACAGAAAAGCTGGCGCGCCGGCTGGCTGCCGGCCCGGCGAGGGCCTATACCGAAACCAAGGCTCTGGTGAATCGCGCGCTGCACGATGGACTGGCGGCGCATCTGGAGGTGGAAGCGCTGGCATTTGCGCGCTGCGCAGTCACTGCGGATTTTGCCGAAGGCGTCACAGCGTTTGTGGAAAAGCGCAAACCGGCATTCAAGGGAGCTTAGATCATGGCGGGCATGCAGGGCAGGACAGTGTTCATTACCGGTGCGAGCCGGGGCATAGGTCGCGCGATAGCGCTGCGTTGTGCCCGCGATGGTGCCAATATCGTGGTAACCGCGAAAACTGCAACTCCGCACCCCAAATTGCCGGGGACGATTCATGATGTCGCGAAAGAAGTGGAGGCGGCCGGCGGCAAGGCGCTGGCGATTCAGCTTGATGTGCGTGACGAGGTAGCCATCGCGGCAGCAGTACAGCAGGCAGCTGACCATTTCGGCGGCATCGACATCCTGGTCAATAACGCCAGTGCGATCCAGATGACGGGCACGCTGGAGACGCCGGCCAAACGTTTTGATCTGATGTTCGGGGTCAATGTGCGCGGCACTTTTTTGTGCTCCCAGACCTGCATTCCTTTCCTGGCCAAGGGTAGCAACTCGCATATCCTTAATCTGGCGCCGCCGCTGAGCATGAAGCCGCACTGGTTCCAGAATCATGTGGCCTACACCATGGCCAAGTACGGCATGAGCATGTGTACGCTGGGCATGGCGGAAGAGTTTCGTAAACAGGGTATTGCCGTCAATTCGCTGTGGCCGCGCACAACCATCGCCACCGCGGCAATTGCCGTCAACTTTCCTGAAGCCATACTGAAGGCCAGCCGCAAACCGGATATCATGGCTGATGCGGCATACGCTGTATTCCAGCGTGATAGCCGCAGTGCAACCGGCAATTTTTATGTTGACGAAGCCGTATTGCGCGAGGAAGGCGTCAGCGATTTTGATGTCTATGCGGTCACGCCGGGTGTTAAACCCTATACCGATCTGTTTCTCGATTAGTGCACCGGTCTGGAGGAGGGGAGTATGAGCAAAAACAACGACACGTCCCATGTCATCAATATGGCGGCGGCCGGTACGCTAGACGGCCTGTTTCGCGAGCGGGTCAATAACACGCCGGATCTGATCGCCTACAAGGCCTACAACGAGCAACACGGCAACTGGCGCGATTACACCTGGGCGCAGATGAACCACCAGGTCGCGCGCTGGCAGGTTGCGCTGGAAGCTGATGGACTCAAACCCGGTGACCGCGTTGCAGTGATGCTGCGCAATTCACCGGAGTGGGTGATGTTCGACCAGGCTGCACTGGGTCTGGGCGTGGTGGTGGTGCCGCTCTACACCCAGGACCGCGCGGAGAACGTCGCCTATATCATCAACAATTCAGACTGCAAAGTGCTGCTGATCGAAGGTCAGGAACACTGGCAGGCACTGCAGGATGTGCTCGGCGATCTGCCCGGTGTCGTGCGCTTCCTCACAGTCAATGCGTTGCCGCCGCCCGGCAGTGACAGCCGTCTCAAATGGATAGGCGACTGGCTGCCGGAGGACGGTAGTGAGACACGGCATGTGGCACGCGACGGCAATTCTCTGGCGACCATCGTCTATACCTCGGGCACCACCGGCCGGCCCAAGGGTGTCATGCTGTCGCACAACAACATACTGTCGAATACCGCGTCCGCGTTGTCCGTGCTCGCCACCGGACACGATGACATTTTCATGTCGTTCCTGCCGCTGTCACATACTTTCGAGCGCACCTGCGGTTATTACCTGACCATCATGTCCGGCTCGACCGTGGCGTATGCGCGTTCGATTCCGCTGCTGGGTGAGGATCTGCAGACCATACGCCCGACCATGCTGATTTCGGTGCCGCGGATCTACGAGCGAATCTGGAGTGCCATCCGCGCGAAGCTCGATGAAGGCCCGCCGCTGCGAAAAAAACTTTTTCTGCTGGCCGCCGATGTCGGTTACGCGCGTTTCGAACACGCGCAAGGCCGCGGATCCTGGCAGCTGTCATTCCTGCTGTGGCCGTTGCTGAACAAACTGGTCGCGGCCAAGGTGCTGGCCAAACTTGGTGGACGGCTGCGTTATGCCTTGTCCGGCGGTGCGGCGCTGCCGGCAGACATCTCGCGCATATTTATCGGACTGGGTCTGCCCATTTTGCAGGGTTACGGCCTGACCGAAACCAGCCCCATTGCCTGTGCCAACCGGCCTGATAACAACATCCCGGCGAGTGTTGGCCAGCCCATACCGGGTGTGGAAGTAAAAATCGGCGACAAGGGTGCGGTAATGATCAAGGGCCCCAACATCATGCTCGGTTACTGGAACAACGAGGAAGCCACCCGGGGAATGGTCGGTGCTGACGGCTGGCTCAATTCCGGCGATACCGGCCGCATCGGTGACGAGGGTCATTTATTCATCACGGGGCGGCTGAAAGAAATCATTGTGTTGTCGAACGGTGAAAAAGTACCGCCGTACGACATGGAGGCGGCGATTGCGCGTGATCCCCTGTTTGAACAGGTGATGGTGCTGGGCGAGGGCAAGCCTTATCTGACGGTGATGGCTGTGCTTAATGACGGGCACTGGCAGAGTCTGGCGTCGTCCGCGGGCATCGCTGCTGGCACGGAGGATGTGCTGCGCACCGAACCCGCCGAAAAAGCCATACTGCAGCGCATCGCGGCACAGATCACCGATTTTCCGGGTTATGCCCAGGTGCGCCGCGCCACCGTGTCGCTGGAAGCCTGGACCGTGGAAAATGGTTTGCTGACGCCGACGATGAAACTGAAGCGGGCCAAAGTCATGGAAAAATTCAACGCTGAAATCGACCAGATGTATGCCGGACACTGAGGCGCGCAGCTAACGTGCGAAACGCAGGCTTGAACCATGACAGTTGAAAAAACAACATTGCCGACAGACCAGGAGCCCTCGCTGCGGGTCATACCCATGCCCGCGGATTCCAACCACACTGGTGACATCTTCGGCGGCTGGATCATGTCGCAGGTGGACCTCGCCGGCAGCATCCCTGCGGTGCGACTGGCGCGTGGGCGCGTAGCCACAGTTGCGGTGAATAATTTTGTGTTCCGGCAGCCGGTGTTTGTCGGCGATGTAGTCAGCTTTTATGCGGAGGTGGTCAAGGTCGGCCGCACGTCGATTACCGTGGAAGTCACGGTGTATGCCCAGCGGCGTCCCGAGCGCGAGGAATGCGTGAAGGTTACCGAAGCTGTGCTGACGTATGTCGCGGTGGACGACAATCGCCAGCCGCGTGTGGTTTCGCCGCAACAGGAATGACCGATATAGCCCAATTTGACGGACACGGCGTAAGATGGTTCTAATACTAAATTGCAGTTTTCAATTCAGCCTAACTCGGAGGAGATCATGGCAAAAATGAAACTACGTTTGTCCGCGACGGCGGTAGCGGTTGCCTTAGCGGGTATGGCACCAGCCGTAATGGCCGGTGGTTTTGGAATTGCCACGCAAAGCGGCAGTGGTACCGGCAATGCGTTTGCGGGCGGCGCTGCAGTCGCTGATGACGCCAGCGTGGCCTGGTCCAATCCAGCGGGCATGACTGCATTGCCATCCGGAAAACAGGTCACGGTCTCCGGACATTTTGTCGTGCCGTCATTCAAGTTCACCAATAACGGATCGACCGGCACGTTCGCGAACCAGGGCACCGGCGAAGGCGGTGACGGGGGCGAACTGGCATTCATCCCCAACATGTTTTATACGATGGACATCAACCCGCGGCTGCGCTTTGGATTTGCGGTCAATGTGCCGTTTGGCTTGTCCACGGAATGGGATGCGGGATGGCGCGGGCGATTAACCGGACTGGAGTCCGCAATCAAGACGGTTAACCTGAATCCGTCACTGGGCTACAAGGTCAATGACACGTTTTCTATCGGTGGCGGTATAAGCCTGCAGAAAATCGACGCCAAGCTGACGGGATTTACCGGGGCCGCCACGACCGGCAATCTCACACTGGATGCTGACGATGTGGGTTTTGGTTTTAATGTGGGACTGCTGGCGCAACTGTCGCCGAGCACGCGGCTCGGATTTACTTATCGCTCGAATATCAAATATGACCTTGAAGGTACTGCCACCTTTACGGGCACGGCGGCGGCGGCGGCGAATGGCAATGTTCGTGCGGACCTGAAAGTGCCGGATAGCGCGTCGTGGAGCATCCTGACCAATCTGACTCCGAAGTGGGACCTGATGGCAGACATCACCTACACCGGATGGAGTAGCGTCAAGCGGCTCGAAGTGATTCGCACTTCCGGAGCTTCATCGGGCGCGACCCTGACTACGTTGCAGTTCAACTGGAAAGATACCTACCGGTTCGGTGTCGGAGCCAATTACAAGCTTGATGACAAGACCAAGCTGCGCTTTGGCCTGGCACTCGATCAGTCGCCGACCAACAACGTGGACCGTACACCGCGGCTGCCCGATCAGGATCGCACCTGGGTGGCGTTCGGCGTGCAATACAAACCGAGCAAACAGGGAGCTGTGGAAGTGGGTTACGCGCACGAGTTTGTCAAAGATGCCACTGTTAATACCACACCCAATCCGGCGGCCGGACGGCTGATCGGCACATATAAAAACAAGGCAGATATATTGTCGGTACAATATTCGCATCTGTTCTAGCGGACCGGCAGGCCATGAAAAAAGCGACCCTGGTGGTCGCTTTTTTTTATGGTGCAGATTATTTCGGGCGATGTGGATGAAGCGGACGAGCAGTGCGCTGCGAACCCCGCAGCTGGTTACGCCGTATGCTGTGCTGCCTGCGTGCTAGAATCATTCGACGCTTCAAGGAGTGTCTATCATGTCCGCAAGTCCCCTGATGGTGCGCAAGGTTGCCGTGCTCGGTGCCGGTGTCATGGGTGCCCAGATCGCCGCGCATCTCATCAACGCCAATGTGCCCGTCGTGCTCTACGAGCTGGCCGCCAAGGAAGGCGATCCCAACGGCAATGTGCTGAAGGCCGTCGCCAATCTAAAAAAACTGGAGCCCAGTCCGCTGAGCACCAAGGACCGGGCTGACCTGATCACGCCGGCCAATTACGATCAGCATCTGGAAGATCTGCGCGATTGCGACATCGTAATCGAAGCCATATCCGAACGCATGGACTGGAAGGCAGACCTGTACCGCAAGGTTGCGCCGTACCTGGGCGAACAAGCCATATTCGCGAGCAACACCTCCGGGCTGTCGATCAACGAGCTGGCCGATGCTTTTCCCGAGCAACAGCGGCCGCGGTTCTGCGGTGTGCATTTTTTCAATCCGCCGCGTTACATGCATCTGGTGGAGTTGATTGCCTGCACCGGAACGGATGCCGGCATACTCGACGATCTGGAACGATTCCTGGTCACCACCCTCGGCAAAGGTGTGATCCGCGCCAAGGACACGCCGAATTTCATCGCCAACCGCGTCGGCGTATTTTCGATGCTGGCGACCATCCACCATGCCGAACGCCTGGGCATTGGATTTGACGCCGTGGATGCACTGACCGGTGCGCTGATCGGACGCCCGAAAAGTGCCACCTTCCGCACCGCTGACGTGGTGGGCCTTGATACCTTTGCGCATGTTGTGAACACCATGCGTGACGCGTTGCCGGACGATCCCTGGCACGCGTTTTACGTCGTACCGTCGTGGCTGCAGGGGTTGATCGACCAGGGCGCGCTGGGGCAGAAGACGCGCAAGGGCGTGTACCAGAAAGTAGGGCGCGACATTCAGGTGCTGGATCTCAAGACCAGTGAATACCGATTGTCCGACGGCAAGGCCGACGAGGCGATCGTTGGCATCCTGAAGCACCGCAATGCCACCGAGCGTTTTACGCAACTGCATGCTTCCAGCCATCCGCAGGCGCAGTTCATCTGGTCGATATTCCGCGATTCATTCCATTATTGCGCATTGCATCTGGAATCGATCGCCGACAATGCGCGTGATCTCGACTTCGCAATACGCTGGGGTTTTGGTTGGGACAAGGGCCCGTTCGAAATCTGGCAGTCGGCCGGCTGGCGGCAGATTGCAGCGTGGATTGCCGAAGACATCACCGCGGGCCGCAGCATGGTCGACACGCCGCTGCCGGCGTGGGTGACTGACGACACCCGCACGGGTGTACACCGGCCCGAAGGCTCTTATGCCCCGGCGACCGAAGCCTACCAGCCACGCTCCACACTGGCGGTGTACCGGCGCCAGGCTTTTCCGGACCGCCTGCTGGGCGAAGAACGGCAATACGGCACGACCATATTCGAAACAGATGGCGTGCGTTGCTGGCATACCGGCGACGACATCGCCATCGTCAGTTTCAAAAGTCGCATGCATGCCATCGGTGATGATGTGCTGGAAGGCGTGCAGCGCGCGATAGACGAGGCTGAACGCAATTACGCGGGGCTGGTGGTGTGGCAGACCGAGCCGCCGTTTTCGATAGGTGCGAACCTGAAGAAAACTCCGTCCGGTGGCGAAAAACGCGGGCCGCCTTCGGCCCTGAGCAAGCTGTTCAAGTCGATGCGACGCGAGGCCGAATCGCTGGCATTAAAAGCCGCGCGCAAAATGGGCGTCGCCGATCAACTGATGGCCGGCAAGCTGGCCGAAGTCGAACACCTGGTCGAGCAGTTCCAGATCACCACGCAAATGCTGAAATATTCCATGGTGCCGACGGTGGCCGCAGTCGACGGCCTGGCGCTGGGTGGCGGCTGCGAGTTTGTGATGCATTGCGATCGTGCAGTGGCGACGCTGGAGAGTTACATCGGTCTGGTTGAAGTCGGCGTCGGCCTGTTGCCCGCGGGCGGCGGCTGCAAGGAATTCGCAATGCGCGCAGCAGCCGATGCCAAGGGCGGGGATATTTCGCCGTTCCTGCAGAAATATTTTAAATCCGTGGCCATGGCCGAAATCGGTCGCAGTGCCGAGCAGGCGCGCGACATCGGTTATTTGCGCGCCACCGACCGCGTCATCATGAACCGTTTCGAACTGCTGGAAATCGCCAAGGCCGAAGCCCGCGCCATGGCGGCCGCCGGTTACCGTCCGCCATTGCGCGCTCGGGCCATTCCTGCCCTGGGCCGCAGTGGCATTTCGACCATACGCGCCTTCCTGGAAAACATGCGCGCCGGCGGACATATCTCTGATCATGATTACCTGATCGGCATCAAGGTTGCGACGGTGATGTGCGGCGGCGACATTGAAGGTGGCAGCCTGGTTGATGAACAATGGTATCTGGATCTCGAGCGCCAGCATTTCATGGAACTGATGGCGACAGAAAAAACGCAGGCCCGGATTGAGCACATGCTCAAGACGGGAAAACCACTCAGGAACTGAGTGATCGGAGTTGATGATGGCCAAACAAATTCAGGATGCATACATTGTTGCCGCAACGCGCTCCCCGGTGGGCAAGGCGCCGCGCGGCATGCTCAAGAACGTGCGTCCGGACGACCTGCTGGCGCATGTGCTGAAAAGTGTGGTCGCGCAGTGTCCGGGACTGGACCTCACCGAGATCGGTGACGTGATCACCGGCTGCGCGATGCCCGAGGGCGAGCAGGGCATGAACGTGGCACGCATCGGGCTGTTGCTGGCCGGATTTCCCGATACCGTACCGGGGGTGACCATCAACCGCTTCTGCTCATCGGGCGTGCAGGCGGTGGCCGATGCCGCGGCGCGCATTCGTCTGGGTGAGGCCGAAGTGATGATCGCCGCCGGCACCGAAAGCATGAGCATGGTGCCCATGGGCGGCAACAAACCGACTTTTAGTCCGGCGATATTCGAGAAAGATGAAAATTTTGCGATTGCCTATGGCATGGGCATTACCGCCGAACGCGTGGCCGAACGCTGGAAAGTCAGCCGCGAAGACCAGGACATGTTTGCTGCCGAAAGCCACCGGCGCGCGCTGCAGGCGACCGACAGCGGTTATTTCAAAAAAGAGATCACTCCTTATGCCATCGTCGAGCGCGTGCCCGACTTGGCGTCACGCGAAATCGCCGTCAACAAGCGGGAAGCAGAGCGCGACGAAGGTCCGCGGCGGGAAACTTCGCCCGAGGGACTGGCCAAGTTGCGCCCGGCGTTTGCAGTCAAGGGCAGCGTTACGGCAGGCAACAGTTCGCAGATGTCCGACGGCGCCGGCGCCGTGGTGTTGATGAGCGAAGCGGCGATGAAACGTTACAACCTGCAGCCGCTGGGGCGTTTCCTCGGTTTCGCCGTTGCCGGCGTGCCGCCGGAAATCATGGGCATAGGCCCGATCCACGCGATACCCAAAGTATTGCAACAGGTTGGTCTGCAGCAGGATGCGCTGGACTGGATAGAACTGAATGAAGCCTTTGCTGCGCAGTCATTAGCGGTGATACGTGACCTCGGCCTGGATCCTGCCCGGGTCAATCCCATGGGCGGTGCCATTGCGCTGGGCCACCCACTGGGCGCCACGGGTGCGATTCGTGTCGCGACCCTGCTGCACGGTCTGCGCCGGCAAAAGAAAAAGTACGGCATGGTGACCATGTGTATAGGCACCGGCATGGGTGCGGCCGGCGTCTTCGAAGCGTTGTAATGTCCGCTGGCCCGCAGCCCGGGTAATCCCGCTCCGGAGGGGTTCGTGAAAAAATATAATTTAAAACAACTACTTACATCGTTTTTTCTGGCTGCGGGTATTGCTCAGGGTGCTGCTGCCGCTGAACTGGAGGGCGTAAAAATGCCCGACACGACGCGCCTGGCTGACGGTGGCCCGGAACTGGTGCTCAACGGCATGGGCCTGCGCACGCGTTTCTTTTTCCGGGTTTATGTAGGTGCGCTGTATCTGACGAAAAAAACCACTGCGGCGAATGTTGTGATCAACGGCGACGGTGCGAAGCGGGTCGCGCTGCGTATGCTGCGTGAGTTGTCAGCCGAGCAGTTTGTCAGCGCGCTGGAAGACGGATTGAAGAACAATCATTCTGCCGATGAACTGGTCAAGCTCGATAGCTGGATCAAAAAACTGCGCGCAATGTTCGACGAAATCAAAACAGCCAAAGCCGGCGACGTGATCTTCATCGATTACCTGCCGGGCACCGGCACCCGCATCACCGTTAACGGCACCATCAAAGGCGTGCTGCCGGGGGAAACGTTCAACAGAGCCTTGCTGCGTATCTGGTTCGGCGAAAATCCGGCAGATAGTGATCTCAAGCAGGGCATGCTGGGCGGCTGAGCCCGATGGTGCAAATCAGCGGGTTCTAACAAAGCGGGCTTTAGCTGAGCAGACTTTAACTAAGCCGGTTTTAGTTTGTCGATGGGGCAGGGCCGTGAAATGCCGAAGCCTTGGCCGGAATCAAATCCGATCTCCCGCAGCTTGACCAGTATGTCCTTGCGCTCCACGTTCTGGGCAATGGTGCGTATGTTCAGCCGCTGGCAGGTCAGGCTGATCGCCCGTGCTCGCGCAAAATCACTGGGGCTCTTGATGATGTTCTGCACGATGCTGCCGTCGATTTTCAGGTAGTCCACCGGCAGGTTCGCGAGATGGGCGAACGAAATTTTGACGCTGCCGAAATGATCCAGCGCAAACCGGCAGTCCAGGGCTTTCAACACCTTGATGAAAGAACGCACTCCGGCCGGCTGCGCCAGCGCATCGGTCTCGTTGATTTCGAAACACAGTCGATTGCCGGGTAGCTTGGCATGGTTGATCTGCTTGCGCACAAAGCCGGCGAACTCCGGATTGCAGATGGAATCAGTCGATAGATTGATGCAGCACATGGGGCCGTCGGCGTGGGCCGCGCACCAGGCGACGGTATGAGCCACCACCCAGCGATCGATGTCTTCCAGCATGCCCAGCGCTTCGGCCACCGGAAAAAACCCGCCCGGTGGCAGCATGTTGTCTTCTTCCTCGCGCAGACGCAGCAGGATTTCGCAGGCGTTGTGGCTGTCGGGCCCGGCTTTCAGCGAGCGGATGCGTTGTGCGTAGAGCAGGAAATTGTCGTCCGCCAGAGCTTTTTCCAGGCGCGCCTTCGGATCGTCCCAGCCGAGTATGTCCTCGGTCACGGCACGCAGGTAAACTGAATTATCGCGGGATCCAGTGGGTTTCGTCATCAGGCGGCAGATGGCCAGTAGCGCATCGTCAGGGCACGTTCACATATTCGGATAATTCGGTCCGCCGCCGCCTTCGGGCGTGACCCAGACGATGTTCTGCGTCGGGTCCTTGATGTCGCAGGTCTTGCAGTGCACGCAGTTCTGGGCGTTGATCTGCAGCCGCGGATTTTTGCCATCATCGTCACGGATAATTTCATAAACGCCTGCCGGGCAGTAGCGCTGTTCCGGCGCGTCATAGAGTTCGAGATTGACGGTGATCGGCACCTTGGCGTCTTTCAGCGTCAGGTGCGCGGGCTGGTCTTCGTTGTGGTTGGTATTCGATATGAATACCGAAGACAGGCGGTCGAAGGAGATCACGCCATCGGGTTTCGGATAATCGATGGGCGTGCAGTCCTTTTTGTTGAGCAGGGTTTCGTGGTCGGCATGTTGGTGGTGCAGTGTCCACGGCGCGCGGCCGCGAAACAGCACCTGGTCCATGCCCACCATCAGTGTGCCGCCGTAGAGTCCCTTGCTCATCCAGGGTTTGAAATTGCGCGCCTTGTGCAGTTCATCGTATAACCAGCTCTCGCGGAAGGCCGTCGGATAGTCGTTGAGTTCGGCCGGCATCGCGCCGGACTGCAGGGCCGCGAAAGCAGCATCTGCGGCCAGCATGCCCGACTTGATGGCGGCATGGCTGCCCTTGATGCGCGAAGCGTTGAGAAAACCCGCGTCGTCGCCGATCAGGCAGCCACCGGGGAATACGAGCTTGGGCAGCGACTGCAGACCGCCCGCGGAAATGGCGCGCGCGCCGTAGGCGATGCGCTTGCCGCCTTCGAGGAAGGGGCGGATCGCCGGATGGGTTTTATAGCGCTGGAATTCCTCGTAAGGGTTCAGGTAGGGATTGGTGTAACCCAGGCCGACGACAAAACCGATCGCGACCAGATTGTCTTCGAGATGGTAAAAAAACGAACCACCGTAAGTGTCGTTCTCCAGCGGCCAGCCGGCGGTGTGGATCACCAGCCCGGGCTGGTGTTTTTCCGGTTTGATTTCCCACAGCTCCTTGAGGCCGATGCCATAGACCTGCGGATCGGCGTCTTCACGCAGTTCGAAATGTTCCTGCAACTGTTTGCCGAGATTACCGCGGCAGCCTTCGGCAAAAAAGGTGTACTTGGCATGCAGTTCCATGCCCGGCTGATGCGCATCGGTGGGTTTGCCATCGCGGCCTATGCCCATGTCGCCGGTGGCTACACCCTTGACCTTGCCCGCATCGTCAAACAGCACTTCGGCGGCGGCGAAGCCGGGGAATATTTCCACACCCAGCGCTTCAGCCTGCTGGCCCAGCCAGCGGCAGACGTTGGCGAGGCTGACCACGTAATTGCCGTGGTTCTGGAAACATTGCGGGAGCAGGGCGCTGGGCACCTTGAACGAACCGGTTTCGGTGAGGAACATGAAACGGTCTTCGCTGACCGGCGCATTCAGCGGCGCGTCTTTTTCCTTCCAGTCGGGGATCAGTTCATTCAGCGCACGCGGATCCATCACCGCGCCGGAGAGGATGTGCGCGCCGACTTCCGAGCCTTTTTCGAGGATGCAGACGCTGACTTCGTGGTTCTGTTCCGCTGCCAGTTGCTTGATGCGGATGGCAGCACCCAGTCCGGCAGGACCGGCACCCACGATGACGACGTCGTACTCCATGGCTTCGCGTTCAGACACTGTGCATCCCCCCGATGTTGTTTGACCTGATTATACCGCCGCGTCCGGCGGCAGCTGGGTCACACGGTAGTCGTGTGGGCCCCGGCGCAGGCCTCGGCACACGTATCAGCACAAATCAGGCCGCTGCGCACGGCGGACTCCAGCGTCGCCGGATAATCGCTCGCCGTGTAGTCGCCAGCGAGATAAAAATTGCTGCAGGCCGTGATCTGCGCGGGACGTGAGAGATCGGGTGTGCAACTGAAAGTCGCGCGTTTCTCCGCAATCACCCGATGCCAGGCCAGCGGCGGCAGCGGTCCGAACTGCGCGGCGAGGTCAGTGCAGATGCGCTGCGCCAGCGCGTCCTGCGATGCGCCCACATGTTCTGCGGACGCGCTGATCACCGCGCCTATCAGTCCGCGCTGGCCGCAGATCTGTTCACGGTCGAACACCCATTGCGTCGGACTGTTGGCAAGGCCGATCATCGGTGCCGGCAAGGTGACGCGTTCGCTGAATTGCAGCCAGATGGAATGTATGGGTTCGTACTGTAAGGCCTCGATCTGCAGCCTTGCCGCGGCCAGTGTGGGGATGTCCGCCAGCAGAGCGGCAGCGCGATGCGGAGCGACGGCGCAGATGACTTGTTTGAAACGCTGCATCTCTCCCCGCACTTGCAGCACAAAACCTTGCGCATCCTGCGTGATGCGTTCCACCGGCGTGTTGAGTTCAATGACGCCGCCGTGATTGCGCACATGGTCTGCGGCCGGTTCCGGAAACAGCGCTGACAGATCGCTGCGCGCCAGTAGCATGTCGCTGTCCGCACGGCCGGCACCCAGGCTGTCACGCAGCACATGCAGAAACACCTGTGCCGAGGCGCGCGCTGCCGGCGTGTTGAGCGCGGCGATACACAGCGGATTCCATAAATATTCAATTAAAACAACGGGTTGTGCGTATTTCTCGAGTAAGGCGCTGACCGTGGTGTCGGCGGCGAGGCGATAACGCTGCGCTTTCATCGCCTGCATGAAACGCAGCAACGCCAGTTTGTCGGACAGGGTGATGCCCTGTGCGCGCAGCAAACCGATGGCGACATGCAGCGGTGCGGGCAGCACCGCGGCGCGCAGGCGGAAGGTATTTTGGATATGCCAGTCGAGCGGGGTGCGCAGGAAGGCATCCTGGCGTTGCGCTGCGACGCGTTCGATCAGGCGCAGGGTTTCGCTATAGGCCCCGATGAGGATGTGCAGGCCGTTGTCGAGTGCGGTGTCGTTGACCGTGACTCGGCGCGCGCGGCCGCCGGGCACCGCGCCCGCTTCAAAGACCGTGACCGGTATGCCGCGGTCCGCCAGTGTCACGGCCGCAGCCATGCCGGCGTAACCGCCGCCGATGATGGCTATAGAAGGTTTTACAGCACCTGTCATGGACGTAATCTATCGAGCGCGGTTTTAAGCTCCCTCTCTCGCCTTGGGGCGGGAGAGGGTTGGGGTGAGGGTGGGGGCGTGGGCCTCCCCTCACCCTGACCCTCTCCCCGCAGACGGGGAGAGGGAACAGGCATGGCGCAAGGATGTATGGCGGAAAGGTGCGTTTTCAAGCCGCGCGCTGGCCGGCGTTGGTTTGTTTCCCTGCCCACACCTGCATCGGCACCATCACGCTGCCCTCGAATATGCGGCGCGCGGTGCGGATCAGCGCAGCGCGACGCAGCTCTTCCTTGCCGTTACTGAAATCGGCATCGAGGTCGATGATGATCATGCCCGAAGGGTGTTCGATCTTCACCATGCCCTGTGGCGCCTGCAGCAGCGGTGCGATCTGCGCGGCGATGGTGCCGGGAATGGCACAGGCCGCGGCGATGCACACCGTGCCGGTGACCGGATGCGCCTTGTGGCAGGTTTCGGGTACGAAATAACGCGAGGCGATAGTGCCGCCGTGGCGCGATTTGGCCAGCAGCGCGAGTTTCGGTACTACCGATTTCGACACGTCGCCCATGCCCATCAACTCACCGGCCTTGCGGCGGATGGCTTCCATGCGTTTGAATAGTTCACGGTCGGCGTCGAGTTCGACGGCAGTCTCGTGGCCGGTCTTGCCGAAATCTTCCGCGCGCATCAGCACGCAGGGCATGGCAATGTCAACGCAACTCACTTCGATGCCGTCGATCACGTCCAGCGCCTTGCCGGTGGGCAGCATCTTCTTGGTGACTGCACCGATCGCGCTTTTGAAATTGATGCCCACGGGGGCTGCGGTGCCTCCCACGCCATCGATGGCGGCATCGCCTTCGTAGTTCACCACGCCGCCGGGTGTCTGCACGATGGCCTCGATCAGCGACTGGGTGTTGACGTTGTAGATGCGCACCGGCGTCTCGCCCGTTTTTGCCGGTACCAGTCCGGCTTCGATCGCAAACGGGCCCACGGCCACCAGCATGTTGCCGCAGTTGGGTTTGGTATCCACACGCTTTTCATTGATTTCCACCTGCGCGAACAGGTAATCGACGTCGGCGTCGGGGCGCTGGGATTTGCTGATCATCGCCACCTTGCTGGTCACCGAATGCGAACCGCCGATGCCGTCGACCTGGATTTCGTGCGGTGAACCCATGATGGCGAGCAGCACGGCGTCGCGGGTCGCGGTGTCTGCCGGCAGATCGTCGCGGAGCAGGAAAGGGCCGCGGGACGTGCCGCCGCGCATGATGATGCAGGGGATTTTGGTTTGCATGCTGAACTCCTGGCTGACGGTGCAGCGGTGCTGTCGGGAACAGGTTTGATTATAAGGCGGTGGAGGCAGGGAGGTTGATAGGGTTCCGGATGTTGTAGGGCGGATGAGCCGCGTAGCGGCGTTATCCGCCGGATGAATCCCCTGCGCGCATTGAATCCTGACTGCCTGCGGCAACGATCATGACAGTCGGTCCTGCATTATTAGAGCGGTAGCGCGCTACACTCGCCGCTTTGCGCAGGATTCCATGAAACTGTTCAAGGCCCGTGGTGTTTGATCCCGGCTGGTCGCTGTACGCACTGATCGTTGCCAACATCGTGATGGCGATAGCCTCGGCCTTGCAGGCTTCGATAGGCATTGGCATGGCGCTGCTGGCGTTGCCGTTTTTGGCGCTGCTCGATCCGCGACTGGTGCCGGGCCCCATGTTGCTGGCGGGTGCTGCGCTGACACTGATCTCCGCGATCCGTGAGTGGCAGACCGTCAATGTCAGGCATTTCACTTTTTCACTGCTGGGCCTGTTGTTGGGCACGGCACTCGGTGCTGTCGCCCTCACTCAGGTCAATACGGCTTACATGAACAAAGTGTTTGCGCTGGCGATCCTGCTGGCGGTGTTGCTGAGTGTGACGCGTTTGCATATCCGGGTGGCGCCACCGGCGCTGTTTGCGGGCAGTTGTGTGTCCGGCGTGATGGGCACCATGGCGGGTATCCACGGGCCGCCGCTGGCGATCGTGCTGCAGCATGCCGATCCGGGCCAGGCGCGGGCAATGATGGGAGCGCTGTTTTTTATTGCCTATCTGACTGCGGTGGCTGCGCTGTATGTGGTGGATCTTTTTGGTTTTGTGCATTTGCAGTTGGCGGCGGGTTTGCTGCCGGGGGTGCTGGTGGGGGCGTTTGCTGCGCGGTGGCTGGTGGGGTTTGTTGATCGGGCGCGGATGCGGATGGCGATATTGGGGGTTTCTTTTGTTAGTGCGGTGGTGATGTTGTTGAATTGATTTGGTGCGTGTGGAAAAAACACCATTTGTCCTGATCATGATGAATAACCACCGTTCGCCCTGAGCCTGTCGAAGGGTGAACCGCGCTTTATCGGGAGGCGTTCGTGCTTCAAGTTCGCCGGGGGCAGCCCGGCGGCTGGTAACTTTCTTTTGCTTGCCCAAAAGAAAGTTACCAAAGAAAAGGGCACCCTGCTTCGCCGCCCTGCGGGTTCCCTGCGTTGCTCGCGCGGCCGGGCGGCTGCCACCCAAGGTGACTTCCTTCGGGGCGCGCAACTCGGCGGCTCAGAAGGGAGGCGATGTTCTTAATCCTTACGCCACAGTGTTTTTATAAGGTTCTACGCTAGCTTTGTATCGATAAGGTCGCGTGTGAACTCAATGGTTGAACGTACGTCGTCCAGTTCAAATTCGTCCCACTGAGCATGAGTCGCTTTTGTTCTGACATCTGCTGCAGCTCGTGCGCGCTTAGCTTTGACAGCAGTAAACGTATTACGTGTAGCAAGTTCTGAAATCAGCGCATCAAGCTTCTGGCCTTTTTCATTGATGTCGAGTTTTCTGCATACCCTGCGAGTGACGTCTTCGAACACAACGCCAGCAATAACCCCTGATTCCTGCTTTCTTGCATTTTTGCAGTAGTGATCAGCGTGATCAAGAAAATCGTCAAACGTTTCAGCGCGTGCTTGATCGGCGACAGAGGCTAGTAATCCCGCATCCCCATCCTTTAGTAAGGCTGATAATACCGCTGTGAACTCTCGCACTGCTCGGTGAATGGCGTACCCATGTTTCCCAATTGCAATGCGATCAGCCTTGATTCTGTAAGGCGCTTCGGGATTCGGAATGACGAGATGGACGGCGTTGTGTGCGGCAGTAATCCATGCGGAGCAAGACGACGCTTGTATTCGGTCTGCGCATTGATCATGTTCGTTGCCTATCGACAGTGGGGTTCCTTCGTTAATTAGCTCAGTCAGGCGCGTTCGAATTGATTCTTCAATCGACATGGTCTGCGCTCCTGTGGGACTAAATCAGGCTATTGACTAGAAATTGGGTATTTTTTAACCCTTGATCGGCTTCACGCTTCCGCAATCGCTGGAGATGAATTTGCCCTGCGCGTCCATGGTCATGTTGCCTGGCTTGCCCTTGGCGGACTGGCTGGTGACGTTCATTTTCATCGAGTAGGACTCGGGGTTGTGCAGGGTGACTTCGCCTTCGCCGCTGGAGGGCGGGTTGGTGCAAGTGAATTTGAATTTGGTGGTGTTGCCGCTGCGTTTCATTTGCTCCTGCTTGCAGTCGCCTTTTTGCGACGCAGGTGCTTCGTTGCGTGCAGCCATTTCCTTGGTCACACAGATACGCACGGCCATGCCGCCGCCTGCGCCAGGGGCCATGTTGACACCTTGTTTGGACATCATGTCCTGCATCATCTTGCGCTGTTCCGGTGGCATGGAGGCCATTTGCTTCTGCATCTCCGCCTGCGCTGCGGCCATTTGTGCGCCCTGTTCGCCGCCCATCTTGTTGTTGATTTCCCACAGGCCGGGTTTCATGGTCTGTGCGGCGACCGGAGTGGCCAGCAGTGCGCAAGCAAGGATTCCTGCAACGGTTGTTCCCAGGGACTGGACTGCTGACAATTTACGCATGGTGGCTCCGATCAGTTGAGTGGTTGGGTTGTTGAATGTGTATCTGGATGTGCGCATTCTAGCGCCGAATCCGGGCGGTGATAGTGGCGCGTAATACCTGGTGCCGCGCCCACATGTTGAGCGCTGATGCTGGGCCACCGCCTGCCCGGTTTCCGCGGTATTCTTCCGCTCGTCAGTCATGCCGCGCCCAGACGCGGCATTTAATTACATCGCTTCCCAGGAGAAGGCTTATGGCGCAGGCCGCCACCATTGCTGTTGCACAGAATGTTCCCGATCTCGGTTACCGCGTGGTGCCGGATATATTCCAGCTGCCCGAGGGCATGAACTTCGGGCCGTGTTCGGCGGTGGCGGTGCGCGCCAACGGCAATATCCTGGTGTTCAGCCGCAACGAACATGCGCTGATGGAGTTCAACCCGGAAGGCATGTTTCTGCGTTCACTCGGCCGCGGCGTGTTCGACAATCCGCATGGCCTGCGACTGGATACCGAGGGCAACATCTGGACCACTGACACTGTCGCGCATATCGTCGTCAAGATGACTGCCGAGGGCCGCATCCTGATGGTGCTGGGTGTGAAAGGGCGCGCGACGGACTGGCATCAGGCGGGGCATCTGCGTTGTTTCGATGAACCCAACGACATCGCCTTCGGCGCCAAGGGCGAGTTTTATGTGAGCCAGGGTCACGGCAAGGGGGAATCGCGGGTGATGAAGTTCGACGCCGACGGTACCTTCCTCACGACCTGGGGCGGTGAAGGCAGCAAGCCTGGTGAATTCAAGCAGCCGCATGCGGTGATGGTGGATCGCGCAGGGCTGGTGTATATCGCCGACCGTTCCAATCAACGCATCCAGGTGTTTGATGCAGACGGCAAGTTCCTGCGCGAGAAGCAGCATCCGGGCACGCCTTGCGGCTTGTGTCTGTGCCAGGACGGTAAACACATCATGATGGCGCATGGCCACACGGGCCGGATCATGAAACTCGACATGGATCTGAATCTGCTCGCCGCCACCGGTGGCCAGGGCAAGGGCCCCAACCGTTATGGCGAGGCGCATTACCTCACGCTGGATGCGCAGGACAATATTTATGTCGCGGATTCGCTGAACTGGAACGTGCAGAAGCTGGTTAAGGGCGGTTGAGCGCGCTTTCCCTCTCCCCGTTTTTACGGGGAGAGGGTTAGGGTGAGGGGCTGAGAGGCCGCCGTAATTGCCCCTCACCCCACCCCTCTCCCCATGAGTACATGGGGAGAGGGGGTTTATAAATAATTGATTTAATGTGTCTATTCAGCCAAGGGCAGGCGAGATGGGCTGACCGATGAAGGCCAAGCGAAGCGCCTCGAAGACATTATGCCCTTGCTTGAGCATGGTATCGAGGTAGGCGCGGATGACACAGAAGTCCTGTG
>Ga0209702_10001552_pt1 | contig 43619 bp, 46 predicted proteins | sample FRY01_FD_187210 | JGI IMG/M metagenome (GOLD analysis project Ga0209702, IMG submission 187210) | Freshwater microbial communities from Lake Fryxell liftoff mats and glacier meltwater in Antarctica - FRY-01 (SPAdes) (version 2) | ecosystem: Environmental > Aquatic > Freshwater > Ice > Glacier...
GCGCATGTCAGGCCACCTTTGAGGGGAGTGGTCAAGCCCCCCAAGGTGACCAGGGTTCTACGCCTTACTGGAGGCATTTACAAGAGGCGGTGGACGATCCCATCCAGCCCAGGCGTCGACTAGGAGTCAGCCTGGAAGCTAGCAAGCCGCTCCAGTGTATACTAAGATTGAGTAGGGACGTAGGAGTTGGTAGACGAGGGGGTGTCCCATTCTCAATTGTGACTGCTGTAACATAGCTGCCATGGCGGGACAGGTATACGTTCCACCACCCGAGGTCACCAGCTAGAGCAGCTTGCTGACGTGTTCTTCCAATGAGGCTAGTCGGGATTGCAGGGAAAGGTTGAGCACGTTCTGGTTCGAGACTCGGTCTTGCAATTCTACGAGCTTGCGGTAAAGAGCTTGCGTGGCCGCCACGTTCTGAGTCATGATGTAGTCGTAATTCAACACGCGAAAATCATCGACCTCTTTCCCATATACAAAGATATTCGACGAGGAGCCCCGGAACGCTTCCGACACGACAATCGTGAACTTCCTACTTCCATCCACAAGGGTGACATACCCGGTGTGCATTTTGTCGTCACCTATTAGTTTCAACTTGTCTCCGATGTCTAGTACCCGAATAGGATCATCCGATTGAAATTCGACGATTATAGTGGTGTCGTTCACCCTTTCAATCACAAGGCCGAACGCCATAATATCGGGGATGAAATCTGACGTCTTCGATACGCTATCCGGCCATACAGCTTCGACCTCTTGAGCGATGAACCCTACAGTTCTACGATCGCGGCCATGCGCCGGCTTGTCAATATGCGAGTAATTAACGGGTACCATGCGCATTAAATCATCAAGTGCTAAGCCCGTGCGGATCGCATCTATATCATGCTTGATCCTCCTGTCCGAAGTAACGTCAATCTCTCCCCCGCACCAAATGCGCCCAGCGACCTTAAGTGATACGTGTCCGTTATTGGTGCCCGTAATATACCCAATTGTGCCATTCTGAGATAAATATCCGTAATTTGAGATGGCGATTACCCTGTCAGTTGTAATCTCTAACGGACACACCGGGGACTCAGTGCCTATACCAACATTTCCGCTGCAATAGATTGAACCGGACACCGTCAAATTTCCTACGCCGTTTAGAGTCATCGTGTTTGACGATCCAGAATACCACTTGTGCGAAGACGCCGCATTGTCAACTTGGTAACGTAGCGTGCTGGTGTTGATTCCGAATCCGAAAAATTTCACGCCTGATCCAGCATTCTCGTCTACATCGCCATCCCACAGAACAAGTATTTTGTTTTTTTCAGAATTATCACCAACGGTAACGGTCCCAGCAAGATTTATGGTGAGCGCACTTGTTCTGCCGCCCTCTCCTGATCTAAGCCTGAACCCGGACAGCGAATTCCATTTAATACCGTCAAACACCCCCTCCCCGTCGTTATTTCCTACATTGTTGTACAGTAGATGATTACCATCACCGCCGAGTGCGAAGTTTATATGGCTTCGTCGCAACACAATGTTACTTGCAGTAACAGTACTTCCTGCCATCAACCCGCTCGCAGTCGCTGCATTGCCGGAGCATGACGACGAGGTCTCTGCATTGCCGGAGCAGCTGCCCGACCAAGTGGCGTAATTCGCATTCAACGAGGTCAATGCGTTCGTGCAGCTACCCGACGAGGTGGCGTAATTTGCACTCTCCGCGTAGGTGGCGTAATTTGCACTCGCCGCATTGCCCGTGCACGACGAAGAGGTCGACGAGGTCGACGCATTGCCCGAGCACGACGACGAGGTTCCCGACGAGGTGGCATAATTTGCGCTCGCCGACGAGCTGGCGAAATTTGCGCTCGCCGCATTGCCCGAGCACGACGAAGAGGTCACCGCATTGCCCGAGCACGACGAAGAGGTCACCGCATTGCCCGAGCACGACGAAGAGGTCACCGCATTGCCCGAGCATGACGAAGAGGTCAACGCGTTGCCCGTGCAGGACGAAGACGTCGACGCGTTGCCCGTGCAGGACGAAGACGTCGACGCGTTGCCCGTGCACGACGAAGACGTCAACGCGTTGCCCGTGCACGACGAAGACGTCAACGCGTTGCCCGTGCAGGACGAAGACGTCAACGCGTTGCCCGTGCAGGACGAAGAGGTCGCCGCGTTGCCGGTCAAACCGCCAGAGAAACTCGATGCGGTCACCGATGTGAGGCCGCTCAAGGCACCCGATGAACTCAGCGCCATCAGCTCGGTGTATGCATCGCCGGTCGTGCTCTTGCCAAACGACAAGCCGCCACCTCCGTTGCCGTACTGGTTGATGAAGTACGACTTTCCACTTGAACCGTCGCGGTTCCAGGTCAGCCAAGTGCCCTGCACATTTGTCGCAGACGACGACGTGACGATCAGCGCTTTGTTCACACTGAACGTACCCGTTACGCTGAGGTTGTTGTTGACCGTTGTCGCGCCTCCGTATACCGTAAGCCCGTTCGACAACACCGACGCCCCCATGACATTCAGATCTTTCGATAGGTTGACTACGTTGCTGAACGATGCAAACCCGCTAACATAGGAAGTCCCAGCAACAATGGCGTTCCCGGACACGGCCAGGCCGTTCGAAAACGTCCCCGTGCCGCTGACATAGGAAGTCCCGGCAACGATCGCGTTCCCGGACAGGCTGAGCCCGTTCGACAACACCGACGCCCCCATGACATTCAGATCTTTCGATAGGTTGACCACGTTGCTAAAGGATGCAACCCCGCTGACATAGGAAGTCCCGGCAACAATGGCGTTTCCGAACACGGCGAGGCCGTTGGAGAACGTCCCCGTACCGCTGACATAGGAAGTCCCGGCAACGATCGCGTTTCCGGACAGGCTGAGCCCGTTCGACAACACCGACGCCCCCATGACATTCAGATCTTTCGATAGGTTGACTACGTTGCTGAACGATGCAAACCCGCTGACGTAGGAGGTCCCGGCAACAATGGCGTTTCCGAAGACGGCCAGGCCGTTGGAGAACGTCCCCGTACCGCTGACATAGGAAGTCCCGGCAACGATCGCGTTTCCTGACAGGCTCAGCCCGTTCGACAACACCGACGCCCCCATGACATTCAGATCTTTCGATAGGTTGACTACGTTGCTGAACGATGCAAACCCGCTGACGTAGGAGGTCCCCGCAACGACCGCGTTCCCGGACACGGCCAGGCCGTTGGAGAACGTCCCCGTACCGCTGACATAGGAAGTCCCGGCAACGATCGCGTTTCCTGACAGGCTCATCCCGTTCGACAACACCGACGCCCCCATGACATTCAGATCTTTCGATAGGTTGACTACGTTGCTTAAGGACGTGGTGCCTCCTCCATAGACAACCAAGCCGTTTGAGAGCACAGAGGCTCCGTATGCCGTCAGATTGCAAGAGACAAACGTGCCCGCGTCCGCACGCAGTGCGAGGGCCGAGTTGGTGGCTGCGCACAACCGTGTCAACGACGGAGACCCCGCTCCGATGCCGTCGAACCACAGCGCAGCACCGTGCGCCGAGTTGCTCAGGCACAGGCCGACCGAGGCGGCGGAGCTCGTCGACGGGTTTGTCGCCACGAGCGCGGGCAGATGCGCCGACGCCGTTGTGGTCGTGAGGTTCCCCCCCGGCCACAGTGCCAGTCTACCGACGAACGCGGCGCCCGAGGCCGATACCGAAAGCGGTGCTTGAGAAGCCGAAGGGGATGTGCCTCCCCACGGACCTATGCGGACAGACGCAGAGCCCATACCACCGACAGCAACAATCAGATCGTCCTGCGTCGATCCTAAGAACACGTCGTTTGCGCCCGTGGCAAGAGCCACAAGAGCGTCGGGCATACTTGCCGCCGACAGAGGCGTCGTGTCCGCCATCTCTGCTCTTTCCCATCCACCCGAAAAACGACGCAAATAAATAAACCCACCCATACTGGCTACTTGCGGATGTCACTAGTGCCAATGATTCTGGAAACAGCGCACCCCAACCACTCTGTTCTGCGCTCGACATGTCTTAGCGTACCCCAACACCCGGAGTCTCCATGCGACCTCATGCGACCTCGCTCCGGGAATGAAGCATGAAGACCGAGTCAATACATTAGAATCACGCATTCAATGTCCGCGGTCTGAATGGGCGGAACCCAGCCATAACTAGTTATCACGGATCGAGGTCGGAGCAGTTGAGGTACAGCACCCTCAGCACTCCCTCTGTAGCACTCCCTCAGACTTCCCATTCCCATGCGATAAGAACATCTGCGTAGAGAGCTAGCATGGCCTCGCGCGCATCCCCCTTGTTGTCGGCCAAGGCGCCCGCGTACTCGGCGATGCGCAGGTGCACTGCATCTTTCTTCTGGCCGATGTGCTCCTTCAGTTTGGCACACTGATTTCGGACCTTAGCGCCGCACGCGATGCACTTGACAGTCTTGATGGTATTGGTCCGCGGCCTCTTGCGTCCTCCACGCTGAAGGCATGCCTCCTCGGCTCCGTTGCTCTTTGCATGTGGCTTCTGTTGCTTCTGCCTCAGCCAGTTGGCATCCAGGGCGGCGTTCAGAACAGCGCGATGCGGGTCTAGAGGGGCCCAATGTTGGCTGCAGTGGATAAAAAGGTCGGCGAGTGAGTGACCGGCATGAGCTCCGCATGCTCTGCACGGAAAGAGGCTGTCGTCGCCGTCGCCCGCCAACTCGGCGGCGGCGACCAGGCTTTCCCATGGGCGGTCCGACGCCTGACCGCGCGCATAGAACAACATGCACGCGTCCTCCTGCAGGCCGCTGCCCTCCGCCGTGAACGGGCCGTCGACTGCGAAGGACGCGAAGCAGATCGGGGCAATGGACTCGTCGTCGCAGCGGAACCATATTGCTTCTTGGGCAGAAGCGGCGGATTGCCCGTCGGCCAGGGTCACGTACGACACGAAGGTGCCTGCCTCGGGTGTACCGCCGTGGGCAATGACAGCGCAGAGGCGGTATGCTTCCCCGCGTAGGTCCAACTCGGGGTCGATCCTGGCGAAGGTCTCATCCGAAGGGCCTGCGCCGCTGCGGACCAGCTGGATAGCCAGCACATGCTGCGGCAGTCCCAGCTGTTCGCGGGACTGGTTCAGATCCTCGGCAGGCTTGTTGAACTCGGCCACGCTCGTGGCCCTGTGGAATGAGAACGCCGAATCGGCAACTCCCACGGACAGCACCCGCTCCAGCAGCTCGCTGGCATCATCATTGAGGCTGCCCGCGAGCAGCAGCTCGTGTACCCACAGCGAGATGTCTAGGGGAGCTGCTGAGGCCTGCTGGGTGCCCAGGAGCCTCCTCAACTCCGTGTTGGAATTGGGCTGCAGCAGGTTGTCTAGACCGACGTGTTCGGCCACCGCCGATATCGCCTGGAACAACGACGCGACGCAGCGGACGCTGTGCAGGGCGTGCGTGATGACCAGCGGGCGTGGCCTCCTTTCTGCAAACGCCAAAGCGGGCGCGGGCTGCACCGGAGGCGGCCTGCCTGCCGAGGGGCGCTGATCAGCGCTCAGACGCATGACAGCCTGCTTTATCTGCGCTTGGTCCTGCATCATCTCCTGCAACATCCGAGCCACGTCGATTGTCTTCCCGATGGCCGCGTCCCGGTTGAGGGGAGACGTCGGATCCAGATCGGCAGTCTGACGGGCGGTCGACTGCGACTGTTGCTGCTGCTGCTGCTGCTGCTCAGACTGCTTGAGCTGGGATCTGGGACAGGGAGCCCGCGCTCCCGAGAACCCCGACTCATCCTGCTGCAGCGGCTGGGTCCCCCCTGTACGGAGGCTGGATTCCTCAAAGCCGCTGTCCTCCGGCGCTTGCCCCATGATGAGTCTATCCAGATAGGACTTGATGTTGTCTCGGCAGGCAACGTGTTTAAGGTCGACGCCTGTTATGTGTAAACGTCATTGACTTGGACAACGCAAAAGAGGTATGGGCAGCCATCCACTGGCGGCAGAAGCACCTTATGGTATATTATCAGGATGCAGAGTGCATGCAGGAGGACTCTGGTGTGCTGTGTGTGGGCCAGGGTCCATTGTGGGAAACATACCGTTGGTCATGCGCTCAGTGAAGGCCTTGTTGGTGGCGGACAGCTGCTGGAGCATGGTATCACTTTGCTCGTCGAGCCATTCGATGACCCCCAGCTCGTTCAGCCCAGTTCCAGAGAAATTGCCGCTCTTAAGGCGATCGAACTTGTCAACTTCACAGACCCGGCACTGGCTGTAGGGCAGCCAGACGAGGACCTGGTCGTCGAGCGCGACGGCGCCGAACGGGGGTGGGACCGGGAAGCCGTCGTGCTCCAGGTCTGCATACCTGGGCATACCCAGCGCCTCGTACAGGCACTTCTCATCCCTGCGGTCGTGGATCATGATCATGCGCCGCTCGTTGTCGTCGAAGGAAAGCCCGAGGTTGGTGCAGGCCTGCCTCACGTAGACGGGGTCGGGGGCAGCGCTGTACACCCCGACGAGGAATCCACTTTCCATCAGGTGCTGACGGAGCTCCTTCCAGCCGGAGCGCACCCACATGTAGTGTGTGGGGCCCTTGGCCTTCCAGTGGTGGTCGGGGTCGCGGCCCTCCTTCGAGGACTGAAGCGGATGGAACCGGGATTGAGTGACTGCCAGCGTGTGCTCCAGGTCGAGCACAACGCCCAGCCGGCCCTCGTGCACATGCTTCAGGAGACCGCGGGGAAGCAGGTACCCCCAGAACGACTTGCAGCGCTCCTTGTTCGGCCCGCGCTCCATGACAGGAACCAGGAAAAGCTGCCATGCGCGCTCTTGCCCTTGGTCGCATGGTGGCCCAACCTCGATGACGCAGTTGGTACTGGTGCAGATGGCATGGTACCTGTGAATGAGTTGTCGAGTTGAATGAGTCTACTTGACCGCGACCTTGGAGGGAGCTCGATAAACTTTTACCTGGCGAAGTTGCCTCCCAGGCCGAACTGCTCTATGCGCAAGACTGGGCCGAGGCGAGACGATGCCTCGTGTAATAGTGTCCAAGGCAGGTTCGGACCAGGCAGATCCCTGAGAGCGAACAATAAAATCAAAGGCGGTGAGTGTAAAGCGAATCGAACAATATCTTTTGATTTAAACGTGTTGATGTAATACCTAAATTCGCCGTTTGTGTTGTTGTTGTTGTCGTAGGCTTCGAGTTCAGGATGCCTGGGCAAATATACGTGGCTTGTGACAGCAACATTGCCAAGGACATGCCCCGTGGTCGAGAGGAAGCGGAATGCCATGATCGCCCCCTTCTTATGTCTATTCGGCGAGGATCTCTGGAATATGAAATCTGATTGTGCAGTACAATAATGGGCATGCGATGCCCCTAATCAATGCCGAGTCAATCACGATCTATCCTCATATACTAAGAGATGGAAGGAATATATTCGCATTTGTCTGGTCTGGCGTCGTCAAACGTCCCTTTCACTCGCGAGTGGAGCTCCAAATTTCATGACGGGCCTCCTTGCGTGCATGCTTCCCTCGATCAAAACAAAAAATCCAGGCGGCCCATACGACCGACCAGGCCCTTGTTGAAAGATAGGGTCTGAGTTATTTTTTACAGAATGCCAATAGAGGCAGCAAGCAGAAGCATGCGATCGTCTTTCGCCCCCCCCTTCATCCTCGCCGCCGCCTTCGCCGCTCTCCTCCTCTTGGTGGCTGCTGCCCTGACTGTCGTAGCTATGAGGAAGGGCGTGGCGCCTCATCTCCTTCTTTTGGTCTCGAGCAAGGCCGAGCTGGCGTCTCAGCCTGGGCTCGACGCTTATTTTGCTTCGATGACGCCCTGCGACGTCGGTGCACGTTCGCCTCTCGGGTGCGCCGATGCTGCCGGGTACGTGGCTTGCCTAATGCCCGCGGGGTCTATAGGCGGTGACTCTGTCGCCGCGCTCCAGGTTGACATAGCCGCTGCTGAGAGCGCGATGCGCGTCTCCGGCTTTCCCGATGCGATGCTTTCGCCCCAGCTCGGGTCGTGGCGTGTCGCGGTGCTCTCCGACCGCGCCGAGGGGGGGTGGCCGCACACGCACGGCGGCGTTATTTGCCTCCCAGCCTCGATGGTGCGGGGGAAGGGCGGACACGCCCGTGTGCATACCCTGGTGCACGAGCGCGTGCACGTCTTCCAACGGGCGCATCCGGACGCCGTCGCGCGCCTCGTGCAAGGCGAATGGCGCATGCGCCCGAGGCCTCTCACGCAGATCGACCCTTCGGTCGCCCGGCGTCGGCGCAGCAATCCCGACCTCGACGGGTCTCTTTATTACACCGGAGAGGACGGGGCGACATCTGCGGCGGCGGTGACATTGTTCAGCTCGGAGGCCGACGCCAGTACCGGGGGGCTCGCTGCCGGCCGCACCTGCCTCGTCGGCCTTGGCGGGACGGAGCTCCCGCCGAGCGACCGCCTGCCGCAGCCTGCCTACGAGCACCCCTACGAGGCGATGGCGTACCTTCTGGCGGAGGTCGCCGTTCCGATGAGATCCATTGACGCCGAGAGGTCGTCCGAGCTCACGGCGGGCATCAGGCGATGGATGATGGCTTACCGTACGTACAGCTGACGCAAACTAGGGTGTCGGCCTGTGATTGGGCCACACGACGCGTTCGAACAGCTCGGACGGCGTGCTTGTGTCGAACAGCCCGAACGACCGGTAGTACGTGGCCAGGTCACGATGCACGGTCACAGCATCAAAGTACGGCGCACGGGCGCCGCTGGGACGGTGAGGGATCGCGGTGCGCGGCGGAGGGGGCGTCGTCGGCACCGCGACGTGCTGCTGCAACTCGGACGATGAGGGGGGGGGGTACATGGCGCTGTCCGGTTATGAAGTCCGGACGCCCTTATGCCCTGATTAATCCTTGCACAGCGATGGTAGGGTTCGATAAACACACACGCGCACACACACGCACGCATGGCATTTATGAGGTCAATGGTCACGGGGCTCAGTAAGAATCGCTTGGGCGGAAAATCCCTGCTCACTATTATCAATCACATATTAACATGGTGTGTGTTCGCCGGGTTTATGGTGGTGGCGTGGGATGCCGCGATGGCTTCTTCGATCACTCGCCTGAAGATGGATACAGGGACCATGTTCGGGCCAGGGGGGGAGGGGGTCAGGAGGCCGTACCTGATCGCTCTCTCCGCTTACTCTGTTGCCGTTGCCTGGTCCTGGATCGCAATTTTAGCATTGCTCATGTACGCGGGCATCACTGTAATAATGTGCATGGCTCCGTTTGGGCCGGAGTTTGCGGCCGAGGCCATCGGCGTGTTACTCGCGCCCGACCTGCTTCTTCACTGCATCGACGCAGCACACATACCTTTTCACGCAGCGGTCGCCGTCGCGACGGTGCTCTCGGCAGCCGCCGCGACCGGGTTCTACGTGACTGAAATAGACTTGGAGGAGGAGTCGTCGGTGCGGTCAAAGGCCGTGCGCTTGCTGTTCATCGCCCCCATGGTCATGACAGTCGCCTACGGGATATACATACTCTCGTGCATCGTTTTTTGATTACACGCACCCAAACGCAATGGCTGTGCCCCTGACCATGCCCGGCCACAGCTCTATCAACGCAGACGCAAGCGCGCGTTGCACGTTTGACGCAGACGGGTTCGTGCACACCCCACGCAAGTAAGCGGCCGTGTAGACGGTCATGCCATCGCGCGTCGGCACTGCCTCGACGCCACCGCCCCCTCCAGGCTGCTCCTGGTGAGGAGGGTACGGCAGCATCTCGAGCAGAGCAAGGGCCCTGTGGTAGGCGTTGATCGGTACGGTCGTCAACGTCATCGATGCGAGCCTAAGAAACGCGTCCCGTGCGCCGTGGGGCGCACGCGCCGATTCGACCGCCGCCTCAACGCGGCTGCGAGCGGCCTCCGCGCGCGTCCACAGTCCTGCGTCGAGGGAGGGAGGGGGCTCGGCCTTGCGCGACATGTACCCCCCCCTCAAGGCGTCCAGCTTGGCGCTCTCGCACGACAAGTGGTCCAACCTCTCGGCCGCCGCAAGGTACGTCTCCAGCGTCTCGCGCTCCGCCGTGTGCGCCGCAGCGGTCGCGTTGTCCACGCCTCCGAGCAACAAGGCGTCTCGCTCGGCAGCCAGATGGCGCGCGAGCTCGGCCCGAACGCCCGCAGGGATCGGGCCTGCGAAAGCGCGCAGGTTAAGACTGCCCCAAGAGGCGATCCGCTTGCGCGTGTCCCTGTACGCGAGCAGAGCGGGCGACGACATCCCGGCGCCTGCACGCATCATCATGCCCTCGACCGCGCGCTCAACAGTCCTGAGGGACTGTCCGCCGTCCGGTCGTCTGGCCATCAAGGCGAGCCGACCGCGCTCCTCCTCTGCCTCGGCTATCTCCAGGGACATGCTGTCACGCGTCGTGTACTCCAGCAGGACGGTTTGGCGGACAAACGCTGCTGCAATTGCCGAATCAGTCACGTCGACGACCTCGACGGGGCGAGAAGCACTGGCGGCGGCCGCGTCCCTCTCCTCGCAGGCCATGCGGAGTGCGGCCAGAGCCTCGTCGCGTCCGGCGCGCATCTTGACGACCTCGTCCACGGCGTTGTCTCGCTCGTATCGAGCTCTCTCCAACTCCGCGCCATTGTGCACCGCCATGGCTGCTTCGCAGCACGCCTCCATCAGGGCATCGGGATCGCTGTCGCTGTCGCTGTCGCTGTCACTCTCGCTGTCACTCTCACTCTCGCTGCTGCTCTCGCTGCTCTCGCTGCTGCTTCCGCCACTGCCCGAGTCCTCCGTGCCGTGCTCCACGTCCTCCATGCCATCCTCGTCGTGCACTTCGCCGTCAAGTGGGATTACTAGCGGCGAGTGGGCTTCGCCCAGCCCGAACGGTGCCGTGTCGACCCGCACCCACGGAGACGACCTTTGGAAGACATCGTAGAGGGTCTTGCCGCGGAGGCTGGCATACAGATCTAGTACCGGGGAAGGAACTTCCGACACAGGGATTATACGGGCATGCTTAGAATGTACTAGCCAGCACAGCTGCGACAAAGCGGCGTCCTTGGCTTCTGCTGTCCGATGTTTCTGCGTTTTCCGCGATAGCGTCTGGAAGTTGATCACAAAGGACGGTGGAGGCGGGCCTGGCGGGTAAGCGCCACGGATGATTTGGAATGCATGGGCGACGAGAGTCACTGCGCGAGGGCGAGGGCGAGGGACGCCGTGTTGATTTGATTCCCAGTGGAATCGTTCAAAGCTCTAAGCGCGCACCCGCCGTCTTGTCCACAGTCCATTTACAGTGCGATGGCTCGGGGACGGATTTGACTGTAACTGAGCTATTGTTGAGGGGATACAACACGTTCATTGTGCCGGTTTTGGATGGATACCAGGCGCGCACGTTTACCCCTCTAAGTGACCCATGCGTCAACGTTCACGAACCAGACAGCCCTCGCCGTTCTTCGAGATCTCGCTTGGTTCACTCTCGCTCTCGCTTGATTCGCTCTCGCTTGTGCTCTCGCTTGTGCCGCTCCTGCTCTCCCCGCTGTTGTCGTCGTTCTCTCCGCCTTCGCTATCAGAGTTCTTGTCTTCTTCTTCATACGAAGACGATGAAGTTGCTTCCTCATCTTCATCGCCATCGGATGACAGAACTTCCATTCCGGCCTTGATCGCCTGACTCACGGCCATATCCCTCGTCTGTTTCTCACTGACAGCGGCGTATCTCGTTCCCAAGAATATCGCGTAATTTGCCCCGCGCGCGTTCATTCCAATAATATTCGGTTGTAGGGACGCCGTGAATGGGCTGGTAAACCCTACCCTCCCACGACTTCCCCTTTTTCCATGACAACGACGCGTGTTGCAACCGCTTCGACTAGATCTGCGTCGTGAGTCACGAACACGACCGTCTTGAACCCTTTTGCCACAGCTGCCCCGACCTGTGCACGGTTGGCCGGGTCCATCGCCGAGGTCGGTTCGTCGAGCACGAGCACCTCCGGGTTTCGCAACGCCATGCGCGTCAGCCACACCGCCTGCCTTTGCCCTCCCGACAGCCCCGACCCTCCTTTACCGCATCGCGTTGACATTCCCGCGGGCAGCGCTGCGAGCACAGTGTCCAGCCCGAGCCTCTTTGCCGCCGCCCAGGCCTCAGCCTCGCCCGGATGCGGTGAGACTCCATACACCACGTTCTCTAGCACCGTCCTGTCGAACAGGGACGCGCTCTGTGGCACGTACCCAAAGGTCTTACGCACACGATCGGCTCCGAGCGACGTGTACGTCTCGCCGTTTAGCAGCAGCTCTCCGCGCGTCGGCTCGACCAACCTCAGCATCAGTCTCAGCATCGTCGTCTTGCCGCTTCCTATCTCCCCGACAAGCGCGATGCGATCCCCCGCGTGCACGTCGAGCGTCACGTCTTTCACGGCCGGCGCGCCGGGCGCGCCCTTTGGGTGCATGTAGGTCACGCCCCTGAAGGCGATCACCGGCATGTCCGATCGAGGGACGGACGTCGTCGTCGTCCGCAGAACGGAAGACGACGGACACGACAGGATGTCCGCAGAGGCCTTGAGGATGCCCCAGTAGTAGACGACGCCTCGGGCGTACTGCACTACGCGCATCATTGACGCCATGATGTACATGACAACCGCGAGCACGGTCACGAACAGTCCGACCGACATCTTGCCGACCGTGAGCATCCGCAGACACCTCCAGATCACGGCCGCGACGAGCGCTATCGCGACGGGCACGAGCCAGAGCTTGACCGCCGACGAGCACATCATGGTGCGGATGTAGAGGCTCTCGAACGTGTCCTCGAGCGGGCGCATCGCGTCCTGCTCCTGCTGCTTCTGGCCGCCCGCGTAGACGGCCGGAAGGTTCCGTAATAGCTCGTCGATGTGCTCTTGTACGTCGTTCAACGCGATGTCTCTTTTCTCGGATACCCCGCGGCACGAGGAAAGGCTCTGCACAAGCGCCCCGGCGGTCGCCACGAGAGAGAGGAGCAGGCAGACTCCGAGCGCGGTGTCGATCCACCAGAAGTACGCGGTCGCCGCGAAGAAGACCAGGATGTGCGGCATCGTCGACTTCGTCGACTCGAACCAGTTGGTCACGGTCCAGGGCACCTTGACAAACTGCGTGATCAACTCGCCGGTGCTGAGCTCGCCCGACTGCGCTGTGTCGTTCGCGTCAAGCACGCACGCCAGCATACGGCGGCGGACGAACGTCATGATCGCCGGGTACAGACGTGCGTCGACGTACTCGGCTCCCAGGTACGCGACCTGCAGGACGCCCACCGCGGTGGCGACCGCGGTGAACGCCTTGCGCACCGCGCGGCTCTGGTGACCGGAAGACGTGAACATCTGGCGGATGTTGAACCCTTTCTCACCGAAGCCTGGTTTGCCGCCCGGGGGGGACTCGGCGGCCACCCGGACGGCGTTGACAAGCTGTCCGATCAGATGCGGCAGCAGCACGTCCTGCACAGGAGTCACAAAGGTCGACAGGACGCCGAACGTGGTGAGCACAGGGTGCTCCTTGGCGCACCCCTCGACGATGTCGCGCAGCACGCGCGACACAGTCGGACCGTCTTTCTTCGCCGTTTGCCGGCCGGCGAAAGGGGGGAACGGGAGCTCCTGCTGCGGGCCGGCCATTTCCCAGGTCGCCTACTTTTACGCACGGCAAGCTCCCCGGCCTAGCGCGCGGCTGCGGCGATCAGCGCTCTCCCTAGCGCCTGTGCGACCTCTCCCGAAGGGAGGTACGCCCAGGGCTTGTGAAACCCGAAAGGCTCGACCCCGGCCGGAGGCAGCGCCTCCTCGTACGACAGCCTGGCCGCTGCGCTCTGAGGGCACGGCTGCCCGCCCCCGGCCTCCGCGGCGGCCGCGAAGAACACGTCCTCGGGCAGCGGCTGCAGGTCCTCGTTGAAGAGCCTCGACGCAGAGCCGTCCAACGCGCCCGCCTCACATGCCGCGACGGCCGACGCCGTGCGCCGCAGAGACATCCCGCCGTTGCCGACCAGGTTATCGCCGACGCCGGCGGCACGCAGTGTCGCCCAGTTGTCCTGCCCGCCTATGCGCGGGGCCCAGGGAGCGCCAGCGAACGCCTGCGACATGAGCTCGGCGTCGAGCTCGAGACCTGGACGCACGAGCATGCCGTCCTCCTGCACGACGAGCGTGCGCGGCGCGTTGATCCGGCGCCAGAACTTCGCTGACTTCAGAAGCGTGTTGTACTTTTCGGTGTTGAACGACCCGTCGCCGGGCAGCTCAGGCAACTCTTGGATACGCAATGCAGGCGCGTGCGGGAGAAGCCAGCGCTCGTAGTCGGGCTTCGCACGGGCGCTCGTGAACACGGTCGCCGACCACTTCCCGTCCGTCGTGTCGAGGTTGTCCAGCGTGATCAACACCGACAGCGCCGACCACACGTTTGCACGGTCGTCGACGAGCATGACCTCGCCGAGAGAGCCGCCGGAGCCGGCAGCGTCGGCGAGCCCGGTGTGCTTTGCGGCGCCGAGACAGCGCGCCCAGGCGTACCTCGTAACGAACGCACGGGCCAGGGCCTCGCCGCCGGAGTCGGCGTGGCCGTGGCGAAGGCAGCATGTTACTAGCGCGTGAAGGAGTGCCTCGCCCCAAGGCGGAGAAGGATCGCCGGAGCCGAACGTGCATGACGTCGAGGGCAGCCACGCGATGCCAGGTTCGGACGGAGGCACAGGACTGAGCGCCAGGCGCGCGCCGACACGAAGCACCTCGACGTCGACCGGGGCGTGACGCTCGGGAGTGGTGTCGTCGTCGACCTCGTGCCCGGGGCCGAGCACCACGCGGCGGTATAGGAACGAAGGGAGCGCCCTCAGCACGAGCAAGGCCGGAGCGACCGCGGTGCGGAAGCATGCGTCCGAGCGGAGAGCGTTCGGCTCGGAAGGAGACAGCAGCAAGAGCGCGCCCCCCGAGTCCACGCGTGCCAGGTAGCCGTCCCGTGTGATCGCCAGGCGCATCAGCTCGACGCAGGAAGACGTACGAGAAGAGGCGGAGCAGGTCAGCTGAGACCCGCTCAGGGGGCTGCGACGCCAAGGAATCCCGAGGATATCGGCTGCCGCACCGACGCGTGCGTAATACTCCTCGACCGTACTCGGTGCGTCATTCGACGCCTTCGAGGCATAGGCCCAGCGTTCGAGAGGGGCGAGACATGGGTCCGCGCGTACCAGGTCGGCGTACGCGGAGACGAGGCCCGAGGTGGCGGCGGACGCGGCGGCGGACGCGGCGGCGTCTGCACCGAAGCGGTCAGCCAGCTTGGCGACAAGCATGCGCCTTGCGGTCGCACGGCCTCCGACTGCCAACGAGCCGGCGGCTCGCACGTAGGCCTCACCGGCGCGCCGCAAAGCCTCTTCGCCGAGTGCGCGAGGCATCACGCGGACCGGCGACAGACGCGTGATCGTCGCCTGCGCGGCCTCGACGCCTCCGGTGGTTCGTCCCAGGGTTGACGCCATCTTGGAGGCGAAGTCCGCGGCGTCGAACCTCGTCGCGCGCACGCCGCAAGCGGCGTGCCAGGCGTCGTGGAACGCGAGGTTCGCCGCAAGCGCCGGCGAGTCCAGCAGCGACGCGCGCAGGCTCGACCCGTCTCCTGAGATGAACTCGGTCGCCGAGGCCGCCTGGTCGGGCCCGGCGGGAAGATCGAGCGCATCGACGATGAACACCTCCATTGCTTGCTTGCATGAGGCTTGGGGCACACCTCCTTATACCGGCGACGCCCGACGAGGTGTAAAGAAGAGATATCACGTGTATTATAGCAAGCCGAGCCCAAGCATCAGGCATGCACGTCACGACGGACGACGAGGTCGCACGCTCGTTCGCGACGATCCGTGAAATGGTGCGGGACCGCGGGCTGGACGCCTCGTCGCTGGAGACGATCGCGATCGACTCCGTCGTCGCCCTCAGTCACGCCAACAAGGTGTTCCACGTCGACGCGCCGAGCTGCTCCATGCGCGTCGTGTACGACATGAACCCGAAGTTCAAGGTCGCAGACGTCAAAAAGCTCGTGGAAGAAGCGGCTTTGGAGGGGAGCTCCCAGGTGCTGCTCGTCGTGCGTGAGCCCCCTGCTCAGGGCAAGGGTCTCGACGAGCTCGCGCGCGACATCGTGCAGCCGTTCCTGATATCGGAGCTGCAGATCAACGTGTCAAAGCACATGCTCGTGCCGAAGCACGAGCCGATCCGCGACAACGACGAGGTCGAGGCCGTGCTCAAACGCTACCAGCTCAAGTCGCGATTCCAGCTGCCGCTGATCCTCAGCTCGGACCCGATGGCGCGCTATCTGGCGCTGAAGCCGGGGCAGATCGTGCGGATCACGCGCTTCAGCCCTTCGGCGGGCACGTACGTGCAATATCGGTGTTGCACCAAGTCCTAGCCATGTTACTTCCGTCGGCATATGGTTATATGGGATGGCATTGCGTGCATCCTTCCACGCCTGGTTTGGCCTGGACGAGGGGCGCACGGCAAGTCTGAAGGACCCCATACACATTGCAGAGGCAGTCCGCGATGCTCTGGAAAAAAATCCGGGGTTGAAGCAGCCGGTCCGACTACATGGCCTCGCCGTGGTTCTCGGGCCGCCCGAAGGGCCCAGCGTGACGGTCGTGCCCGAAAAGGCCGTCGAAGCGACGCGTGACACGCTCATAGCTCGCCCCGACTCTGGCCCGGCACTCGTGCAGTACCTGCTGGCCCTCGGGGCGTCTTGCAGGTGGACGCCCGGCGCGCCGAAGCTCGCCCCGGAGCGGTTCGAATGCGTCGAGAAGCTGGCCGACCGCGCGATTGCCGACCTAGCCGGCACGGCGGCGCCGGATGGGCCAGAGATCATCAGCCCTCAAGAAGTCATGGCTGCTTCGGAAGGCCTCGTAGATGCGATGATCACGTCCGACCGACACGTCAGCAGGGTAGGGACCCGCCTGTCGTACACCTGGACGTCCTCGTCTTCGGCTCCTCTCACGCTCGACCTAGCCAGGTACCCGGTGGGCGCCTTCCCGGTCGTCGCACGCGCGTTCGCACTCTATGCGTACGCCTACTACTTGCAGGAGAAAAGTCCGGAGTCGACGAAAGCCCTCACGAGCGAAGCCTTGCGCCAGCTGCTGGCCGGCCTCGAACGCGCCTCTTGGCGCCGCCCCCTCGGCGCAGATCCGCCGCCCCCTGCCCACCCCCGCGGGAGTCCGCCTGCCTCGTCATTACCCATCCGGGATCCGCCTGCCTCGCAGTCACCCCGGACGAGTCCGCCTGCCTCGCCGTTACCCCGGACGAGTCCGCCTGCCTCGCAGTCACCCCGGACGAGTCCGCCTGCCTCGCCGTTACCCCGGACGAGTCCGCCTGCCTCGCAGTCACCCCGGACGAGTCCGCATGCCTCGCCGTTACCCCGGACGAGTCCGCATGCCTCGCTGTTACCCCGGACGAGTCCGCATGCCTCGCTGTTACCCCGGACGAGTCCGCCTGCCTCGCCAACCCCCTGGAGTCAGCCTCTGCCTCCGCGCCTCTCCCCCTCCCTTACGCCGTCCACCCACCACCCTTTGAACGTCCACGGCACCCCCTTTGACCGTCCAATCACGTATCGCGGCACCCTCCCCCCGCCGCCGGCACAACTGCAGGCACTACCGCTGCCGCCTGTTCAGGCACATGCGCTATCGAAGAAAGACATGGAACGCATCGTGGTGCCGCGCGAAGTACCGGTTGTCACGCTCGTGGCATTTGATGACGGGGTCAAAAGCAGAGGAGGCGGTTGGTGGGGACGGTTGAGTAAAACGAAGACGAGCTCGGCGATAGGCTCCTCCGCCACCGTCCGCCGTCTTGAGGATGCCGTGCTCGGCGATGGCATCATCGCGTCCGCGTATGCCACGACGTGCAGCAGGGCCAAGGCATTGTTCGCCCCGACCAATCTGCTGCATGCGACGTTCTCCGAGTCTGCGTTGTCCGAGCTCGACGGTCAGCGCGGACAACGCGTCTTCACTTCTGTGATGATGAAGGAGCGGGCGGCGGTGCAAACGAAACCCATCCCCACGTGTACCATCATCGGCGCCCAGGCTCCCGGCGACACCCGCAGGCTCGCCCTGTCCGACTCAGAGGTGCGTGCCAGAGCCGGCGTCGCCGGCTCACTCACGTACGCCGGCAACTGGGTGTTGATGGTTTGCAAGGAAGGACGCGAACGCCCGCCGGGGAAGCTTGATAAGCACGTGGCCGTCATCGGCTTCTTCGACTGCCCGCCACCGCCACCGCAAGCAAGAGGGAGAGTGACCTCACCTGGAGGGGACGATCCAGAGAGGATGGTAAAGCACATGAACCTGTGCACACGGGCGCACCGTGAGTCCTGGAGCGACGAGTACACGTACCTGTTCAGCGGATCGTTCGTTGCTTGCGCTTACGCGTCCATGCCTTCGGCGTCCGAAAAAGCCCCCCCTGCCGTGGCAATGGACGCAAACTCCGGGTCGTGGGCGCTCGCCAAGCGCGTGCTCTTTGCGTCCGGACTTCTCCATCCCGACGAGGACACCGACGCCACCCTGGACGCCGCTGCGGTCGCGGTCGCTGGCCCGTTGGTCCGCGAGGTCATAGCCTACGCACTACGGACGACTTCTACAGAGGCCGATCGATCACGTCGGTGAGCAGGGCGTCCTGCAAGAGCTGGAGGATGTGGTGACGGTCACATTCGTCTGCGTGGTCAGAGTCGCTCTGCAATCTTTCCCCCCCTGCTGGGTGCGGTTGCGCCGCCCGACTGACGATCGGGGGATGCGAGAGACGGGAGGGGGAGAACCCGGTCGAGAACAACGCACGTAGGTAGTCTTTGCAGGGCGGACGCGACATCTTGGTAACGAGGAAGAAGCCCCACCGTACACTACGATACGAAAGAACGCCTTAGGCACGCGGCGCCTATCTCTGCCTCCTCCGTCCTTGCCTCCCAGGTTATCGGGAACCACATCGTGAAAAAATTGGGAAGATGTCCGTACACATCGCATTCACCGTGTTGATACATCTAGTATCAATACTTCTCATCCGTAATTCGTATCCATCCTACTCAGAATGAATAAGAAGCTTGCTAAGAGGCAGCAGAGTCGGAACTTCCCCTTGAAGGTAGTAGCAAGGGCAAATCACGAGGAGGGGGAGGTGGACGCCGGCCTCGTTGTATCCAGGATATTCCACTTCGAGGAGATCATCGCGAAGTTCTTTAAGAACTATATCGACATAGATGGCCACGATGCCGGCCACGCCATCACCCCCAACGCGGGAGCTCTGAAGTTTAAGGCGGTCAACCCCCCTGACGTCTTCTACGCCTTCTTGGCAAAGGGGATTCAGGGGCTGAACAGCAGCCACATGTCTCTCAAGCACTGGCGGGACAAGGAGTTCCGCGTGTCCTTCGAGAGCTTGTGCCATCCCGGCATCAACGAAGACAACGCTTGGAGAAGTACAGAGCTCACGGCTGCGTTGATTGAGCTGGCCCATCTGGCCAGGCAAATCAAAGGTTGCGATGTTGAGGAGGGCATCGACGCCGTCACCAACGAACGCTCGTACCTGAGCATCAGGATCCCCTGAGCAACCAAAAAAAACTTACAGAGGTTTCCCTCCCACTCTATCATCGTTGATGGGCACGCATAGCACACACGCAAGGCTTCTCATGTGATCAGAGCTTCCAAGAATATAACCCCCAGCGAGGGATTCCACAATCCGGTCCTATGTATGGCTGGAGAAGGGAGTTCCTCGCAGGAGCGACTACTCTTGTGACCTCTGACACATCGAGATTCCAACCGTGTCCTGTACGGACCCGTCAACATGCTTCAGAGAGGGAATACCAAAGTAAGTTTTTTCGCTGTGTGTGTGTGCCTGGCGGTGGCGCAATAAAATCGGGGGTGTACGCAGTCAGAGCCGCGATGTTCCAGAACCAGGCCGATGCCGCCGCCGAGGCAGCTTACCGCGACGCCGCCGAAGGCGCTCCCCCGCCGTTCGACCCATCGGAGGAGTATCGGAAGCTGCTGGAGATCGCCGAGCCTCGCCGCGCCCGAAGGCGCCCTCGCGGCGGGGTCGAGACGGTCAAGGCGGCGACCGACGAGGGCGAGGCCTATCAGTACCTGATGTCCCGCGAGAGGCGCGTGCTCGACTCGGTCGACCGCGTGGTCAACGACTCGGTGCTTCGCGACGCGGAGAGGGGGTCGTTGTTGTTCGGCATGCCCTGCCACGAGCTCGCGATGCGGACGCTCGGCGCCGTCCGCGCGCTGTTCGACGACCTAGTCTCGAGCCGCTCGATCGAGGACGTGCTCAAGGCGGCCGCCGACCCCGCACGCCGACCGTTCCTAGGGATCGCGCTGGTCGCGCTGGCCGTGTTCATGGGGATGGTGCACCTCAGCACGTAATGTAAAACGCCCCCACAACACCAGCTGTACGGATCAGCAGCCAAGAGATGGGGCTGCTGCGTCATCCTCGGTCAGCAAGCTGACCTGTTCCGCTTCAGTCAGTTTCTTCTTCCCCCCGTAGACGTACGCCAGGCGTTCGAGGACAAGCGTTTGGTTGAACGATCTAGCATCTTGCGAGTACGGGTGGAACACGCTCGCCAGTATCCGGCCGTATTTGTCGAACCCCCCGCACTCGAGGCGCACCAGGTGGACCCGGCGCTCGAACTCGGCGTCTTGAATGCATCCGATGCATCCGCTTATCAGCTCACACAGCCGCGCTCGTGCGAGCGCGGCGAGCCTCTTGTTGGCCGGCGCCTTGCTCGTGACCTCGCACGCGTCGATGCCTTCGAGGCGCACGGCGAAGCGGTGGAACCCGCCGGCGAACGGGAGGACGGCAGTCAGGGTGTCCCCGTCATGCACGCTGACGACGCGGGCCAGCGTGTCACGCCCAGCGAGCGAGAACGGCTTTGTCGCGTTTTTACCGTGCGGTGCAAACACTGCGGCGTCCTCCGCTTCCTGGGTGGGAGTCATCGTCGTCTGTAAACTTGTCCGATAACTTTCTAGTCATGACGGACGTACTCGATATGTAAAGGCTGCTGCTGAATACATGGAACGAATCAGATGCCTCACTCCCCTTATCCCTCATCTGCACACCCGAAGACGTGCGTGCACTTCATGGACAGCATACGGTCGGTGACAATTAAATTGGGACACGGTGCCGTCGACCAACTACATTGGTCCCCGGCAGGTGTGCCGAAACACCTGGTTTTTACTGTAAGAGAGACGACCGGAGGTCACGCAGACGAGACATCCGAGACATCCACGGAGCGTTTTCCCATTCGACGGCTCTGGTATCTGCCGTTTGGGCTGTAAATGTAACCACGCTACCTCTTGGCACTCCCCTCCTCAACGCCCTGGCTGGACTCGGATGCCTTCCGCTTGGCCGGTCCAGCGGCGTCGGGAGGCACGGAAGGCCCGTCGACGCCCTCCTGCCCCTCTTTCTCCTCGGCCGGCATGGCCGGCATCAGCTCCGGCGGCACCCTCTTCCTGTCGCTCTCGTAGGCGTCGCTCTTCAAGAAGCACGTGGTGAGGTAGTTGAGCAGTTCCTCCTCCTTGATGTTGTCACGGATCGAGCCCACGACCTTTGAGTAAACATGCGATGCGTTGGGCTCCGTCTTGTCCTCGCGGATGCGATGGAAGGCCCACATGTTGACCTCGTTGCTCCACGTGCACTCGATGATGCGCCCGTTCAGCGGGGCCGGGTCCATGCCCTGAGAGACATAAAGAGACATAACCGTCGTGCGTGTGGGATCTGTCCTAGCCTGCACCTGGTCTGTGTGGATCTGCTCACCTCCGGGAAGAACACCTGCACCCCATCGACGACCTTGTACTGCGTCGGCGCGTGGGGAGTGCCCCGCTGATGTGGAGCCCCGCTGCCCCGCTCCATGACCATCAGCTCTGTTCCCATCAGCTGCAAGAGGCAAGGCCAACGAACGATCAGACCGCGCGCATGTGCGCATCCCAATGACACCACGCCCCAGTCACCTGGCCTTGCGGGTCCAACAGGCAGTGCAGCTTGAAGTCCACCGAGTTGAGGTGTGCGAACTTCCACTTGAGGAGTTCCTGAGGGCACGGCCGACAGAAGGTTTTCTGTTTGAACCGGAGCAACAAGAGACCCTCCCCCCCCCTTCCCACCTTGCAAGTCAATGCCTTGTAGGGGTCGTTGACAGGCTGCGAGCGAGGAGGGCGATGGCAAGAAGAGGTCAATAAATCGATCGACGGGACACGGGACCCCCGGAGCCTCCATGCGACCTCATGCGACCTCGCTTAGCGGCATCCCATATAATGCCATGGAGACTCCGGGATCAATACATTAAACTGGATATAGAATGACATGCCATCCGCCGAATATCCGAGTCTGCGGTCTGAATGGGCGGAACCTAGTGTTCCAGAACTAGTTAGAACGCCCTACCTGCAGAATCAGACCGTCTGACTCGTGGCTCAGGGTTTCGATGAACTTGAGAACGTCGTGGCTCTGGTGGAGAGGGAAGAAGCCCTTGCGCCGTACACTGAAGGGCTCCTCGTGGTACACGTAAGGGAGCGGCGGGATCTGGTACGTCTGCGTGTCGGGCCGGTGCATGATGTAGTCGAGCTCGATGTGCCGCGGCCGTATGACCAGGTCCTCGATCAGCTTGTACCTCGCCGCGAAGGGCTCCTTGACCAGCAGCTCGTCGTTCACCGCCATGATGTCGTACACGAGGAACCTGCGTGTGTAGATCCCTGTCGCCTTGTCGTGATCCACGACCATCTCCCCGTCCAGCAACGTCTGGTGGTGTGGCCGGTTGACGGGGTAGGCCTCCATAGCCGTCTGGGACCCGGGTGGTGACGGCGGCAGTGGCTCTTTGACCGTCGGGAACCGCATCTGTCAAGAGAATAATTTAGTCGTCATCCCGCGACGACCATATAGCTGCTAGCCTACCTGTACGCGAGCAACGTTCCCCGCCCTGTCAATGAGGTAGCAACCCATCTTGTTGATGAAGAACAAGTAGCGTGTCCCGTCGGCCTTCCACGTTACCCAGTACCTGCGGAGGAGAGGGGTACGTCAGAGGCGTCCGTCCGTCCCTGTTGAGGTCTCTTCCATCCTCTTGCCTGTTGTGCCAAATGAGGGCCAGGTTCTGTCGGTCGAGTGAGACGGGCTGTGAGCCGGGAAACTTGATGTCGTTTCTCTGGGGAAGCACTGTGCGGGTCACCTACGGAAGAGGCGAGGAGAAGGTATCTCAAGCGACCGACCACACCAACAACCCAATCATATTCCCTCCAGCTCACGTATTGTAACACGAGGCCTGCCTCCTGGGGCGGCACTTCCTCGCCGATCTCGAAGATCCTGTCGTGGCACATCTGAGCGTCGGCCGTCCTCGTACGAGACGTTGGAGGCTCGTCGCCCCCTCCCAAGCCGTCGTCGTTGTGCTCGTGCTCGTGCTCGTCCATGCCCCTCCAGGTGGGCGTGGACGGGGTCGGGAACTTGGCGATGTTCCGACGCTCGTGGCAGCACCTGAAAAGATCCTTGATGTAGTCTGCGGGGAGGGAGGTTATGTGGTACGAGATGCACGTGCACGCACTGACAGAGGGATTGCGCACCGTCCTTGTAGATGCCGGGTAACCGCCCCTCGGCGAAGCTGCGGAGCGAGCGCTCGACGCTTGTGCCCAGCAGGCGCATGAGGACACAGGCGATGATATACCCTATGTAGCAGCATGCAGCATGCGTCAGGGGATATGCGTGTTGACACACAGAGCAGTTTTCCGGTCCCCACCCGTTCTGTTGAAGCCGTGCGTGCAGTGCATGAGAACGAACTTGTGCGGGGATAAGGTCAAGGAGGTACAGATCTCCCACACGGCCTGGTTTACGGCAGACGGCTGAGGCGCCTGGCCTCGTCCGCGGCATGGGACCTGCGGCCGGGAAGAGCGTGTTTGGCATAGACGATGTTTGCATGTTTGCATGTTTGCATGTTTGCATGTATACCTTGCGGTAGCAGATCCCCTTGTGCTCTGCGTCAGGCACCTCGAAATCAAACCGGTAGTAGCGCGAGCTGTTGGTGAGGTCCAGCACCATGCCCACCTGGAAGAGAAGGATCAGAACGCAGACGTTCGTTTTCGGCGCGGTCGATCCTACCTTCATACCCATGGCTTCGAGATGTGAAATGGCGCCCGTCAGTGTGTACATCTTGCCAGGGGGGACGAGCGACTCATATGGGGCGCTCAGAGGCACCTGCAAAGAAGTAGGTCGGCGGGCGATCTATATGGAACATCGCGGAAGAATGAAATCAGCATGTCACTTTTGAAGGAATGACGTTGATCATCTTGCCGTCCACCACAGGTGGTTTTCCAAAACAAGGGCAGTTTATCCAGCCAGGGGGCAAAGGATGCGCCTGTAGAATGATTTGTTTACGAGGCAATATATCGTCGATGACGCACGCTGTATTTATTACCCGGGTGCCATAGCAGCGATGAGCCATAGACGTCGAACTCAGCCCAATCAATAATAATAAACTGGAGTTCTTCCTTTTGTAGGTATGAAGTGTGGTTGAACTACGTACTTTTTTCCTGCCCCCAGTTACACCCGTGCTAACGGATTCTGGAACACTGTTCATTCTGTATTCAGTTTAATGTATTGACGTTGGCTTCATTCCCGGAGTCTCCATGGGATTACATGGGATGCCGCGAAGCGAGGTCGCATGAGGTCGCATGGAGGCTCCGGGGGTGTTGGTGTACGCTATGACATGACGTGGTCGGGACAGAATGGTTAGCCTACGCTGTTTTCAGAATCAATTGGCAGGCGACATGCGACATGCGACATGCGACATAAGACATAAGACATGCGACATGCAAGACACAGCATCACATTGTACAGTATGCGCGTACCGGAAGATAGATTGGTCAAGGCGGCTTTCTACCCGGAGGGCCCTCTCGTGCACGGAGGGTCGCTCTACTACACCGAGTTCGATGCCGATTCCGTGCACCGCGTATGCGCGTTGTTCGGCGTAGAGGCGGTGCAACAGCATCATCACCCGTCTGAGACGTACGTGCTGCCGTGCGGCAGCGGACCCTGTGGCCTTGCGCACTGCGTCGGCTTGGTGCTGACCGGCCCCGACGTCGTCGTGACCTGCTACGGTTCGCACGAGTTGCGTGCGCTGTCCTCGGGAAGGACCCTCCATCGGTTGCCCTACCCGAACGACGCGTGCGCCGACGGCGGCTACGGCGGTCTGTTCGTCACGTCGTCGGGACAGCTCGGGGAAGGAGACCCGTTCCGCCCGGCCGCGCCGGCGTCCGGTGCCGTGTACCACCTCTCGCCTTGCGGGGCGTTGCTGCGACCTCTGACACAGCCTTGCATCCACTATGCCAACGGCGTCGTTTTTGACGGTGCGAGCTCTCGACTTTTCGTGTCAGAGCACCTCCGCAACCGAATCTTGGTCTACAAAGTGAAGAGGGATGCCGCGATGCTCCCGCGCCCGTTCAGCGGCGCACCTCCCCGCTTCATCGAACTGGGGATGATGTCCCCATGTGCCGCCATCCCTCTCCTTGGCCCGGACGGGCTCGCGCTCGATGAAGACGGGCGCACGCTGTACGTGGCGCACTTCGGCGGCGGCGCCGTGCTGAAGATCGACACCGACAGCGGCGCACTCGTCGCTCGAATCAACGCCGAGGGGGGTCTCCTCAACGTGACCAACGTCGCCGTCGCACGCCCCGCATCGGCGACGGCGCCGGCGTTGTTGGTGATCACGGCGGCCGGCGGGGCGCGGGCGGGGTCTCCAGACGGCGCCGGGTCAGTCGGCATCCGAAGATCGACCTCTACGACGAGTTGGCCCCTCCGACCTTTGTTTCCTTGAGGAGCCCGCGCAACAGCGTGGTGTTGCGCAACGACCTCTGGACGCACCCTAGGAACGTGCGAGGTCCTGGCAAAACAGGAACGACGCGGCGATGTCGTTGTCGGGCTGTGTCGATCCGCGGTCCTTCCACCGGCCGTGGAACACGCGCAGGATGTTGCAAGGCGTCGGCGTACGGAGCACGGACGCGTTGGCCGCGGCCGCCGCGTTGCGGAAAACTGCGTGTTTGTTGGGTGTGTCAACATCCAACCATCAACATCAACCATCAAGAAGGGATCATCGGTAGGGTCCCATTCTCAGTTGCGTCTGCTGTAATGCGGTTCAAATAAAAAAAGCAGATCGATCGATCGCATGTTACATTCCGCAGTCAACTGTAGCTTCGGCAACGGCAACGGCATGCGGCATGCGGCATGCGGCATGCGGCATGCGGCATGAGATCAGCATCATCGCGTAGCCCTCTAACTGCGCATCGCACTCGTCCAAAGCCAGTGGACCGCGGCGATGCACGACGACCTTGATGCAGATGTTGGCGGCGATCCACAGGTTCACCAGGGGAGTGCGGTTGATCTCCGTGAACACGGTGGACAAGTCGAATCTCCGGACGTGGATTGGCTTTGGTGGTGGCGGCGCCATCGACGCCATACATGTAGGCACGGACGGGGGTGCCAGCAGGGCCTGCATCATGACCTCGCGCATCAAGAGGATGAACTCTTCGACGTGTGCCCCGACCACGGTGGACCTCTGGAGTTTGTCTGCCCTCTTGAGGCACTCGATCGCGATGAGCCACATGTCGCTGAGGGGAGCCGTGGATAGAATCTGAGGGAGCCTGTCCGACGTCAATGAAAAGACATCTGGGTTCGATTTTGAGGCCTGTTGGTCAAGGAAGCTTGCGATTGTGCGTTCGCCGGCGTTGGGGTTGTACATTTCTGGTATGTGGATGACTCGGGTGGCTCAAGCACCTCCTTTACATGTCGTCTCGTCATTCATGGAACCCGCCCGCCCGCCAGTAGAATTGATTGATCTGCTGCGTTCGCCAGCCCTGACTTCCTCGCCCGGCACGGACAGAGAAAGAAGCAATGCCTCCCCTCGAGACCGAGATCGATGAGTTCGACGTGACGCTGCGGCTGCTCGCTTCGTCCTCTGTGTCAAAAACAGCGATCCCCTCCCGAGTGTCCGGGCAGTCTGTTGAGGTCACGCATTGCGGCGCCGCAACGGCGGCCCCGTTGGGAGAGATCGGGTCGCAGTCCGTGCGCCGCGCCCTGGTCCAACACGAGCGCTCAGCATTGGCCGAAGCATCTGTCTCGTCAGACCCCGACCGCTACGCCGCGTTCCTGGCCGACGGCTTAGCAGACGTGCTCGCGGCGTACGTCGACGCCTGCCGCTCGGCGTCAAAGGCCAAGGTGGACTGACGGCTCTTTGAGCTTAAGGGGGTCAGCAAGCTGCGTGCATACAGACCGCCCCATTCCCAGGCGAGGAGGTTAGACATGTTTTGTGGTGCATGGACGGAGAAGCAGCAACGCCGTTCCTTGTTCCTGCGACCTCCACGGAGGACTTGCTGCACCTCGAGGTTGAAAAGGCACTCGAGCGGCTGTTGTCGCTCCCCGACCTCCAGGCAGCGAGCAAGAGAGATAATCATGGCTGGAGAATCAAGCCCCCCGTGGAGACCGTGTTGCGCCTTCTGAGGGCGGCGGCGCCGCTGGGCAGTCGAAGTAGGTGTTGTGGCGGTCGAGGGGGGTGGGAGGTCAGGTAGAGGTAAGTGCTAGGAGTAGATGGTCAACGGCCCTCCGGTGCTGAATCCCCCCGCAGGCGCCTCGCCGACGAGGCAGCCGACGCGCATCGTCACGACCGGCTGCAACGACATGTTCAGCAGGGTCGCATGACGCGACACGCGAACGGTCGCAGTCGGGTCGCCAGGCGTGCTCCCGAGAGAGAGCACGACGTTCACGATGTTCGCGTCGATGATGACCGCGCCGTTCGTCTGGTCGAGGATGCCAGGTGCGAGCACGTAAAAGGACTTGTGGAATCCTTGGGTGTTCGAAGCTCCCAGCTGCACGATCTCGAAACCCTCTGGTCGGTTGACGTACTTTTCCAGATAAGCAACGTACGCGGAAGCGGGCGGCTCCTCGACGCCGTCGAGGACCAGCTCGAGCGCGAGTCCGCTCATGCGGACGTAGTCGCCCACCCAATACTCGTTCCGGTCAAAGTACTCGTTCAGCACGACCTTGAGGAAAAGACGGTTCTGAGGCTCGTACTGCAACGTCGCAACGGTGTACGCGTCCTTACTGTTGTTGAACAAGGTGCCGTTTGGCTTGGCGAGCGTCATGACCATCTCCGGGAGAGTGGCGAGCGGCGTCGTATAGCTCTTGCGCTCATCTTGCGCCGGTCGCAACAACACGTACCCCCGCCCGTTGGGCGCTTTGTAGTCGCGGTCGTACACGAGCGTGCAGAAGGCATGCCGGATCAGCTCGTTCGTGCCGTCGCACGAACCGTCGAGACCGCGGATGGAAAGAACGAGATACTGAAACGCAAAGCTGCACTCGAGGTTGTAAAAGCCCTTTGTCGTGACGATCGAGCCGGTGGCCGGCATCGCCTCCATCGGGAGCATCACGCGCGTCGCCTCGATCCATGACACGTTCGGGTAGCTCCCCCGCAAAGTGGAGGGTCCTTGCACGCCACCCGTGCGTGCAGAAAAGCTGTACCTGTTTGGGTAGGCCGTCAGATCGCGGTCGCCGCTGGACAGAGTCAGGTACCGCACCTGAGGGTCTGATGTCATCCGCGGAGCCGGCGTCAGGTGCTCGGCGCGGGTCGAGCCGAGCGCAGGCTGCAACAGACTCAGGTGAGAAACGGACGTAGAGGCGGCGTGCCAAGCATCTGTGTCCTGCTGCACACGGCGCGCGATCGCCAGGTTGTCCTCGGGCACGCCGCCGAGGACTCCTCCGCCGAGAGGTGGAGGAGAGAAGGGCGAGGAGGATGAGGAGGGAGATGTGCTCGGCGCAGGCACATGCGCAGGGACATGCGCAGGGACATGCGCAGGGACATGCGCAGGGATCTCACCCTTGCGCTCGAGCTCGAGCTCCGACAATCGGTTCTCAAACTCGCTGGAGTCCATCGCTCCGACCGTGACCGTTGGGCGTGACACGTCAGACCAGGACACTGCAGCTGGCTGCTTCTGAAGCCCGCGTTCCCTCTCGGCGCGCTCAAACGCCTTGTCAATGTCGCCTGTGCCGGACGGCGGGCGGATTCCGGGCGGCGCCAGATCTCCAATCTGCACCTCCCGGACCCCGTAAAGGTCGCGGTCGCGTTGCAGTTGTGATGCAGGCGAGGGACTGTGCAAGGGCGATTGTTGTTGCGGCCTCGCAGAGGCGCCGCCGGAGGCCAACACGGCCTCGAGAGCGGCGTTGAGCGTCGTGTTGTTCAGCGTACGCAGTGTGCTGCCTCCCGCACTGCGCGTGCGGACGTCCTTCATCACGCCGTACAAAAGTCGCTTCAAATGCGATGACTCGGTCTCTCCGTCGAACGTCATGCGATGCTTCGAACGCATGTACGTCCGAAAGCGATTCTCGCACTGCTTGAGGTTCTCAAGGTTGAGGAACTCATCGCTGCCACCGCCTGACGACATCTTGTTGTTCCGTTACCCATCCACGCCGTTTTGTGGAAGCCATTCGGGACGCACGGCTTTCTTGAAGGATAATAAAATCCACAATGAGAGCGAGACAGGCCGACAACGACAACCTTTTTTTCGTTCACCTAGGTAATCCAAGACCGCCCGACCGTCCGTCCACGATGGCAGCCACATCTTCCTCCTCTAACGGGCAAACGGCTGTGCGCCTGTTCCTGCTCCTGGCCGTCGCTGTCACGCTGTTTGCGCTGATCACGTACTACAACCGCAACAAGGGAACCAAGGTCGCAGGCAACGAGCGCTTCAGCAGCACCGTCACGCCGCAACAGCAGCTTGCGCCCATGGCCCCCTCGCTGATGCCCCCCCCTTTGCCGTCTGGGTCCATTTCGATGCCGATGATGCCAACCATGCAAACCGCGTCGGCGCGCAAGCCTGAAGGTGGCGCTGCGCCCTCGGCGGTCGAGCCTTTTGGCAACGAAAAGTACCTCGCTGTTGGCGGAGAGGGCGGTGGCGACACGGGCACGCAGGACCCCTTCCCCCAGGACCGCGTCACACCCGATCAGTTGCTGCCAAAGGACGCGGCGAACTCGAAGTGGGCGCAGGCGAACCCGGCCGGGCAGGGTGACGTGAAGGACCAGAACTTCTTGACCGCAGGCTACCACCTCGGCTTTGACACACAGGGCAATAGCCTGAGGAATGCAAGCCACGATCTGCGCTCTTCCCCCACCAACCCTCGATACCGTGTCAGCATATGGCAACAGTCGACGATAGAGCCCGACATGTCTCGCAGACCGATGGATTGATCGTTTTTTACGACAAGAAAGCCCTTGCCGCACCTGCGTCTGCAAAGACGCCGGACGCAAGACCGGCGATGAGAGCTCCTGAGAGAGAGCGTGCGTGATCATCGTCCTCTGGCGATTTGATGAGCACCAAGAGCCTGTGCAACGTCACAGCTAGAGAGTGAAGGTCTGCGCGCTGGAGCATCGCCGACGCGTCGGACCTAGAGGCCGACGTCAACAACACGTGCCTCTGCGTCGCAAAGAGGTCGCTCCAGCCGTCCTCGTCCAGGCCCTCTGGTAAATCCAGGCCAAAGCGTCGCCTCGCTGCTGCGGCGACGTGGGACGCGAACCTGCAGCACCTCGCGAGAGGGGGCTCTATGCGGCCGCCGAGCAGCAGCGGCGACATGTACCCGGAGGTCCCTACAGCGACGATGCCTCCGCCGGACAGAAGCGCGTCGAGCACGTCGTCGGCGTGAGCAGCGAGGTCGTAGTCGCCGAGGACATAGTCGTTGTGGCTCTTCGTTACCCCGACCATGACGTTCTCGGGCTTGACATCCAGATGCAAGACACCGCCGCGATGCAAAGTGCGCAGCGACTCGAGCGTAGCCTTGGCGAGGCGAAGCAGGTCGAGAGGAGACGCAGGGGGCATGGCCTTTGCCGTGGACGTCATCGCGCGCATGGGCAACAGCACGTGACCGTCGACCTCGACGGAACAGATACGCGGGTGCAACACGCAGTAACGCGCCTTGCGTGCAGCCCGAAAGATGCCGCGGACGAGTGCATGTACGGCGAGCTCGCGGCGCGCGGCTGCCTCGTCGCGCACGTCCTTTAGGGCGACCCGCGCGTCAAGCCCGAGGCGTGCAAGCGCCCGCGCGTCAGACGCCGCCGCCACGCGCGGCTCTGCGCCGCCGGCGCACGTCCGGACGGCGACGAGCACCAGCGTCGCATGGGGCTTGGTGTTGTCACGTGACCGGATGCGCTGCACGAGCTGGTCTGCACTGTACACCAGTGTTCCTTTCTTGCCCATTCCAAGCGCCTCGACAGGCAGGAACCACGCCGACAGCCTCGCGTCGCTCTTGCTCATGCTCATGCTCATGCTCATGCACCGGTGGCCAGGTCCGCATGCTATGGCACGACCAGCCAGCGCGCTGTGGAGCTCCTCGCAAAGGGGGTTGTCTACTCGCATCCTCCGTGCGCACAGACACCACATGCATACAATACATGCACAGACCTTACATCAGAGACGATGATGCCGCTGCCGTGGCGGCGGCCGCAACGGCGGTTATGTGTCTCGTTGCAATGTCGAGGCACGGGAACACTTGGCGTTGCACGTCCGACGCCTGGACGACCATCGCCCACCTCCTTCCGTACCAGATATCGAGGCTCTGCCCGCCCGCTGTTGCCGGCTCGGCCGGCGATGCCACCATGTGGCGCCAACGGCCACGTCTCTCGCGACGCACCGACCAGGTGCTGTCAGGCGGGCTGCTCGAGGCGCAGAACAGGCGGACGAGAGCAGACACGTGCATGTCTCGTTCGTGGTCGCGCTCTCGTCCACGATCGCGGGGAAGAAGGGCATGGCAACAGTCCGGGAGAGAAAGCAGAGGCGGTGCGTCGCCGCCTTGGGAATCCGGCGTCGTCGTGATAAGAAGACTATCAGTCCTCATCCTACTACTCTCTTCTGCACGTGGCAGGCAGGCATGACCGTGGGGCGGCCAAAATCACAACACTGGGAACGCGTCTCGCGTTTTTAAGCCAGACAGCCGCGTTCGGCTGGCTGGCCGCGAGGCGTGGCGCGTTCCAACCACGCGAAAAAACGTCAGAACCCTATGTAAACCATCATTCGTACTCTACACAACGCCATGGTCTACCCTCAAGAGTTCAGAACGAACGCGATCAAGCGCTTCGAAGAAATCGGAAGCTATTGGAAGGCAGCTCGTGAGTTGAACGTCAGCATAGCCACGCTGCATCGCTGGGTGAAGGTCGCAACCGCCGATCAAAAGAATCCTCCTACGATTTCGCAACCGTCCCTTGCTGCCGATCTTACTCCGAGCTGAAGAGAGAATGAACGATTCGTCTGACTATGACGCCTCGTCCGAGGAGGATGGTTCATCCATGGAGGAGGACGCATACGAGGAGGAAATTGGCGGCATGACTTACGGGCAGTCCCTGCCCGGCGGGATACTGGACGATCCGATCACGGTCGACGAGGTCTTGAAGATTGTTGAGCGGCTCAAGCCGCTCGCTGGTAACAACTGCAACATGGTCACGATGACTAGGCACGTTACGCGGTTCAGCCGCAAGCTGACGGCCGAGAAGCAGATCGAGACGAGGCGCGTCTTGACAGAGGCCAGGCCCGCCGTGAGGGCGGGTGCACCGGGCACGGCGTCAGAACCATCTCAAAGGGTGCTGACGCCGTGCGAGATCGTGCTCATCGCCAACCTTTGCCCCAGAGGAGGCGACGAGGCCGTCGAGCTCGTGCCGACGCTTGGAGATCTCGCGACGCTTGGAGATCTCGGACCTGATCATCTGGAAAGCCTCGTGAAGAAGATAGGCTGAACAAAACTATTTTGTGTAACGTGTTGACTGGTGGAAACCCGTTTGTCACAGTTGACCCGTTTGTCACACTTGACCCGTTTGTCACAGTTGACACGGGCACTCGCCAGAGTCACCCGTAGTTGACACACTCATCGCGGCTCACTCTTCGCACTAGACACGGCGCAGTCTCTTCGCAATCGGCAACTTTGAACTCCCAAACGGCAGGCAAGGCGCGTTCAAAGAAAGGCTCCCGCGAATGTGGATATAAAGAAACGCGCACGGCGTGCGGACCTGCGATGCTTCCAAACGTCATCTCCGTTCACTGGCCTGGAGGCGTCGCGCGCCTGGAGGCGTCGCCTCAAACGCGCGTGTCGCAGGTGCTCGCTTGCCTTCGCGGCTTGCGAGGACGCGACGGCAGCGATCCGCTGCCGCTTCGTAACTCCGGCGTGATCGTGTTGTTCCGAGGCAGGCGCGTGCCGTCGTTCGCAACATTGGGCCAGGCCGGCGTGCTCCCCCTCTCGGCCTTTTCAGGTGAGACCGGGGACGTGCCCGCCCCCCTCGCGGAAAACGCCGCCGGGGGGGAGGCGCACGCACCCCCGACGCTGGTCGTGCGCCGGCGCGCGCACTGCGGCGCTCGCGGGCTGACGGCGACGCTGATCCGGGCGATCTGGAGGGCTCGCTACGCCACGAGCGCCGAAGCTCCGACCGGCGACTTCGCCTGGTCCGTTAGCGCCGACAGCGCCGTCGGCGAGGCGCTCGAGATGCTGCTGACGCTCCCGAGGGAGGCGTCGCTCTCGCCGTTCCCCTTCGGAGACCTTGTGGACCAAGTGCTCGAGGCGTCGGGCGCCGCTCTCGTCGCCGGAGCCACGCTTCCGCTTCCGCTCGTCAAGACCCTCCGCGGACCTGCGCTGGACGCGCTCTCGGGCGCGCTCGTTCGCATGTTCTCGCGCATTTACATGCGATCGCGGTCGAATGCACCCAGGATGATGCCCATCGAGCCGCACTTGCAGGATCGCCTGTCGCTGAGGGCGGCCGCGGAAGTGGCGGCGATGGGCGCGATTCTGCGCGCCGCCTCTGACAAGGGCAGGCAAGAAGACCTCGACGACGACGAAGCGAGGGCGCCCTGGGAATCCGGTTCGCATTCGTCCGCGTGTGAAGCTTTGCGCGTCATCGTGAGGCTCGTCGAGGACGTTGCAGAGGGGTCTCCGGCGAGCATGCCGGTGGCAGCCCTGAACGACGTCGTCCGTGCGTCGGCAGCGCTGTTTTCAGTTGCCAGTGAAAGCGGCGGTTCGGCTTTGTCCGCGGCGGCCGCGGCCGACCACATGTCCAGGATCATCGCATTGTCGGCCGACCTCGCCGACGCAGCAGCGGCGACAAAGTGCTCATGCCGCACGTGCCGCGCATTGCCTCTGCCGGAGATGCAGGGCAGAGGTCGGGAGGAAGGTCGCACAATGCTTGAGCTCGGGCCGGAGATCGAGGTGTCGTACGGCACGATCGGCGACGAAAGCGAGGACGAGGACGATGATGGCGCCGTGTTGCGAGTCAACGCCGTGAGATCGGACGTCGCGGTGTCTACGTACCGCTGCATTTCCGCACTCGACGACGCGGGTCGGCTCAACGACTGGTCGATGGGAGAGAGTCCGAGGCTGCATGTGCGCTTTGCGGGCGAAAACGGCGTAGGCGACGGCGTGATGCGCGATTGGCTTTCGGCGCTGTTCGAGGAGCTGTTTGACCCGGAGAACGGCGTCTTCCTCTGCTGCGCCTCGAAGCCCTCGTTGGCGGCCGCGGGGCGGATCGTGCACCCGGCACCGGACGGCGCGGCGTTGTCGCCAAAGCTGGGGTCGGTCGCGCCCAAGGCACGGTGGATCTGGCTCGCCGGCATATCAGCGGCGCTGGCAACCCGCACCCGCGTGCCGATCGGCCACCACCTCGGCGACGCGTTTGCGTGCTTGGTGCAGGGGCGCCCGTCCGCGGTCGACGTCGCATCGATCGAGCAGCTGGAGCCGTCCGTCGCCACGTCTTGTCGCGCGGTGCTCGCCGCGGACACGCAGGCGAAGATCGACGCGCTGGCGCTGCCCGGCTTCTGCTACGGCGACTGGGACCTGCTGCCCGGCGGCGCGTCCGTCTCGGTGAGGCCCGAGAACCGGAAGACGCTCGTTCAATTGATCGCGATGCGCGTCTCCATCGACGGACGCGCGTGCGAGGGCGCACGAGCGTTCCGTTCCGGCTTCATGACGGCGGCGGGCGTAGCGCCGTCTGTGGCGCTCGCTGCGCTGCGCATTCCTCCCGCGATCCTCAACGCGGCGATCGGAGGGCACCTCGAGGTGCCGGCCGATTCGCTGCTAGCACGCGTGCAAGTGATCGTCGGGCCGGGCGTCAGCCGGGCGCTCGCCGACGAGGTCGTCGCCGTGTTTCGGCTGCTAGTGCGTACGATGGACGACACGCGCAGGCGACAGCTGCTCCGTTTCTGGACCGGAACGCCGGGAGTGCGTGCTCGTACAAGTATGCCCTTCGACGTGCTGCAGCTGGTCGTCGTGCATGACCGCCCTCCTGGCGGGCGCATGCCGTACTCGCACACGTGCTACAGCCAGCTCAGCATCCCGGTGAGCGACCTGCTCGGCGCCGAGGACGCGGGCTCGCGCCTGGCCGCTGCGATCGACAGCAGCGGAAGCGCCATGTACGAAACCGATGACTAGTATAGCTAGCTAGATCATCCCATTCCTACTTTCGCCCCCTCCTCCTGCCTCCTAGACCTCTCTCGTTGAGAGGGTCATCGTTCAGCTCGCTAATATCCGACTCGGACGCATTCGATATGATCTCGACTCTGCTGCTGTCGAACGCGGGCTTGTCCCCAGCGTGGTGCGCTGATCCTCCAGGGAAAGCTCCGCGGTGAAGGTCCTTGAGGATGTCATCGACGTGCTTCGGTCCGCGCATCGCGGACCCGGCAACCGGCGGCGGGGGGGGCGCTGCGCCCCCACGGCCACCTCCTCCGAAAATGCTGCCTAGCAGGCCTCCGAACATACCTCCGCCTGCCGCTGCAGGTCCTCCGCCCCCCCCAAACAAGCCTCCTCCACCACCTCCTCCTCCACCACCTCTACTCCTGTTCCTGTCGCCGGCGTCCTGCGGGCGGAACATGCTGCTCGTCATGTGAAACATGACGGCGCTTCCTCCTACCATGAACATGAGCTTGAGCTCCGGTGCCATCTTGGCTTTTCCGCGGTACTTCATGTGCAGCTCCTCAAAGAGCTCGTCGTAGTCTCCCATGGACTCGTTCATGCTGTCTGACCAGCCGTCGAGGCGCACGTCGAAAGGGTCAAACTTCCCGTTCAACATCTCGATGCCTGTCACGCACGTCATCAGCATCTTGCGTTGGAATCGCACGCTGATGTCGACCTCGCGGTCTGTCTTGAGACGGTCGAGCTCGGCCTTCATCTCCTCGAGCGAATCTGCCATTGTGAAGCGGCGCGGCAGGCGCACGCCCTTGGCCTCGATGCGGTCGAATTGGTACATGATGTCTCTCTTCATGTTTGCCACCTGTTCGGGCGTGTAGCGCGGTCTTGCGAGCGCCGAGCCGGATCCCTCCTCGTCCTCGGTACCGAGGCTGCTGCTCCCGTCGTCCGAGCCGGACTCGCTTCCGCTGCCATCAGAATCGGCGTCCTCCTCACTTCCGCCCGACGACGAGCCCGACCTGATGCTCGCGACGTCCTGGAGCCGACCCACATCTCCTCCGTTCTGAGGCTTTGCGCCGAAGAAGAACGGTGGCTGCTGCTGCGGCATGTGAACGTCGGCAAGTCGGACCGTCGCATCTGGGGGATGCTGCCGCATGCCACCCCCAAAGCCGCCTCCAGAAACCGACGATGCGGCGGAAGAAGCCTCGCTTCCAGCACGCTTCTTGGGGTTCATGAGCAAGTCGATGCCGGACATGCCGGCGTCGAGCGGACCTCCGGAAAGTGCGGCCATGATTCTGCCTGTCTACCCGTGTGCGCGGCAAACCTTATGTGCCGCTGAACGCGGTCGTCATCAGGGGTGTAAATAAAGCGCATGGCCGGTCGGGCGAGTCCCGTGCACCATGGACGTCACGCCGCTGTACGCGATCGAGATCTCCCCGGGTCGCCAGAAGCGCGTGTACGCACTCCGCCAGCTCGCAGCTCTCGGTTTAGAGATGCCAGACCTACAGCGTCCTGCTGACATGCTTCGCGTCGACGAGATCGTCGCTTACCACACGGGCAAGAGGGGGGCGCCGGTGTTCGCCGGCGACCTCGTCATCTCGCAGCACGGCGGGCGCCTGTACGTCGTCGACGGGCAGCACCGGCTGCTTGCGATGCTGCGCCTGGCCACGGAGTACCCGGAAGCCCCTGCGGCACTCGACGTCATCGACGGCTCGACGATGCCTATGCGCGAGCTGTTCACGCTTGTCAATCGCGCGAGTCCGGTGCCCGATTACGTCGTCAATGGCACGCTCAACGCCGCGCGACGCCGCGTGCTGGACGCGTTCGGCGGTCGTTTCCGCAGCGCGTTCCCGCGTTTCATCTCTCCCGCCCGCACCCCTCGTCGGCCGAACGTTTCGCTTGACCGGCTTCTCGATCGCTTGGCTGCCTCGGAATTGCTGCTGACGCGTTTTGACAGTGGCGACCATCTCTTCGAGTACGTCGCGTGGGTGTCCGCTCGCCTCGAGCCGCTGGATGCGGCCAACGCTCGGCGCGCCAAAGACAAAAACGCGCACCCTCCGCTGTTCCTGACGAGCGATCCCGACGAAACGTGGGCGAACGACGTGCCGCTCGTCGAAGAGTTCCTCTCGCATGCGCCGTCACCGCCGCCCCCCGGGCCCGTCCCGCCGCGCTCTGCCCGCTTGGCACCGGCCGCTCGACGCCCGCTTCCGACGTCGCTGCGCAACGCGGTGTGGAACGCGGCGTTTGGCAGCCCGGAGGTCGGCGCTGGCCCTTGCCACAGCTGCGGGCGCGTGGTGTCGCACCAGGACTTCGAGTGCGGTCATGTGGTCGCGGCGTCGCGCGGCGGCGTGGACGCGGTTGGCAACCTGCGTGTGGTGTGCCGATCGTGCAACCGAGGAATGGGTTCGAGGGACATGCATGAGTTCTCAGCCAGCCTCCTGGTCGGGACGCCGTCGCTGTGCGACGACGTTGACCCGGCCGAGAGGCTTGCACGTTTCTCGCAGCACGTTGTTGTCGAAAATGAGATTTGATCTAGAACTTCACGTAGCTCGCAATCACCCTCCCGTTGCGGTGCACCATCTTGCGCACACGCCTCTCGCGCTTTGAATTGACCCATACGGTCTTTTCGTCCCCGTTTGAGAGCTTGACCTTGCGCCCGGTCGAGTGCCATTCGCATGCCGATGCAGACTTTGTCTTCTTTGCTGTCCTCTTCTTGCCGCCGCCTGTCATGGGCGTCAATGTAGAGGCCGCGGCGCTCTTGATCGTGCTAAAGATGTCCGTCATCGCCGTCTGTGCACAAGCAACGCAAAATTATTCATGGTGTGTGCGTTCATCTAGACGCCATCATCGCCGGCACCATGGGTACAGAGAGGACCAACCGCGAACATGTCTACCGAATCCGCTCCTGCCGTCGAGATCGTGGCTGCCCCTGTCGAGGACAAGATGGAGAGGTTGATGGGCGTCGACCTGTTCAGCGGGTGCGGTGGGATATCCGTCGGGGTCGCCCCGTTCGCCCGTGCGATCCAATATTGCGAGTGGGACAAGTACTGCCAGTCGGTCCTCTTACAGCGCATGGCGGAGGGTCGCTTGGACATGGCTCCGATCCACAGCGACGTGCGCAGCCTACACATCTCTCCGGTCGTCAAGCCGAACTTCATTTTCGGAGGCTTCCCGTGCCAGGACATCAGCTCGATCGGCCTCCAAAAAGGCATTGCCGAAGGCGCACGTTCCTCTATGTTTTACCAGGTGATGCGCATCGTGGACGAGTCGCCCTCCATCGAGGTCGTGTTTCTCGAGAACGTCGCCAACATCCTCAACTGCGGGATCAAGGAGGTCGTCGAGGAATGCAGCAAGCGTGGCTTCACGATGCAGTGGACGCTGCGATCTGCGCTCGCGCAGGGAGCTCCGCACGTGCGTTCGCGGTGGTTCCTGCTCGCGTGCCGCGGCGGCGGCGCGGAGCGTGTCGCGTCGACAGTCGAGAGCCTGAAGGACGATACGGCCGAGAACGACGTCCTCGTCCCGGGCAACGCCTGGCGTGGGACGGAGCCGCTCGAGCGCGTCTCTTACCGTCCCGCCGCGCGCGCCGACGTGTCTTACGACGACCACTGGTCGAGCCGCTGCCAGGCGCTCGGCAACGCGGTCGTACCGCAGGTCGTGCGCCAGGCTTTCGTAGACCTAGCGCTGGCGAGCAAGCGCTGGTCGCAGTACGTCGATCTCCTCGGCGACACCGCGGTTCCGATCGGGGACCTGAAGTACCCGTACCCAGAGAGCTCGATCGTGTCCGGAGGCATGCTGTACACTCTCCCGAAGCGCCGCGTACCCCCCCAGAGGCACGAGGTCGATATCGTGACGCCCGGAGGGCCAAAGGCGAACGGAGACTACATCAAGATCGACAACTACCCGACGCCGCGCCGTGGCATCACTCACGCGTCCACTCTGACCGACCGTAGCGTCCGTGACCTGCCGACCATTCTGGTGTACTGCAAGGCGACGGCGGATCTCTTGCGTGAGCAAGGTTACGAGCCCCCGCCTGAGAAGCAGCTTCACTCCATGCTCGTGCCCAACGTCAACTACCTAGAGTGGATGATGGGATACCCCAGGGACTGGACGCGGATCGATCACTCGGAAGGCGCCGCTGCGATCCCACAGCCGCCGTCGCGGGCGGCGATCGCCCGATCGGCCGCAGCGGCCGGCGCCGACAATGAAGATGACGGCGACTGCGACTCAGAGGAGATCGTGCCCGACAACGAGGACGAGGAGCGTGTGCCGACGTCCAAGAAGAGCGTGCCAGCCGCCAAGAAGCGTGCAGCCGGCGGCGGAGCTTCACGGCTTCACGGGATGCACGTGTACATGCGCGAGCACCCTGGAAAGGACGTCGAGCAGGTCGCCAAACTGTGGCGTACCCTGACGGCCGAGGAGAAGGCCGTGTACTCAGAGCGTGCCAAGCAGATGAATCTGCAGCAGCAGAAGCATCAACCACCCGCGGCCGTGCCACCACCATCACTCTCCGAGGAGGCCGATGCCGATGCCGATGCCGTCGATGCCGCCTGATGATTGATTACACGGCTCCAACCATCCTGGTCTCAACCGTCCTCTTGATGTTCCACACGGGGACAGTATCCAGCATTGTACACCCGTGCTAACTAGTTCTGGAAACGCGAGGCTTCCGTCATTCACTAATCAGGCACTGGCTTACTAACTAGGGCGTACGCCCGCGTCCGGCTCGTCATCCTCTCGTTGCCTTCTCTTTCGCTCCAGGTACTCCGGCCTCGGAAGACCGTAGTACAGGGCGTAGGTCAGCCAAAGGATGTTGCGAGCGCCTTGGACGTCCCTGTCCCGGATCTTGCCAGTGTGGATGCACGTCGTGCAACACCGTAAGCGCCAGCTGGGAACATCTTTGACGGCGACTTCGCCGGTCTCACGGTCTTTCACTCTTTCTGGTTCGTTTCCAAGAGTATCCGAGTTTCGATCGAACGGCCAGCGACACGAGCTGGCGCGATACATCCAAGCGAAAGTCTGCCTTGATGCGATGCTGAAGTTGCCTAGCGGTGGTGTATGGTTCTCTGTCAAGCACAATCTTGATGACGGCTTCTACAGCGTCTACGATTTTAGAGCCTCGAGAAGGCCATTTCGCTACATCGATGCGTTTGCTCCATCTCGAAATGGATGCAACACCGACATTCATGATCTTTGCTGCTTTCCTCATGCTCCCCAAGTAATTGTAGATCCGGAGGCAGCAAATTCGGTAGTCGACTGAGCGCATGCCGTGTGTGTTGTCAACTACAGCCCCGACAAAAGCCCCAGCGTAGGGTTGCTGCGTTTCGAACGGCGGGAGTAGCTCCGCAACCGAGTGAATCGATCGAATGAATGAACCGTCGCGTTTCCAATTTCAGTTAGCAGGACTGTATGCTCGATCGCACGCGGTCCCAACTCGGACCGCATCTTCAGCGCGTTCCGAAGGATGGCGAGCAGAATCTCAAACTTCCGTCCGGGTGTGGCGTCGACACCGTCCTCACAGGCGATGCAAGGAGCGCACAGCCTCCGCTTCGCCATCATAGCAACGCGAGTCAAGTCGATGAGGGACGGCTCGGCCGGTCCCCAGCCGATCCCGACGAGAAACGCGTGGCCCGGCAAACGCACGGACGGCAAGACGATCAAGTTTTCGCCCTCCGCAAAGGAGAACTCGCCGTGCGTGGAGCATCCGCCGTCGCCCTCGACTTCATCCCGTCCGAGCCAGGCGACGACATAGGGACACAGACGCCGCGACGTCGCCACGTCGTCCACACGCGGGGGGGGGCTTGTCCAATTCGAACTGCCGGAACTTACAGCAGCAACCCTGGAACGACATGCCGCTTCTCGTTCATTTCGACTTCATTTAATCTAAAAATACGATGCCGCTACCTACTGCTCATCATCCAATCCTTCGTCATCCATGCTGAAGCCAGCCAGTTCTGTGTCGTAGATATCAGGAGGCTGGCCACATGAATCCCCTCTTTCCTCCACCACGGCGTGGGCCTTGAGTCGCCTCGCATGGGCGGCCCACATCAGCTTCTGGGGGTCGCGTGCGCACGACGCAGGGCGTGCGGCGCCGACCACCAACTCCATCAGCGCGAAGAGGACTGCCGTCGGCTCCGTGACGCCGTCGGACTTCAACAACGAGAGATACTTCTCCGCGTCCGGCAGGCTGCAGCCCACTACGTGAGAGAGATAGGTCTCCTCATCCTTGCCGCAGCCGGCCAAGTAAGGAAGCAAGAGTTTGCTTGTGCCCCACACCTCGCGCACCACGTCGGGTAAGAGGGGGGCATTCTCGTAGACCAGGTCGCGCCGTTCGGAAGTCATCCACGACAGAAACGGCTCGAACGAGGAATCTGCGATGATTGGGGGGGAGGGCTTATCGCATCGCATCTGCATGCTGGCTAACGCAGCCTTGCATTTGCTCTCGTGAATAGCTCGCATCGTCGTTCTATACAACAAGAGCTCAATAGGATTGCCGAAATTTCTCGAGAATACAGTACAGAATACAGAATACGGGTTGTGGTCCTGGAGCACCACACCACATTGCGGAGGCATCCCTCTTCTTGGGAGGATGAACGTCGTCGTCGACGGCGTCTAGCTATCGCCGTCAATTGTGAACGATTGGATATGCGTCGTCGCGAGGCGGATGGCGTAAAACAAATTCGGCACGTCTCGTAACTCGGAAAATGAAAGTCTGCAAGGTCGTGCCCTGGTGGAAGAAGAGGGAGGACGCCGCCGCCCAATGGGACCGTGCCGTCATTTGCACGTGGGCAGCAGATGACGCGTTGTTTCTGTTCGATGAAGACGGATCTTCTCGCCGAGGCGTTGCTGTTGCACAAGGTGAGTCCCTTTCGAGCATCCCTTTCGAGCCGGGCATGGCCGCCGCCCTTCTGAAGGTTGCGTACGACCACAAGTCCACCAAGCAGGTAGGGAAGGATGAGCGCCCATGCGTGCCGGGATTGGTGGTGGCCGGTTTTCAGGTCTTCGGCGTCACACACGCCCTTTGACCCAAAAAATCTGCAGCAGTCTACTTCTGAGACAGCCGCTCGATGAGAACGTTCATCGCGCTGATGCAGTTAGCGCGCGCGCGGCCGCGCTCAAGGGCTGCGTAGACTTTGGGTATCAGATGGTAAGGGTCTTCGTCAGAGGCTAACATTAAGTACTTTCGGAACCTTGCGAACCGCTGTGTAACTTCGGCTTCGCTCCCAGGAACCATACCCAGATCCTCGGCGATCTTAATCACCTTGAAGTGGTCATTGATGATGTCGGCGGGGTTACCCCGTATCAGGGTATAAAGCACTCCGTAACACAACGCTACTAACGTATTATCCTGTTCACATATGACTTTGATGACTATTTCAGATGGATCCATATTGAGTGGAGGGCTATGCTCGTTTCAGCACTAGGGTCGATCCCAATTTTCCATTTGGGGCTTCCACAGACACCTGCGATCTAAGTGCTGTTGCGCCTGCAACGTTCCTTGGTCGGCGTCCACGGACTTATGTTTTCCTGATTGAGAAGCAGCTCTAAGATGTGCTGTTGGTTGTTCAGGATCGCAGCAATTAGCCCGGTTTGGCCTTGATACGCGGCGTTCACCAACAAAGCGCCGTGGGTGTTCAAGAGGGCTGTTGCGACCTTGAGGTCCCCATCTGCGCATGCAGAGTGCCATGAGCGCACTACATCAAGAGGAACAGGATCAGACATGTTCGCGGCAACTAGCCCTATTTCCCTCCTGTACAGAGGGTTTACACTCAGCCCAAATTTTCTGTGTGCTCCTACTTACAGCAGAGTCAACCGAGAATGGGACCCCCCCCCTCGTCTACCAACTCATACGTCCCTAACTCGCCGTGCACCTAAAGTGGTCACCGGTAGGGTGTCCCATTCTCAGTTGCGTCTGCTGTAAAATCCAGCCCCCCCCCTTTCTTGATTGCATGATGGATGCGCCGCGATCCTCCCCCGCTTATTCATCAGCGCCAGGACATTACAGCAGTCACAATTGAGAATGGGACACCTAGCGTCGACCAGGTCGTTTAGGCCCATCCTTTTGTATGCGTTTATGTTGAACCATGCATCCTCCCACCATTCGTGTCATCTGTGCGAAGACGTACCTGAAGCTGAGGTCTTACAGGAAAACGGCGGCATTGCTCGACGTCCCTCGTTTGACGCTTCATCGATGGGTGTCGTCCAACCCGATTGTTCAAATGCAACGAAATGCAGGAGAGTTACCACAGAGGCCGTCGATCACATCAGACAGATCTTGGAAGACAACCCATTCCTCACTCCGGCCGAGATTGTATCCAACATTCGGGTCAAGCTCAACCTGACCTTGAGCGACAGTAC
>Ga0209702_10001554_pt1 | contig 43578 bp, 39 predicted proteins | sample FRY01_FD_187210 | JGI IMG/M metagenome (GOLD analysis project Ga0209702, IMG submission 187210) | Freshwater microbial communities from Lake Fryxell liftoff mats and glacier meltwater in Antarctica - FRY-01 (SPAdes) (version 2) | ecosystem: Environmental > Aquatic > Freshwater > Ice > Glacier...
GTCGTCGGCCTCTTCCCGAGCGAAGAGTCACTCCTACGACTCGTCACCGGCGTCCTCATCGAGATCTCCGAGACCTGGGAAACCGGCAAAGCATACCTCACTCTCAACTAACAGAAACCAAACCAAAAAAACCAAAACCTACACCTTCAGAGAAAGTCATCAGCCACTTTTACAGAAAAATATTTGCGCGGCCCCGGGCTTCGCGCTTGTCGAGCCTCGCACCATACCGTTCTGGATGGTGGCACGTGCTGATGAATTGACCTAAGTTGAGCGTCATCCCTGAACCGGACACTCTTTCTTCCGTCTAGAGAGGTTCTCAATGTTCCTTGCCTTAACCCGAAGGAAGGTCGCTTCCGTGGCAAAGATGTTGCTGATTGGAATCTGATAGGTCTGCCCGTTTGGGGTTTCCACCTTCGGCAGACAAGCCCCCCCTGTGCCTCTTCACCCGGTCCCTGTTGGGTGGTGTCTCGCGTTTACACGAAAGCTGCCGGTCCGAGGACCGGCAGCTCATTCGATAAGAACGACCTAGAATCGTTGGGCTCCGACTATCGCTTGCGGCGGATCAGAAGAGCCAGACCAGCTGCTCCAAAGAGAAGGCTGGAGGACGGCTCGGGAACCTGGCCGAAGGTGACACCTGCTTTGCCATTGTTGACGGCAAACGGACCACCTGCACCGCTAACCACGGTCGGAATTCCGTAAAGCAGACTCCCTTCATAGGTTCGCACCGTCACCGACGCTCCCACAATCGCAATTTCCTGAGGCCATGCGATACCAGAATCATACACAATGAAGTCGGTAGATCCAGCCATGGTGGCCCCGTTACCGATCATGATGAAGATGTTGGTACCGGTGAAGGAATCGCTGCTATCTAGACTAGTTGCCGCATCTGCCCGGGTAGTGTTGAACGCTCCACCAAACGCGGGGTTCATTCCGCCGTTTCCAAAGCCATTCTGGTTGAAGGCAGCGAGAACCGCAGCCCCGTTGGCGGTGTTGAAGTCAATGGCGTCAAAGTTACCAAAGGCAATCGAGGCCGAGGTCGTGCCAGAAGCGAGAACCGCGCCGGCGTTGTCGGTAATCAGAATGCCCTGCGTGAAATCGGTCGAAAAGTTCGTCCCGGTGACACTAACAGCGGCGAAGCTGACCTGAGCCATTGCACCAAGGGCAAAGGCAGTGAAGAGTTTATATCTCATTTTGTTTTGTGTGTGGTTGTTGACTTTTGTGTGAGTTTACTCCGTCCGCCGATCAAGGATTGAACTGAATCTGCGTCGGAGAAAAATTACTTACAGGCCGGCATAGTAGGCCGGGACACCTTGAACAACGTTACCGGCAACTCCGTCGATCACGTAGCCTGAGGCGGGCGAATCAAGTGGATTGGCGGGGGTCGCTTCAAGCAGGATCATGGTGGAATCCGCCGCAGTTGCCGTGTCGAGATTCACCCAGCCGCCGGAAACAAATCCTGGAGGCGCGAAGTTATCATAGTAAAACTTGTCGAAACCACCGCCGTTCCAAATCCAGATGACATCGGCACCCGCAGCTCCGAAGCTTCCGGCCGCGAGGCCCCCTGTGTTTGCGACACCGTAGGAGGTCGCAAGGGAGGCACCAACCGGAGCAACAGCTCCGACAAAGTTGAACCCGGTGATCTTGTTGATCTCCGTGGCACCACTCTTGAGGTCACCCGTGACAACGACATCGTTACCGGAGGCGGAACTAATCACGAAGCTGTCTGCGTAGATGAGATCCAGAGCAGTTGCATCTGCAGTTGTGGCCGTGTTGAGATTAACCCACCCACCGGAAACGAATCCTGGAGGCGCGAAGTTATCGTAGTAGTAGTCATCAAAACCAGCACCATTCCAAAGTTTGATCACGTCTGCGCCTGCGGCACCAAAGCTTCCAGCAGCAAGGCCGGACTCATTGGCGGGACCGAACACGGAAGCCACCGTGGAAGCCGGACGAAGCGTGTAAGCCACCGGAAAACCGAGTCCGGAGAGATCGGCCGGAGTGGTGATCGAGGTGCCAGCACCTGCTGCCGTGATTTCCTGAATGATTCCGGAGCCATCTTCGATTTCCAGAATGTAGGTGCCGCTCAAAATTAGCGCACCAAGATCAACATCGTCGTCAGTGACCGTGTTGGGTGCCATCGTCGCGGATTCAAGCATGCCGGAGGCCACTGGAGTTTCGTGAAGGGTAACGCCGACGAAGTTGAACCCGGCATCAATGCGCCAAGTATTATAACCCACCACTCCCGTGGTGGCCTGTGCCATCGCATTGCCTGCGAGAAGGCTGATTGTGCCGGCGATAACCGCGGCTGTCTTTAGTGAGGTTGCTTTCATTGTGTTTTAACGAATTTAGGTCGTTGGTTTTTCTCAGTCTTTCAACTGGGGGTTTTTGGTCATTTGTTGGGTCATTAGTTGAGGTTCCGCAGGCAATCCACCTACAAGCTATCTTCCGTAGCCCCCTTGGGTCAATTTTTTTTTAATCTAAAAGCGAAAAAGAGCTTAGGTTTTCCGAAGGAGTTTCGGGGGCTTAACCTATTTATTTTCAGCGCATTGTGCATTTTGAGGGTCGCCCCCCGGCCTCCTGACGAGTGAAGCGGGGCATTTATGAGGAATTTCTTCGGCCTTTTGGGGGCTCGCGGGTCCGACTTTGGACGAAAATCGTCCTCCCGGCCAGCTCATTCCATCCCCTTTTACCAGCAGCTCATCTCGCGGAAGAGCTCCATGCGGCCAATGAGCTCCTCCTCTGGCAGGTTTTCGAGCTCTTTTGTGGAAAACGCTTCACAGGTGAAACTGGCCAACACCGTGCCGCGGACCACGGCGTCCCGGATCTCGTTGAAGGAGAAGTCGAGATGCCCACGGGAGGCCAGGTAGCCGGCCAAGGCGCCAAGAAAGGTGTCTCCCGCCCCGGTGGGATCGGTGACCTCCTGCAGGGGAAAGGCACAGCAGCGGAAGAGGCCGTGATGATCTTCGGGCGGACCAAAAAGAATCGCGCCGAACTCGCCGAGCTTGATGACCACATAGCGGGGGCCCTTTCTGCGGAGAATGGCTCCGGCCTGAATGAGATTCGGGGTGCCCGCGAACTCCCGCGCCTCCCCTTCATTGATGACGAAAAGGTCGATGCCTTTGAGGACTTCGTTCAGCTCCTCCCGGGCGATGCCGATCCAGAGATCCATGGTGTCGGCGAGGACGAATCGTTTGGCTGCGGTGCTTTGTTCAAGCATCTGCTGCTGGTTCTGCGGCGACATGTTGGCGAGCACCATGATGGGTGCGGAGGCTATCGCGGGGGGCAGGGAAACGGTCCAGTCTTCGAGCACATTCACCGCGACGTTGTGGGTGGTGCGGTCGTTCATGTTCTGGTGGTACTCGCCGCTCCAGGTGAACGAATCGCCCTCCGAGCGGGCCACCCCATCCAAGGTGACGCCATGCCCTTCCAGCATCTGCAGGTGCTGCTCGGGGAAATCGCGGCCGACCACCCCGACGAGGTGGACCGGAACAGTGAAGTAGCTGGCGGCAAGCGCGGCGTAGGAAGCGGAACCACCGAGCAGGTTGGTTTCCTCGGCGGTGGGCGTCTTGACGTTGTCGATGGCAATGGTGCCGCCGACGACGACGGGAAGTGGTTCAGGCATGGGGGATAGATGCGTTTTCCGCTGAAATTGGGAAGACCGGAGTTTGGAGGGAGCGGCTGCGTCTCGCTGCCGACAAGATTACCAAGGACTTTGGGAGCACCGCCGGCCATCTTGAGAGGAAGAGAGAGACGAGACTCCCGGCGGCGGGGACGCGGCCGTTCCCTGGGTACGGGCCCGTTCGCCATCCCTACAGGCATTGGCCCTAGCAGCCCCCGGTCAAAACGCGCTTCACCCGCCGGGTCTCCCGGGCCACGTCTGCGGCCAGCAGGAGCCCCGAGACAATCACCACGCGGCGCGCCCCGGCGGAAAGCACGGTGGGCAAATTGCCGCCTTTGACGCCACCGATGCAAAAGAGGGGAATCCTGCTCCCCACCTCCGCTTCGGCTGCGGCGATGTTCTCCATGCCGATGCCGGCCCGCCCCTGCTTGGTGGGAGTGGGAAAGAGCGGGCCGAATCCGATGTAGTCGGCCCCTTCCTCCAGCGCGGCGACGGCCTGCGGCAGGCTGTGGGTGGAACGCCCCACAATGATCCCCTCCCCCGCCACTTCACGCACCGCGAAAAGACTCCCGTCGTCCTGGCCAACATGCACCCCATCCGCGCCGGCTTCCACCGCGACGGCGGGGTAATCGTTGATGATCAACGGCACCCCCGCGCGCCGACAGAGCGGTTGGATGCGCCGGGCGAGCTCCAGAATGTGGTTTGGATCATGGCCCTTGCCCCGCAACTGCAAGAGATCGGCGCCACCCTCCAGGAGCTGTATGACAACGGTCTCCACCTGATCCTCGGCGACGTAGCCAAGGTCCAGGATGGCATAGAGCCGGGCCGAGGCGAGACGCTCGCGTGCGCTCATCGGATCAGAGGGCGCCTTCCTCGCGACGCTCTTCCAAATAGCGTCCGACCCAGGCGATGTCATACTTCCCGGCAATGAAATCCGGATGGTCGATAACGAGCTGCTGGAAGGGAATAGTGGTCTTGATGCCCCGCACCATGAACTCCGACAAGGCGCGCTTCATGCGGGCGATGGCCACCTCGCGGCAGGAGGCGGTGACGATGAGCTTGGCGATCATCGAGTCGTAATAGGGCGGCACGGTGTATCCCGAATAGACATGCGTATCGACCCGCACCCCCTTGCCGCCGGGGGCATACCAAAGACCGATCGTGCCGGGGCTGGGGGAGAAATTGTTGAAGGGGTCCTCCGCATTGATGCGGCACTCGATGCTATGGCCGCGGGGCACCACGTTGCGGACATGCGAGGACAACTCCTCCCCGGCGGCGATGCGGATCTGCTCCTTGATGAGCTCACAGCCCATGACCTCCTCGGTGATGGGATGCTCCACCTGGATGCGGGTGTTCATCTCCATGAAATAGAAATTCTCGGCCGCTGCATCGACGAGGTATTCGATGGTGCCAGCGTTCTCGTAGTTGATGGCCTTGGCCAAAGCCACGGAGGAATCGCCCATCCGCTCGCGCAGCTCGGGAGTGAGCAGCGGGCTGGGGCATTCCTCGATGACCTTCTGGTTGCGCCGCTGCATGGAACAGTCCCGCTCGCCGAGGTGCACGACATTGCCGTGGCTGTCGCCGACGATCTGAAATTCGATGTGATGGGGATTGATGACCAGCTTTTCGAGGTAGCAGTCGCCGTTGCCAAAGGCCGCTTCCGCTTCGTTGCTGGCGGCGCGAAACTGCGCGATGAACTCCCCCTCCGCCATGGCGGGGCGCATGCCCCGGCCTCCACCACCGGCGGTGGCCTTGATCATGATCGGAAAACCGATCCTCTTGGCCTCCTCGAAGGCCTCCTCGGCCTTCTTGTAGAGCCCGTCCGAGCCCGGAGTGACCGGCACACCATTGGCGACGGCGGTGGCCCGCGCGGTGTTCTTGTCGCCCATCATGCGGATCAGATCCGCAGAGGGGCCGATGAACTTGATGTTGCAGCTCTCGCAAATCTCCGCAAACCGCGCGTTCTCCGAAAGAAATCCGTAGCCCGGATGAATCGCGTCGGCCTGGGTGACCTCGGCTGCCGCGATGATGCGGTCCGGCCTGAGGTAGCTGTCCCGGCTGGGCGCAGGGCCGATGCAGACCGCCTCGTCGGCCAGCTGCACGTGCAGGGAATCGACATCAGCCTCCGAGTAAACCGCGACCGAAACGATCCCCAATTCGCGGCAGGCCCGAATGATGCGCAGGGCGATTTCCCCCCGGTTTGCGACAAGTACTTTGGAAAACATGATGTGCAGGGATGTCCGCGGGACCCTTACTTGATGCGGAAAAGGTCATCACCATACTGGACCGGAGTGCCGTCCTCGATGCCGGCCTCAACGATGGTGCCACCGCGCTCGGCCTTGATCTCGTTCATCACCTTCATGGCCTCGATGATGCAGAGGGTCTGGCCTTCGCTCACCTTCGAGCCGATACTCACGAAGGGGTCCGAGTCGAGGGAAGGCTTGCCGTAGTAGGTGCCGACCATGGGGGAGGTGATGGCCTCGCCTTCCTGCACAGGGGCGGCCTCCCCGCCTGCGGCTGGAGGAGCAACGGCCGGAGCAGCCGGAGCAGCTTGCGGCAACGGGGCCGGAGCGGCGGCCGGCAGGAGACTCATCAGTTCGCGCAAGGACTCCGGATCGACACCTTTCTTGAGCTTGATGTTGAAGTCCTTCTTTTCGAGATGGAAGAGCGACAACCCATGATCATTCATGAGCGCGACAATTTGACGGATTTCTTTGAGGTCCACAGTGGCTTGGTTCGGTTGGGCTAGACACTCAGGGGCAGGGCAAATGCCGTCAAGCGCAACCCACCGTCATCAAATCCCCTTGGCTTGTGGAAAGGCGGCATGCCAAAAGAAGCCCGTGAGCGTCACCCCTGCCCCCGCCCCCGTCCTGCCGCGTGCCCCGGAAGACAACGAATTGCTTCCGGAAGACTATTTTCGTCGGTTGGCACGGGCCGGGATCTTCCCCGACGAGGCCCCCTTGGAGGTCGATTTGGGCAGCGGGGACGGGTCATTTCTCCTCAGCATGGCGGAGAAACATCCTGAGCGGCGGTTTCTCGGCGTGGAACGGCTGCTCGGCCGGGTCCGAAAATTGTGCCGACGGAGTCATCAGCGCGGCCTCTCCAACCTGAAGGTGCTGCGCCTGGAGTCCCTCTACACCGTCGAATGGCTGCTCCCCCGGCAGTCCCTCTCGCGCATCCACCTGCTCTTTCCCGATCCCTGGCCAAAGGCCAAGCACCACAAGCGCCGCCTCGTCCAAGAGCCCTTTCTCCGGGCGGTCCAGGCGGCCCTCCTCCCCGGCGGCGAGTTTCTCTTCCGCACCGACCATGCCGAATACTTCGAGTGGGCGGTCGAGCAGGTCGAGGCCTTCGAGGGCCTCAATCTCGTCGATTGGCTGCCGGAGGAGGAATTTTACGCAGAGACCGATTTCCAACGGCAATGGGCCGAAGTCGGGCGCTCCGTGCACAGCCTGCGGGCCGTCACGGCTTCCTGAGGACCTCCCGACGGCCCCCATCCAAAAAGGCCCGCAGCTCCAATCGCTCCTCGGTGGCCTCAATCGCCACCGCCCCCGTCTCATCCTGCCTCCAAAGCGCGATCCCGGCCGCCTCGATCTCCTCCGCCCAGCGGTCCCGAATGCGCTCCTCGACCGGAAAATTCCGGTGCGAGGCCACGATCACGGCAGGCCCCACCGCCTCCACAAAGGCCGCGCTTCCCGTGAAGTCGTGCTGATTGCGCCCCATGATCCAGACCTCGCTGCGCACATCCGCCCCGCCCTCCAGCAAACGCTGCTCCGTCTCAAAACCCGCGTCACCGGTCAGCAGGATCCGCCATCCACGCCAGTGCAGGCGCAGGACCATGCCTCGATCATCAGCCAGGCTCCCCTCCCCGGGGCCTGCCGCATAGACCACCTCCAACTCCGCCCCACCCGCCAGAGGATAGCGTTCCCCCGTTCTCCCGAGGAAAGTCCGCGTCCCCTCCACCGCTGCCGTCAGCCGCAGTCCCCGGAAGGAAGGGCTCAGGGCCTCCTCCACCGGGAGCAGGACCTGCCCCACCGGCCAGGCCCGCAAGGCCCCCGGAGCCCCGCCACAGTGCCCGCCATCGGGGTGACTGATCACCATGGCGCTCGGTTCCGCCCCACCCTCCCGCAGGGCCGGAAAAAGGACCCGCCTGAATTCATCCCGTCCCCCCGCATCGATCAGAAGTCCCCGCCCCCCGCCAAAATAGGCCGCCCCGTCCCCGTCCCGCAGATCAAAAACGACCAAGCCCTCTCCCCACCAGCGCGCCTTCGCCACTTCGAAGTGACTGCCCGGCAACGCCGCAAATCCACGCGCCATCCCGTGCGCCATCGTGGTCAGCGCCCCGTTGGCCCGGTTCAACCCCACCTCCACAGGCTCCCAAACCACGCCGCCCAGCAGGCCGATCATCGCCAGCCCCAGAATCACGAAGACCACCGGCACCAGGACCAGGCTCGCCAACACCGCCACCGGAGTGACCAACCCGAAGTGCCCCCACATCAGGGGCAGCGAGCCCATCCACGCCGCAAACGACACCACCGCAAGCCCTCCCACCTTTTCCTTCGCCACCCGAGCCATGGCCTGCCCCCGGCTATACAAGACGCGGGGCAGATAGGGATCGCCCTGCAGCCAGGGCGCGATGAACCGGTGGCAGGGCGGAGCGACGAGGATGATGGAAGCCACCACCAGGTAGGAGAGCTGGAACCCTGCCTGGCTCCACTGGAACGAATCGCCCAACAGCACCAGGGGCAGGCTCGCCAGCAGGGCGTTGCCCAGCACCGGATCCCGCCGCACCAAGAAACCCGCCAGGAAGACGCTGGCCATCAGGGCCGCCCGCATCGCCGGCGGCCGCAGACCGGTCACCATCGCATAACCCCACATCACCACCAGCACCACCCAGATCCCCCACCAGCGCGGCACCCGCAGCAGGCGCAACAATCCCCACGCTAACAACCCGATCATGCCAACATGCAGCCCGCTCACTGCAAAGACATGCATCGTCCCACTGTTGCGAAAAACCGCAAAGGCCTCCACCTGCTCCCCATCCCGCTCGCCCAACACGAGCGCGCGGATGAGCGCGGCCCCGAGACTGCCCTCCTCCAGACCGAGCACGATGCGCTCCCGCACCGTCCCGCGCAGGGCCCACGCCCAACGCCGCGGCCACATCAACACGGACCTTTCGTCCAACACCTCCATCTCCTTCACCCGCACCTCCCCCGCCACACCGCTCCTTCGCAACCAAGCCGCCCGATCCAGCTCGCCCGGATTACGCACCCGTCCGGCACCCCTCGCCTCACCCGCGATCCGCAGGCAATCCCCCGGTTGCACTGCCTCCGTCAAACCGCGCAGGCCCAGGAGCCCGCCACTCCCCGCCCCCTCGCGCACCTCCACCACCGCCTCGGGGTGAAACCCTCCCCGCTCATGCAGCTCCCGCACCACCACCCGAAACTCCACCAGGCGACCCGGCCGCGCCGTCGCTTCCAGAGCCCGCAGCGTCTCCAGCCGCGCCCCGTGCACCCCCCACATCCCCACCCAGCCCACCAAGACCAGGCCGAAACCCACCGATCTCATCCGCCACGCCCCCAGCACCCCGGGCAGCAGAATCAGCAAGCCCCACCAGGTGATCCCCTGCTCCGCACAGAGCAGCCCGGCAAAACAGCCCAGCACCAGCCCGGCCAGCGGCACCCTAGCCAACCAGTTGATTCTCCCTCCCATACCCCTGGTGCGCTTGGGATGATCCGCTTACATCGCGCCCAACTCCCGCAGGCGGTGGACGGCGTTCGCGGAGTGACGCGTTTCCGGGAACAACTCGACAACCTGCTGCAACAACTGCACGGCGGTCATCAGGTCCTCCTTCTGTTTCTCGTAGAGTTCCGCAAGACGGAACATGAAGAACGCCGCGTTGTTCACCGACCACTCCTTCGACTCCAAACCCTCCCTCAAGGTCGCGATGGCCGCATCGGCATCCTCCAGTTTGTCGTTCTGAATCTTGGCAATCTCCACCCACGGGAACCGGTCATCGGGGGTCTCCTTCGCCACCTCCCGGTAAATCGCGATCGCTCCCTCATAGTCGCCCTGCGCATACATGGATCGCGCATCGTGCAACGGATCGTCCTCCACCTCCGCTCCCGATCCATACATCTCCCGCGTGGCTCGATTCACGAGGTTCGGCAGCACATAGCCGATGAACATGGCCGCCGCATAGAGCCCCATCACCAAAAACATGATGCCGCGGATCAGGACCCGGCCCGCCGCTCCCAGTCCCTCCTCCGGCACCTGATCCACCGGCACCCACTCCCCGGTCAGGGTCTCCTTGTACTCCACCTTGTCCGGATCGACCGGCGGCTTGGGCTTTTCCGCCGTTTGCTGCCAAAGGATGGCGGTCAAACACGCCAGGGCGATGAAGACACAGAGATGGATGAGGGCTTTTCGAGTCATGTGGAATCTCAGGGACGCGCGGCTTTTAGCAAAAGCGACCCCGAGAGGCAAAGACCTGATCTCGAAAGATCAGTCGGCACTCATTGCTCGCCGGGAGACATCAAATAGAAGGTCCCCACCACCACCGCGATGCACAACACGGCCAACCCGAACAAACGCAGCAACCGCAGCCGCTTCTCCTTGCGGATCATCATCTGCCGCTCCGGCCAACTCGGATTGACCGGAACATCCCGCCCGGTTTCCGCGTGGCGGTGGTAATACCTGCGCCCTCCGTGGAATTTCTTGTCGGCGTCGATCATCGTGAATCTACCCCTACAAAGTGGGAGATTCTCCCACCACAGACAAACAAAAAAAGCCACGGATATCCGTGGCTTTAATGACTCAGGGAGACGGCCCGGAGGCCTCCTCACGCTGAAAATCGAACGACGCGCCCCACAGTCGGAGGCCGGGATCTACTTGCCGTAATGCACCTGCGGGATCTCGCTGAACTGCGGGAGGGGGTGCAACGGTGGTGCCGGGGCCTCACCAGAGCAGCAGCCGCAAGAGCTGAGGCCTGCGGCAACAAAGGCCAATGCAAGAATGGTAGTGATACGCTTCATGTCAAAAGGATGCTCAAGTGTTACCCGGTCGTCGATGCGATTTCCGGGAAAAGGAGTCCGGCATGGAAACCTCCACGGCTTCCATGCCGGATCCAAGATGCTTTACTTGCCGAAATCAACCGGTCCAGGAACCGGCGAAGGGGCGGTCGGACCGGGGTCCGAGCTGCAAGCAGAAAGCGTCAGACCAGCCAACGCTGCCAGAACGGCAATGATTTTTGTGTTTTTCATATTAATTAGTCAGTTTTTGTCGTCAACGACAGCCCGATTGTGGACGGAATCGCCTACGACAAAAGCATTATTTTCCAGTGTAGGGAACGGGGGCGGGGGCTTGCTTCGGACAACACGAGGTCGTGGCGAGCGCGCCAGCGGCCAAAACGGTGAGTGCGATGAGGTGTAAGGTCTTCATTGTTGTTATTTTTGGTTAAGAAGCACTGTGAATCAATGCCTCCAGATGGGCGGAGCATATCCAGGGCCAACCTTCAATCAAGAAAGATTAAGTCGTCTCTTTCCGCGCATTTTTTTCCTCCAAGTCCCCTCCCCCGCAGTTGAAACCCCGAATTTTTCCGCTAGACTCCGCGCCCCCATTCCCGCCTTCAGCAGGGAAGAACCATGTCCTCACTACCTCATCTCGCCATCGTCGGTGCCACCGGAGCGGTCGGAGCGGAAATGCTCACCTGCCTCGAACAACGCAATTTCCCCATCCGCAAGCTCACCCTGCTGGCCTCGGCCCGCTCGGCCGGCAAGACCCTGAAGTTCCGCGGCGAGGACCTCACCGTGCAGGAATTGACCCAGGATTCCTTCGGCGACATCGACATCGCCCTCTTCAGCGCGGGGGGCGGCATCTCCGAGGAGTTCGCCCCCGCCGCCGCCGCGGCCGGCGCGGTGGTCATCGACAACTCCTCCGCCTTCCGCATGGACCCCGATGTCCCTCTCGTCGTCCCCGAAATCAATCCCGAGGCCGCCGCCAACCGCCCCTGCGGCATCATCGCCAATCCCAACTGCACCACCATCGTCACCCTCATGGGCCTCTACCCCCTCCACCGGCAGTTCGGGTTGAGGAACATCATCGCCTCCAGCTATCAGGCCGTCTCCGGCAGCGGAGCTCAGGGGATCATTGAGTTGGAAAACCAGGTCAAGGCCCTCGCCAACGATCAACCCTGCGAGAAAAACGTCTATCCCCACCAGATCGCCTTCAACGTCATCCCGCAGGTCGACCGTTTCCTCGACGACGGCTACACGAAGGAAGAACAGAAGATGCGCAACGAGGGCCGCAAAATTCTCGGCCTCGAGTCACTCAACGTCACCTGCACCTGCGTCCGCGTGCCGGTTTACCGCAGCCACTCGGTCTCCATCAGCGCCCAGTTCGAAAAGCCCGTCACGGTGGAGGCCGCCCGGGCCGCCTTCGAGGGCTACCCCGGTGTCCACCTGGTCGATGACCCGAGCCAGAACCTCTACCCCACCCCCCTCGACACCACCAACAAGGACGACTGCCTCGTGGGCCGCATCCGCCTCGACCAGGTCCTCCCCAACGCCCTCGCCCTCTGGGTGGTCGGCGACCAGGTCCGCAAGGGCGCCGCCCTCAACGCCGTCCAAATCGCCGAGCTGCTCTAAAGGAACAATCGACCCCAGCCGATTCCATCTGTCCCCCCAATAACCATTAACGGATAACTGTTTCCCCCATGTCCGACCTGAAACCCTACCTCCGCCATCATCAACGTCGGATTGATGCGGCCCTCCGTCGCTTTCTGCCCAAGGAATCAGTCCGCCCCGCCACCATTCACAAGGCCATGCGCTACTCCGTCTTTGCGGGGGGCAAGCGTCTGCGGCCCATCCTCGCCCTCGCCGCGGCCGAGGCCTGCGGCGGCGATCCGGAATGCGCCCTTCCCGCCGCCTGCGCGGTGGAACTCGTCCACACCTACTCGCTCGTCCACGACGACCTGCCCTGCATGGACGACGACGACCTCCGCCGCGGACGGCCCACCAGCCACAAGGTCTTTGGCGAGGCAATCGCCGTCCTCGCCGGCGACGCCCTCCTCACCGAAGCCTTCGCCATCCTCGCCACCATGGCCCCCTGCTCCCGCTACCAGGTGCAGCACTACATCACCGAACTCGCCCAGGCCGGAGACAGCCGCCGTCTCATCGGTGGCCAGGTCCTCGATCTCGAAGGCGAGGGCAAACAGCTCACCAAACGCGACCTCATTCGCATCCACGAGGCGAAGACCGCCGCCCTCCTCACCGCCTCCCTCCGCCTCGGCGGCATGGCCGCCAACGCCACCCCCCACCAGCTCCAGGCCCTCACCGATTTCGGCTACCACCTCGGCCTCGCCTTCCAGGTCATCGACGACATCCTCGACGTCACCCAGTCCACCGAAATGCTCGGCAAAACCGCCGGCAAGGACGCCGCCGTGGACAAGGCCACCTACCCCTCCATCCTCGGCCTCGAACAATCACGCCAGGAGGCCCACCGCCTCACCACCAAGGCCCTCACCGCCCTCAAACCCCTCCGCCGCCAGGCCCTCCACCTCGAACAGATCGCCCACTACCTCCTCGACCGGGAGTATTGAGTCCCTAGATCCGCTCCACGTCCACTTCGACACTCAGTTTCTGCCCCCCGCTCCCGAGGAAGGTCCCCCGCAGCGGCCGGACGTCAAAGTAGTCGCGTCCATGCGCGATCTTGATGTGCTGATGCCCGGGGATCTTGTTGTTGGTGGGATCAAAGCCGATCCACCCGCTCGCCGGGGTGTGCACCTCCACCCAGGCGTGGCTGGCATCGGCCCCTTGCAGCTTCCTGACTCCCGGAGGAGGAATGGTCTCCAAATAGCCACTCACATAGCGGGCCGGAATGTTGATGCGGCGCAGCGCGGCGATCATGACGTGGGCAAAGTCCTGGCAGACCCCCTTGCGCTGATCGAGGACCACCTGCAGCGCCGTCGAGTTGTCGGTCGCCCCCGGGACGTAGTCGAACTCCGTGTAGATCCGCGCCATCAACTCATTCACCAAGTCCATGATCTCCCGACCCGGCTTCAGGCTGGGGGCCAGAAACGCATCGATATCCTCGAGGGAGGGGCAGGAGGCGGTGGGCAGCAGGTAGTTGCCGAAACAGATGCCCGTCTCGTCCTGCTCGACCATGAGGCGCCGGTTCCAGGCGCGGTCCCAGCCCAATCCGCTGTCGGGCAACACCGGAACGAGGTCGGATTTTTCCACGGTGAAGGTGGAGATCACCGCGAATTCGGCGTGCGACCCCTGAATGGCGAAGTAGTTGGTGCCGTTGCCAAAGTAGTCCTTCCGGGCCATCTGGTAGTGCGGGGCCGGGGAAACATCAAGGTGATGGGCGAGGATCTCCTGCCCGACCTCCTCGCGGGGAGCGAGATGGGCGAGACTGTGGCACAAATCAATGCGCCCCGAGTAAACATACGCGGTGCGGTGCCGGACGTGATAGCGAACCGTGCTCATCTGTGTTTGCTGGCGTGACTGAAGTAGGAAACGGTCAGGGCATCCGAGAGGGTGGCCAGAAACGCGAACAGCTCGTCCAGAAAGCGGATCGTTTCCCGCCGCCGGAACTTCCCCTCGTTCATGGCGGCGTTGAACTGACGCATCTTCTCGATCCATGGCTCGATCAAATCGCAGGGATGCACCGCCTGGCCCGGGGTGGGCAGCTTCCGCAGGACCTTGTGGAGCCGCCCCAGCAGATAGGAAACGGATTTGGGATAGTCGGCCTCGCCCAGCAAAAGCCGGACCGTGAGCTCCGTGGAGGGCGTGTCATGAAAGCGGCTCTGGAAGGTCCGGACGCTGTCCAGGAAATAGAGGATCGATTCGTTGTAGAGGGCCTTCATGTCCTCCTTGAGATCGGCCTGCAACAGGAAACTCAGCAGCCCGCTTACGATGAAGCAGCGCTCGAGGCGGCGTCCGGCGTCCAGCAGGGCCCAGCCCTCGTCGCGCGTCATGCTGTCGAGATTCAGTCCCAGGAAGGCGGACAGGTTCAGTTGCAGCATCTTCAACCTGGAATCGAACTGCTCGCGTTGTCCGTCGCCCCTCGGCCCCCCATTCCAGCCTTCGTAGCAGGCGGAGATCGTGAGGGTGCTGGCCGGAGACCACTCTTCCCGCGCCGTCTGCGTGGCATTGAAAAACCGCTCCAGGTTGTAGGTCACCCCCACCGGGCAGGCCCGGTCCCGCAGGATCAGGTCAAGCCGCGCGTCGGCATCCTTGGTGTCCTCGAGATGTCCCTCACAATCGAAGATCTTGAACAGTGTCTTCAGGAGGAGATCCTCGTGCTCCTGGCCAATGCTGTGCTCCTGCGGAAACCCCTGGAAGCGCACGTCGATGACCCGCGCCGCGAAGCGCGAAATGACATCCGTTCGTTCCGCGTAACGCCCGGTCCAAAACAGGTTCTCGGCAGTGCGACTCGGCACGAGGTCCGGACTGACCAAGTGGGTCTGGCTGATGGCGGAGGCAATGCTGAACGGTTGTTCCTCCAGAAGGGAGCGAACCCAGACGTCCTTCGATTCCCCGCAGTTGCGCGTCGAGACGATGACCCCGGATTCGGTGCTCAGCCGCGCCAGTCCACCCGGCATGACCTGAACGCCCTGATTCCCATCCTGAAACGAAAACATCCGCACCACCGCCCCGCGCGGCACCAGACCTCCCGGCCGGGAGGTCGGAATGGTCGAGATGAGCAGCTCTTCCTGCCCCACGAACTTCGTCGGGTGCGCCAGGATCTGGGCCTTCAGGTCCGCCAACTCCGATCCCGAAAGTCGGCTTCCATACTGCGTCCGAAAATCGTGGTGCGGCCCGGCCGGCTTCACCACCATGGTGGCCAGGTTCTCCACCACATGGGACAGGGCCTTCGGCTGCCCACACCACCACGTCGCGACCGGAGGGATCAGCAACTCCTCATCAAGCAGGGCCCGGCACAGCTTGGGAAGGTAGGGATAGTAGCCCGGCGACTGCAGCGCCTCCGATCCGGGGTGACTGGCCACCGCCACCCCGCCACCGCGAATCGCCTCAAAGATCCCCGCGATCCCCCGGGCCGAACTGTTCTCCGATTCCAGGGAATCAAGCTCACGGCCCGCCATCGTTTTCCAAAGCACATCGACCGGCACCAGTCCACGCAGCGCCTTGATCCACACCCGCCCGTCCCGCACGGTCAGGTCGGAGGGATGGGCCCGGGAAATGCCGCAGTAATTTGCCAGAAATCCGAGTTCGGAATCCTTCCCCTGTTCGGAGCTGTCGAGGATCACGACCTGCGGCGCGGCCGTGCCGGAGGGGCGCATCGGCCGAGATAGGCAAACCAGTCCGTGAAAAACTGACCGATCCGCCGCACTCCGCAGCGGCCGAAGAGGTGGGGCAGCACCTTGTTGACGACGGTCCGGTTCTCCAGCGCCAGCCCCAGTCCGAAAGGCCGGTCGAAGCGGTCGTTCACCACGAAGGTTTGCCCCGCGGTGTCTCTCGCCACATCGAAAGCCGACAGACCGAGACCGATGATCCCGTTGCCGGGCGGCAGGTTGTGCAGGGCCCGAAGATAGCCGGGATGGCTCAGCAGGATCTCCGCCGGAAAGAGCCGTTCCTTCAAGGTGCGCTGCGGCCCGTAGAGATCCTCCAGCAGTTTCTCGTAAAGCCGGTTCCGCTGGGCGATCCCCGCTTCCACGAAGGCCCACCGCTCCGGTGAAATGATCCACGGGATCGGATCAAGCGTCCATCCTTCCTCCGGATTCCCGTCGATGCTGGCCGGACGGTAGGCCAGACCGCGCTCCCGCGAGATTCGCGCCGCGGTGCTCCGCCAGTCCGCCAGCACGGTGCTCCCATGACGAGCGAGCGACGCGAACAACTCACCCCATTCGGGTGCCGTCACCCCGTCCCGGGACAAGGCCTCATCCCGTCTGTCCCCCTGAATCCTGTAATCAAAAGCGGACACCTCGCCCGTCTTCAAACTCATTGCGCACCTTAGGCAGAATCAGTTTAGCCGCAAGCGGAAGAAGTGCGCAAATCGAGGGTATTCGGGAAATCGGCGTTGAACTGCTCCCGCGGGATGTGCTCCACCGTGCGTCCCCCGGGCACGAGTTCGAACCTCCCGGTGGAAGGTCCGATCGGGGCACCACCCACCGCTTCCGAGCTGATCACTCCGGGGCTGTGCCCACTGTTCCAGAAGCGGGCCAGACGACGGGATTCCGCCTCCCGCGCATTGACCGGAAAGGTCTCGTAGTTCCGGCCCCCGGGATGCACCACGTGATAGATGCACCCGCCCAGCGACTTGCGGTTGCGGATGTCCACCAGGTCAAAGACGAATTGCGTCTGCGCCGCAATCGACGGATGGAGCGCCGAGGGCGGATCCCAGGCCTTGAAACGCACCCCGCCGATCCATTCCTCCCGCGTGCCGGTCGGCGACAGGGGCACCGCCCGGCCATTGCAGGTGAGGACGTGCTTCCCTTCGGTCAACCCCCGCACCTTCACCTGCAGCCGCTCCACCGAGGAATCAACAAATCGCGCCGTGCCCTGACTGGTGGATTCCTCGCCCAGCACGTGCCACGGCTCCAGCGCGGTGCGGATCTCAAGTTCCACGCCAAAGTGCGTCACCGTGCCGATCCGCGGAAAGCGGAACTCGAAGAACGGCTCCAGCCACTCTTTCTGAAAGGGGATCCCTTCCCGCCTCAATTCATCACAAACATCCCCGATGTCTTCCCACACCCAGTGCGGCAGCAGATACTTGTCATGAAGCGTCGTCCCCCACCGCACCAGCGGATGCCGATAGGGCTTCTCCCAGCAACGTGCGAGGATGGAGCGCACCAACAGCGACTGCACCAAAGCCATGTGGCGGTGCGGGGGCATTTCAAAGGCCCGCAGTTCGAGCAAACCCAGCTGACCCGTCGCGGAATCCGGAGAGCACAACTTGTCGATGCAGAACTCGGCCCGGTGCGTGTTCCCGGTCAGGTCGGTGAAGAGATGGCGCAGGGTCCGGTCGATCATGCCGGACTCCGCAATGCCCTCATGCAAGGTGTTCAGGGCGATATCAAGTTCGGGCAGTTGGAACTCTTCCGCAAGCAGGGCAACAGCGCCGGAGCGGAGACCCTCCGCGAGTCCCACTTCAGGCGCATGTGGGATCTCTCGCAGTTCATGAAGCCCCTCAAGCAGCGCTTCACCCGCTGGTTCAACAAGCAGCACGGCCGCACCGGCACGCTCTGGGAGGACCGCTTCGACTCCATCCTCGTGGAAGATGGACATGCCGCCCGGACCATCGCCGCCTACATCGATCTCAATCCCGTCCGCGCCGGGATCGTCAGCACCCCCGAGGACTACCGCTGGTGCTCCTTCGCCGAAGCCGTCGCCGGCAAACAGCGCGCCCGAGAAGGTCTGCAGCGGGTCATGTTCGAGAAAGAACGCACCCTCACCAGCGAAGGACGCGCGGCCTCCCTGCTCTAACTTCCAAGTTGGCGCAGCGTCGCGCAGAGCTACCGGCACCTGATGTCCCTCGATCTCAAACGCCGTCCCTCCAAGGCCGAAATCAACGGCCTCAAGCCCCTCTCCGAAGCCAAGGCCCTCCGCTGCAAGGTGCGCTTCTTCATCGACGGGGTCGCCCTCGGTTCCCAGAGCTTCCTCGGCAAGCTCTTCGTCCTCAACCGCGGACACTTCGGCGCCAAGCGCCGCAGCGGCCCCCGCAAGATCCGGGGCATCGCCACCTCCCTCTGCACCTTCCGCGACCTCCGCCGAGAACCCGTGCAGACCTAGACGTTCAATTCGGACACAACTCCCGTGCTGTCGGCGAATCGCTCCCGCTCCCCACCGACAGCCTGTGCCTGTGTGAGCCAGAGGTTTGCGAGAGGCGTGCCGTCTTTGCATTGCAGATGAGATCCCGTCTTGAGCTTCCCGCCGCCGCTGCCGGCAACAATGATGGGCAACCGGTTGTAAGAATGAGCCGCTCCATTTCCCAGCCCAGAGCCGTAGGTGAAGATGGTGTTGTCGAGGAGTGAGGTGCCATCGGCTTCGAGGATGCCGTCCATCTTCTCGACAAGATAGGCAAACTGCCGGACGTGGAACTCATCAATCTTGCGCAGCTCTTCACTCCATCCGCGGTGGGACAGGCCGTGATGCCCAAGAGGCTTGTCCGAAATTTCCTCGAAACGATACGGCGTCTCCCACCGCTCCGGAGCAATCATCATGGTGGCCACGTTGGTGAGCCCGCTCTGGAGCGCCGCCACCATGAAGTCACCGATGAGGCGCAGGTATTCGCCGCGCGGCAGATGTGCGGCGGAAGGCTCGGGGAGATTCATCTTTTCGAGTTCCGCTCTCATGCCGCCCAGGCGGTCCATCTGCAGTTCGATCGAGCGGATGGACTCCCGGTTGTCCTTGTGGGGATTGCAGTTGAACTCAAGCGTGCGGAAAGGAGTGCCAGTGCCGATCTGCTCGGCCACGATGTGGTCGAGCGTCCGTCCCTGTGGCATCCGGCTCGTCGTGCTCCCGCCAGGCGCGAGGCTGGATAGAAAGCAGCTCCCGCATTGCTCGTGCTGATCCGCAGAGTCCTTCCACGTGCGCGCGAGACCGGTGATGAGCGAGACCTTCGCGCCCATCTTGTCCAACGGACTGAGCGTGCGGGTGCAGATGTGCGCGTGAGAACCCGCGAAACTCTGTGCTGGATTTTTTTGTTCGCCCGGGAAGAACTCCTCGCGAACCACGCCCATCGGCACATAGAAAAAGGCGACGCGCTGCGCGGGCTTCATGGCCGAGCCTGCTGTGCGTGCATTCAAGCTCTCAAGGCACGGCAATGCCAGCGCGGCGCCACAGGAACTCCGCAGGAATGCGCGTCGCGAAAGACCAGATGTTTGTTTCTTGGTGCTCATGAGTTTATGGAAATATTGCTGTCAAGGTTGCGCGGCGCTCAGCTTTTCCGCGGGATTAAATTTCACGCGGAATGGCTCGCTGAGAATCACCTGCGTCAGCATCTGTCTCATGCGAAGGTCCTCCGTCGCACTCGCTGCGACAATGCGGTCGAGCACCGGCTTGTCGCCCGGCACCAGTTCGCGGCCGAGAGCGTATTTCATCAGGTGCCCTGCAAATCCGCGGGCAAAACGCCCCTTCTCCGCCAGCAGCGCATCTTTGAACTGCTCCGCTGTCGCAAATTTCGTACGTTTGAAAAGCGTTCCACTTGGATCAATCACGTGACCGTTGTCGTCTTTGTCGCGCCAGCGCCCGACCGCGTCGTAATTCTCCAGCGCAAAACCGAACGCATCAATCTTCACATGACACGATGCACAGTCGGTCCGCGTGCGATGCAGCGCGAACTTCTCCCGCAGCGTCGTTTCCTTCGCCTGCGTCTTGTCCGCGACGGCCTCCGCCAGGTCCGGGACATTCGCTGGAGGCGGTGGCGGCGGGTCGTTGAAGAGCGTCTCGATGATTCATTTGCCGCGCGAGATCGGCTTGGGGTCGATGGAGCTCGATGTCATCGTCATCACCGCGCAAGTCGTGATGATGCCGCCCTCGCGCTTGCTGCTCACCGGCTGGCGGGTGAAGACGCAGATTTCCGACCAGCTCTGTCCGTCTTTGGGCGGCGTGATCTTCTTTTCATGCGCGATGAACTGCGACAGTTGCTCGCTGCGATAGGTGAAATCAGATTGGATAAAGTCCGTGATCGGCCGGTTTTCAACGAACACCGTCTCGAAGAGCAGCAGCGGCTCCAGCATCATATGGACGCTGCCGAACTTGGAATGGGAGACGATTCCGAACTGGTAAAAGTCGGGGAAACGCGTCCGATCCGGCTCGCACGCGACGAGGTTTTCCATCTTGAGCCACTGCGAGGCAAAGGCGTCGCAAAAGCGCTTCATCCGACCATCGTTCATCATCCGCTCAGCCTGTGCGGCGAGCACTGCGGGATCGCTCAGCCTGCCCTGCTCGGCGTCGGCGAGCAGCGCGTCATCGGGCGCACTGCTCCACAGGAAAAAGGACAGCCGGGAAGCCAGTTCGAAATCGTTCAGCGGTTCGGGTTTGTCGCCCGTGGTCGCACCGTCGTAGAGGTAGAGAAAACGCGGCGACGCCAATGCCGCGCCCGCAGTTGCCTGCATCGCATGGCTGAAACTGTCCCCCTCCTGAATGCACTGCAGCGTGGCGGCCGCGTAGCGATCGAGCGTCTCGTCATCAACGGGCCGACGAAACGCCTGCGACAGCAGCTGGCCAAGTCGCGCCCTCACCGCTTTGTCCAGCGGCTCCGATGCGGGCGGGGTTTCAAACCAGTCCTTCCATTTCCCACAGGTCTTGGGGCCGAAGTCGCTACTCTGGAAAATGGAAAGGCTGAGTTCCAGGAACGACTCCATCAACACCGGAGATATCGTCAGCAGGTCCGCCCGGTTGTCGAAGCCATTGACCGCCTTCAGATCCTGCGCGAAAGGCGACACGCCCCTCAGGCGCGGAACAATGAGCTGCCCCTTGCCCATGAGGCGGTTCCCGACCTCGATGTGCTCAGGCATCCGGCCGGTCTGCGGTTGAAAATAGCCCGACAGATCGCGCGCGATGCGCTCGGGCAGGACAAACAGATCGACCTTCAGATCGAGCAAATCCTTCACCGCATTCGCATACTGAAACCGATTCATCCGCCGCGCCGGAGTCCGCGGCTCGGTTGCATGCAGGCGCAGACTTTCGTCGAGCAGTTGCTCGACGTGGATCGCAAATGCGGTGCGTGCCTCGGCCTTCGGTTGCTTCGCCTTTTCCGGCGGCATGTCGCCATCACGAAGTGCCTTCATGATATCGGAAAGCAGCTCGGGATTCGCCTTCAGATCGTCCGCATCCTTGAACTCCCGCAGGTCGAAATCGCCCTTCACCTTCCCGTCCTTGCCGTGGCAGCCGAAGCAATAGTCTTGGAAAAAGGTATCCTGCGCCCGATCGACGTGCGCCTGCGGAGCTTCTTCGGCATGCAGGCCCAGGCAGGCGATCAGCGAAAAGATGGCGAAACAGGCGATAACTGTGGTGGGACGTTTCATTGAGTCCGGGTCAGGGCGCTCTGTGTTTACTCCTTGCTTGAGATTTCCTTTCGGCTTCCGGAGCTTGGGGTGTTGTGGAGGGGAGTAAAAAGGGAAGAAATGAAATGCGTGGGGAGGAGGGGCAGGATTCGAAGGGAATTGTGGAACAGCGGTTACGATGAGCGGGCGTTCCTCTGATCGTCAAACGGGGCTTTGGTCAAACGGGTCGGCCTGCCACCCGCTCGGACGAGATGCCCTGCCGCTCTTTCTACATCGGATCCTCTGCCGACGGCGAGCAAAGCCCAGCACGCCGAGAGCACCGGTTGCGAGCAGGACGGGAACGGACGGTTCGGGAATCAGGATCGCGTCGTGCCACTGCTGTGCCATCCAGGCATAGCCGGCGTTGTTGGGGTGCAGGGCGTCGTACATGCTATTGGCGGGGAAGTCCGTGTTCATGTCCACCAGGCCCAGATTTTCGCCCGCCGAGATCCTGCCGTTGACCATTGCGGCCAGGGACGAGTTGTAGGAGGCGACCCAGGCCTCCTGGCCGACGATGGGGGTGATCTCGGCGACCAGCAGCCGGGCGGCGGGCGTCTGGGCCTGGATCTGGTCGATGATCTGTCCCACCTCACCGACGACGGTGGGCACGTCGCCGCCACGATTGTTCGTGCCGATCATCAGCAAGATGATCTGCGGATCGATCTCCATCCAGCCCAGCCCGCCGTCATCCGTGGACGTGACCCCATTGAGCAACTGAGCCGCATTCCAGCCGCCATGTCCCTCGTGGTAGGTTTGATCGACGGGCGAGGTGGGCAGGCTGCCGGGGCGGTTATTGGCCGTGCCGACGAACTGAAAGGTGAGGCCGCTATCGTTCAACAGGTTGTAGAGGGGCCAGCGGTAGCCGGGACCACTGCTGCTGCTGCCGAAGCCGGTTGTGATGGAGTCGCCCAAGGGCATGATCCTGGCGTTGGCGGGAACGGTCGATGCGGGGTGGACTGTGCCGGTGTTGATGAGGATCGTCCCCCCGGATGCGGTGACCCCGCCCAGGGTGACATGCAACACCAGCACGCCCGCGACCACTGCAAGGAGTTTGGGTCTTGGGTGGGGCGCTTGGAGCTGCCCTTGCCGGGATCGGCGAGGGGAAAAAGGGGGTTGCGGGGGGAAGAGGGCCGGGAGTTCAGCAGCCGAAAGCGTAACCCTCTCTCCTGCCGTGCCAAGAATTTGTTTGGCTCGGTCGTTTTCGAGCCACTTCGGGCGGCCTCAGGACTCGGCGAGGACCGGAACGCGGCCATTCCTGAGAGGGATTTCCTCTGGTTACCAGGCGAGGCGTTGGTCAAACGCCCAGAGCAATGATGACGCCTGTCACAGAGCGCCATCTATTTTCCAAAGCCGCAATGCGTTGACATTCCAATCACCTCTGGTCCTTACGGGGCGCATGAGAGCCCTCCTTTTTCTCGCCTTGCTCGAATTCATCCGGAAGTCCCGCCAGCCAGAATCCTGAACAAGTTTCCCCACCCCCGCCGTATCCTCACCCATCCCATCATGATCAAACACCTCCTCTTCGCCACCGTCCTCGCCACCTCCCTCTCTGCGGAAGAAGGATGGACCGACCTCTTCGACGGCAAGTCCCTCACCGGTTGGGTCAAAGGCGACGGCAAACCCGCCGAGATCGGTGGCTGGGTCGCGGAAGATGGTGCCCTCCATCGCAAATCCGGCGGCGGCGATCTCTTCACCGCCAAGGAGTACGGCGACTTCGAGTTCAGCGTGGAATGGAAGATCTCCCCGGGCGGCAACAGCGGCATCAAGTACCGCGTCATCCAGTTCGGCAAGGATTGGCTCGGGCCCGAATACCAGGTCCTCGACGACGACGCCCATCCCGATGGCAAGAACGGCTCCGACCGCCACACCGCCGCCCTCTACTGCCTCAAGCCCGCCGATCCCGAGACCAAGAAGCTCAAGCCGGTCGGCGAGTGGAACACCACCCGCATCGTCGTGAAGGGCAACCATTTCGAACACTACCTCAACGGCGCCAAGGTCATGGACATGGTCGTCGGCTCCGACGAGTGGAAGGCCGCCTACGCCAAGAGCAAGTTCAAGGGCATCGAGGGCTTCGCCCAAAACCCCAAGGGCCGCCTCATGCTCCAGGACCACGGCAACAAAGTCTGGTACCGCAACCTCCGCATCAAGGAACTTTAAATGGCAGGGACCGCTCTCCGAGCGGTCCGGCGGTTAAATCCCCCCCCGCCAACGCCCCGCCCCGCTGCCCATCGCTACGCCCCTTCCTCCCCACCCTCACCCCCGCAGCCCCTCCACCCCCCGCCGACGGCATCGCCCCAAAGGCAACTCCGGACCCCCTCGTTCGACGATCGATGTTCGGCATTCCTCCCCATTCCGGCTCTTCATCCCGCTCCTCTCCCCATCCTTGCCCTCCCCCTTCCATGGTGCTACCTGACACCATGAACTCGCCTCTCGCTCTTCTCCTCTCCGCCCTCCTCCTCATCCCCCTCGCCGCCGCCGAGAAACCCGTCGTCGCCGTTTACGACCTCGAGGGCTCCATTTCGGAAGGCGGCCAGACCCGCTCCTCCCTCCTCAATCTTTCCTTCGACACCAGCCGCCCTCTCACCCACTTCGACCTCGTCCAGTCCCTCGAAAGGGCCGCCGCCGATGACAAGCTCAAGGCCGTCGTCCTCGAGGTCGATCAAGCCGGCATGGGCCTCGCCCAGCTCCAGGAACTCCGCCGTCTCCTCCTCGACATCCGGGCCGCGGAAAAGGATGTCTGGCTCTACACCGAAAGCCTCTCCCCCCGCACCGCCCTCCTCGGCTCCGCCGCCAACCACTTCGTCCTCATGCCCGAGGGCGACGTCAACCTCACCGGCTACTACGCGGAGAGCCTCTACTACAAGGGCCTCCTCGACAAACTCGGCATCGAGGTCGACGTCGTCCACATCGGCGACTTCAAATCCGCCGGCGAAACGTTCTACCGCGAAGGCCCCAGCGAACCAGCCGCCAAACAATCCGCGCAACTCTACGACGCCTTCTACCAGCAACTCCTCACCCTCGTCTCGGAAGGCCGCAAGATCGAAAAAGCCGCCCTCGAAGCTTTCATCAACAGCGGCTTCCGCACCCCCGAGCAAGCCAAGGAAGCGGGCCTCCTCGACGACCTCCAATACCGCACCGACTTCATCGCCACGGTCCGCGAACAATACGGCGAGGACGCCAATTTCGACCGCAGCTACGAACTCCCCGACCTCGACGGACCCGAGATGGACAGCATGCTCGATGTCTTCTCGCTCATGTTCTCCTCCGGAAAATCGAAGCGTTTCCGCACCGACTACATCGCCGTGGTTACCCTCGACAGCGACATCACCGACGCCTCCATCGCCCCCGTCCGCACCGAAGTCCTCAAGGCGGCCCGCAACGACAAATGTCGCGGCATGGTCCTCCGCGTGAATTCCCCCGGCGGCTCCGCCCTCGCCAGCGAAGTGCTCTGGGAAGCCACCGACGAGTTCGCGGCCACCAAAAAACCCTGGGTCGTCTCCATGGGAGGGGTCGCCGCCAGCGGAGGCTACTACATCGCCGCCGGTGCCCCGCTCATCTTCGCCGAGGAAGGCACCATCACCGGCTCCATCGGCGTGGTCGGCATGAAGTTCGCCCTCGGCGGTGCCATGGAGATGCTCGGCATCACCAGCCACGAGTTCAAACGCGGCGAGCACGCCGACATCATGAACACCAACCGCCCCTTCTCCGAAGCCGAGCGCACCCTCGTTACCGACTCCATGCTCGACATCTACGGCACCTTCAAGAAGCGCATCACCGACGGCCGCGGCGACCGCCTCAAGGGCGACCTCGAATCCCTCGCCGGCGGTCGCGTTTACTCCGGCACCCACGCCCTCGAGATCGGCCTCGTCGACAAGATCGGCGGCCTGCAGGACGCCATCGCCCACGTCGCCAGGGAAGCCGGCCTCGAAAACCCCCAGGTCCACCTCCTCCCCGAACCGGCCGATCCCTTCGCCGGTCTCTTCTCCAGCCCGAGCTCCGACGACGAAGACGACGAATTCATCCGTGCCACCACCGCCAAGCCCGCCACCCACCTCCGCGAGTTTCTCCTCCTCAACCCCGCCTACCAGACCCTCGACCACGGCAAGCAGGCCTCCCTCCGCCAACTCGCCGACCGCCTCGAAGCCTTCCAAGACCACCGCATCCTCCTCCTCGCCCCGGAACTCCAGACCCCCTGAACCATGTCCCGCAAACAACTCGGCTTCCTCGCCCTCCTCCTCGCCCTCGCCCTCATCATTGGCGGCACCATCTTTGGGGTGCGTGGCATCCTGGGTGCCATCGAGGACCTCGATCCCGCCGCCACCATCGCCAGCCCTGAGTCCATCGAGTTCACCGTCACCGAGCCCGACACCTACACCCTCTGGCACGACCACGAAACCTGGCACAACGGCAGCTTCGTCAGCGTCCCTCCCACCCTCCCCGGCGGCTTCACCTTCGAGCTCGCCATCACCGGCATCCTCATGCTCACCCTCGGCCGCAAGAAAAACTCCCCGCCCTCACTCTCCCCGTCCTGATGCCCGCCCTCCCCTCCGCCGTTCTCTTCGACTTCGACGGCATCATCGTCGACACCGAGTGGGCCATCTACGAAACCTGGCACGCCCTCTTCCTCAAGAACGGCCATCCCCTCCCGCTCGAAACCTACAACCAGTGCATCGGATCCAACTTCGCCACCTGGTCCCCCGAAACCCATCTCGAGAATCTCACCGGCAATTCCTTCGACTGGCACGACCTCGACACCACCCGCAACATCGAGATCCGCCAGAACCTCGAAGGCTCTCCACCCATGCCCGGCGTGCTCGCCGCCCTCGAATGGCTGGGCTCCCGCTCCATTCCCCTCGCCGTCGTCTCCAGTTCCTCCCACAGCTGGGTCGATGGCTGGCTGCAAACCCTCGGCCTCCAAGCCCACTTCGCCATCACCGTCTGCCGCGGCGACGCCCCCCGTATCAAACCCGCCCCCGACCTCTACCTCGAGGCCGCCCGGCAACTCGCCATCCCTCCCGAACACTGCCTCGTCATCGAGGACTCCCTCAACGGCACCAAGGCCGCCCTCGCCGCCGGCATGCGCACCATCGCCATCCCCAACCGCGTCACCGCCTGCTGCGACTTCTCTCTCGCCCACACCGTCCTCCCCTCCCTCGAACAACTCCCCGCCACTCTCGGGTAGGGGACGGTCGCTCCGCGCCGTCCGGCGGTTCAGCCTGAGCTGCATGCTTCACCCCAAGCACTACGCCAACGCAGCTCCGGGCACAATCACCAACCCCCCTCCTCACAACCCCCGCGGATGCCGCATCACGTGCCCCACGCCCGAACGACTGTCCACCGTCCAGCGCGGACCATCGCCGCCATACCTCCCGCCCGTGTCAAACCGCAGGCCAGCCACCGTCAAAAACACGTGGCCGCTGCGCACATAGACCGTGATCCACCGCCCCTCGCCCCGTTCGCCATAGTTGAAATACCCCTTCGACGGCATCTGCCCGTGCAACAACCCCGCGTTGCGCAAGACATACGACGTCGGCCCCGAGCAATCATAGCCATTGTCATTCAACCGCGCATGCCCCCCGCCCCACTTGTACGGCAATCCCGCGATCCGATTACCCGCCTCGATGGCCCGCTTCACCTCCACCGGCGCATTGCGCGGCGCCTGGGCCCTCCCATTCCGCAACACCGCCGAGCGCCCGTCCCGATACTCATACGCCACCCGCGCATCCGCCTTCACCTGCCCCCCACACGAGGAGAGCAACACCGCCCCGGCGAGCACGACAAACAGAACACAACAGCGCTTCAACATGGACTGACTAAGCTAATTATCATTTAATATAAACAAAAAGACCCGCCCAGTCGACCCGTTTCTCACCTCCCTGCCAGCCACTCCATCAGCCCATCCAGCGCCCGGGCCCGATGGCTCAACTTGTTTTTCACCTCCGGCCCCAGCTCCGCAAACGTTTCCGCAAACCCCTTCGGCACAAAGAGCGGATCGTAGCCAAAACCGACCCGCCCCCGCGGTTTCTCCAGCAAATGCCCCTCCACCGCCCCACTGAACTCCGCCAAGACCTTCCCCTCCCGCGCCAACACCAGCACACAGCGAAATCGCCCCCTCCGCTCCGCTTCCGGCCTTCCCTTCAGCGCCTCGATGAGCTTCTCATTATTGGCCGCATCATCCCCTTGCACCCCCGCATATCTGGCCGAATGTACCCCTGGGGCTCCACCCAACACATCCACCTCCAACCCCGAATCGTCGGCCAACACCATCCCCGGCACCACCCTGCTGATTCCCACCGCCTTCAGCGCCGCATTCTCCGCAAAGGTCTTCCCCGTCTCCTCAATCTCCGGCGCCTCCGCAATCCCAGACAAATCCCGCACCACGAACCGTTCTTTCAACATCTCCGCGATCTCTTGCGTCTTGTGCCCGTTGCGCGTCGCCACCGTCAGAAGTTCCAACTCACTCATCCCTCCCGATTAGCACCCCAGCGCCATTATCCGAGCAAATTGATTTTGGGAATAAATCCCGCCCTTGAAACGCCTTAGATGCGATGAAAAGACTCAATACTGTCCTCGCCACCCTCTTCCTCGCCGCCACCGCCGCCCTCGCCGGGGGGGACGGCTGGATGACCGATCTCGACAAGGCCATGGAGCAATCCAAAGCCGAGAAAAAGCCCATCCTCGTCGAATTCACCGGCTCCGACTGGTGCCCTCCCTGCAAAATGATGCGGGCCGAGGTCTTCACCAAAAAGAAATTCATCGAGGCCGCCACCAAAAAATTCATCCTCGTCGAACTCGACTTTCCCCGTGGGGACGAGGCGCTCGCCAAAAAGAATCAGCCCTTGGCAAAAAAATACAAGATCGAGGGCTTCCCCACCGTCATCCTACTTGATGATTCGCAGAAGGAATTCGACCGCTTCTTCGCCTCGGAATATCCCTCCATCGAGGCCTTTTTGGCCCACCTGGACCAATCCCTCGCCCGCCAGGACCTCGAGTAACCAACAACTTTCCCGCCCCTCAACAGAGGGAGGGATCCTGACCCCGTCGTGGTTTCGGTGCTACCGCGGCGGGGTCGCTGTTTGTACGCTTGGCACGCTACAGCATTTCCTCCCATACTCTCCGCGTTGACCGATGACTCCCACTGAAGCACCCACCTCCTCCGGCCAACTCGAGCGCGACGTCCTGCCCCGCGAACGCTTCGCCACCCTCACCTGCCCCAACTGCCTCGGGACCCTCCAGATCAAGGCCAACATCCGCGCCGCCGCCCCCTGCCCGATCTGCCAATACCCCCTCCGCTACGACCCCCCCACCGCCCTCCCCGCTGCGCCCTTCACCCCGAAGCAGGAGCCCGCCAAGACCACCACCCGGCACCGGAAGCGCTCCCCCCTCGACCACATCAAGTCCTTCTTCCGCGAGGCCGACGACTTCCTCAACACCCCCATCGGCACCGCCCTCGCCTGGGGCCTCGTCGCCGTCCTCCTCAGCGCCTGCGTGGTGCTTTTCTTCCAGTGGGATGCCGAACGCCGCGTCCGCAGTATCCGCATGGAGGCCATCGAATCCCAGCGCCCCGCCGCCAGCCACCGACCCTCCACCGTCCCCCTCCTCCCCGGGGAACCCGCGCCGGTCGACCCCATGCTCCTGCAGGAATAGGCCGCAAGGCCGCCCTTGCCGTCCCCGCCGCCATTTGCCACCGTCCGGCCCCTTTCCCCGGACCTATGAGCGACGACCGACGCAAACCCTTCCCCTTCGACGAATTCGAACCCCAGTGGCAACAACGCTGGCTCGAAGAAAAAACCTTCCGCACCCCCGGACCGGGCGATGCCGACTTCGATGCCTCCAAGCCGAAGTATTACATCCTCGACATGTTTCCCTACCCGTCCGGCGCCGGCCTCCACGTCGGTCACCCGGAAGGCTACACCGCCACCGACATCATCGGCCGCTACAAGCGCATGAACGGCTTCAACGTCCTCCACCCCATGGGATGGGACGCCTTCGGCCTCCCCGCCGAACAATACGCCATCAAAACCGGCCAACACCCCCGCATCACCACCGAAGCCAACATCGCCAACTTCCGCCGCCAACTCCAGGCCCTCGGCTTCGCCTACGACTGGGACCGCGAGGTCAACACCACCGATCCCGACTACGTCCGCTGGACCCAGTGGATCTTCCTCCAACTCTACGCCTCCTACTTCAACGCGGAGACCGGCAAAGCCGCCCCCGTCACCGAGCTGGAAGCCCAAGGCTGGACCCCCGCGCAGATCGATGACGTCCGCCTCGCCTACATCCACGAAGCCCCCGTCAACTGGTCCCCCGACCTCGGCACCGTCCTCGCCAACGAGGAAATCGAGGAATGGAAAGCCAAAGGCCACACCGTCGAACGCCGCCCCCTCCGCCAGTGGATGCTCCGCATCACCAAATACGCCCAGCGCCTCATCGACGAACTCGAACCCCTCGACTGGCCCGACTCCATCAAACTCCTTCAACGCAACTGGATCGGCCGCTCCGAAGGCGCCGAAGTCGCCTTCACAATAGGGAGAGCGGGTTTGCAACCCGCTTCCGAAGCCCCCAATAACCAATCCCCAATAACTAATACCGGTCACGAAGTGACGGTCTTCACCACCCGGCCCGACACCCTCTTCGGTGCCACCTACATGGTCCTCGCCCCCGAGCACCCCCTCGTCTCCGAAATCACCAGCACCGAACAAAAGGAGGTCGTGGAGGCCTACATCAAACAGTGCGCCTCCAAGTCCGACCTCGACCGCGGCGACCTCAACAAGAACAAATCCGGCGTCCCCACCGGCGCCTTCGCCACCAACCCCGTCAACGGCGAGCAAATCCCCGTCTGGATCGCCGACTACGTCATGATGGGCTACGGGACCGGCGCCATCATGGCCGTTCCCGCCCACGACGAACGCGACATCGAATTCGCCCAGAAATTTGGCATCTCGATTAAGCAGGTAGTTGCCAGGGAGGCTATTTCCGAAGAAGAGTTAGCCACATTTGCATTAGAGCAGGAATCTTCACCTGCCCCGAATCCGATAATGCTTTTAGCAAAAGGACAGGGCGATGACCTTGATGAAGTTAACCACCACGAAGAGGACGGGACACAGTATGCATTCACGGAACGAGGCTTTGCCGTCAACTCCGGCTTCCTCGACGGCCTCCCCACCCCCGACGCCAAGACCAGAATGATCGCCTGGCTCGAGGAGCACAACAAAGGCACCCGCAAGATCCAATTCAAACTCCGCGACTGGCTCTTCTCCCGCCAGCGCTACTGGGGCGAGCCCTTCCCCCTTCTCTGGGACAAGGAAACCGGCCTCCACGCCCCTCTCCCCGAAAGCGAACTCCCCCTCCTCCAACCCGAGATGGAGGACTTCAAGCCCACCGGCGACCCCCGCGGCCCCCTCGTCAACGCCACCGACTGGATCAACTACTCCGATCAATACACCCGCGAGACCAACACCATGCCCCAGTGGGCCGGTTCCTGCTGGTATTACCTCCGCTACTGCGACCCTCGTAACGAGCAGCGCTTCATTTCAAAAGAGGCCGAGACCTACTGGTCCGGAAGTTCTTCCCATAATAACCCTTCACCAATAACCAATAACCCCTCCGGCATGGTGGACCTCTACGTCGGCGGCACCGAACACGCCGTCCTCCACCTCCTCTACGCCCGCTTCTGGCACAAGGTCCTCCACGACCTCGGCCACCTCAGCACCAGCGAACCCTTCCAACGCCTCGTCAACCAGGGCCTCATCCTCGGGGAGGACGGACAAAAGATGTCCAAGTCCCTCGGCAACGTCGTCAACCCCGACGACGTCGTCGTCGGCTACGGTGCCGACGCCCTGCGCCTCTACGAGATGTTCATGGGCCCCCTCGAGCAGGTCAAACCATGGTCCATGAAAGGCGTGGAGGGCGTCTCCCGCTTCCTCGCCCGCGTCTGGCGCGTCGCCTTCGAGCAAAATCAGGAAGGCGAATGGGTCGCCTCCTCCAAGCTCCAAGGGAACGACGGCGTCCCGCCGTCGACCACTCCCCCCAGCGCAGCCGCAAACTCCGACAAGGCCCTCCTCAAAGTCCTCCACGAAACCATCAAAAAGGTCGGCGAGGACATCGAGCGTCTCAGCTTCAACACCGCCATCTCCCAGATGATGGTCTGCACCAACGCCTTCACTGCTGCGGAGAAACTCCCCACCGACCTCCTCCTCACCTTCCTGCAGGTCCTCAACCCCTTCGCCCCCCACCTCACCGAGGAGATCAACAAGCGAGTGGCGGCGGTTTCCAACCGCCAAGCCGTTCTCCTCTCCGAACAACCCTGGCCCGCCTACGACGAACAATACCTCGTCCAGGACACCATCGAACTCGTCATCCAGGTCAACGGCAAGGTCCGCGCCAAACTCACCCTCGCCCCCGACACCCCCAAGGAGCAACTCGAGCAACTGGCCCGGGACCACGAGAATGTCCAGCAACACACCACCGGCAAAACCATCCGCAAGATCATCGTCATCCCCGGCCGCCTCATCAACATCGTCGCCAACTAGGCTTCCCTTCCCACATCCCTCCCATGCCCAAATCCAGAGACACCTTCTCCTACTTTCCCAATGCAAGCGTCGTCCGCTGCCATTGCCATTCTCATTTCGGCGGCCCCTGGCCCGACATGCCGCCCGTCGAACTGGAGAACATGGTCACCGATCTCCACGCCGCCGCCGCATTCTCCGAAATCGAGCTCGTCGCATTCTCCCTCCAACCCACCCAGTTCGACTTCATCGTCGATGTCCCCCGCAATGTCACCCTGTCCAAAAAGGAAATGCTCCGACGATTCGAAGCCTTCAGCGCGCCCAACGTCGTCGAACGGGAGCTGCCCGACTTGAAGCAGGGCGATGCAAATACCTGGACCCGCCTCAAAAGTCGCTTCGGGAGCCTTTCGACACTCGTCAAACGGTTCAAACAGAAATCCACCCGCCACTACCATCGGGCCCACGGCACCTCGGGCAGCCTCTGGTCAAACCGATACGACCAGGTCTTCGTCGAACCCGGACACCCCTCCCGCGTCCTCACCGCCTGGATCGACCATGCCGCCGTGCGCGCTGGCCGCGCCGACTCCCCCGCCGACGACAAGACCTCCACCTTTGGTCGCGCCGTCTCGGGCGACCAAATGGCCAGATCCATGATCCATAGCCTCTTCCTGCCCGACGATCCCGAGGCCAGCTGGCAGAAAATTGCCGCCGCCTATCGAAGCTTCATCAATGTGGACGAGCTTCCCCCCAATGCCGTCACCCACCACCGCGGCAAACCTCCCCTCACCCGCAAGGCCTTCCTCCACTACGAAGTCCCCCACCTGCACGGCGGCATCGCCCTCGGCTCCCACCAATTCATCGAAGACCTCTACACCCTCAACCGAACCTTCTTCTCCCCCGGACGCCCCTCCGGTCCCCGCTTCATCACCGGCCAAGCCGATCCCGAACTCTGGACCCTCCGCGACCGCGGCGACCTCCGCCGCTTGAAGCAACAGTAACCTCCGGGACTCACCCACTTCCCCCCCGACCGTTTCCTCTGGCCCCCGCCGCCCAGACCCGGAATCATCCGGTGCGGACACCACCCTTTCCGGCCCATGCCGCACCTTGTGAGGGGGCGGTGTCGCTTCAGTATCCGGTGCGGACACCACCCTTTCCGGCCCATGCCGCACCTCTTTTCCACCTCCAACCCAACTTCATGCACGGCCTCTTCCACCTCGACAGACTTCCGGATCTCCGGAAGGCCCTTCAGCAGGAAGAATGGACCATAGCCTTCTCCCAGTCCGCCCTCCAACGGGCCCGCTCCTATCGGGGACCGGATTCCATCCTCTCTGCCAAACTGACCCCACAAGGTAGCCAAGCTCTCTTCTTGGAGGGCTCCGTCCGTGGCAACTACAGCTCCGCCTACACCGTCACCATCTTTTTCGAACACGATTCGGGTGGATGCCAGTTCTACGCCGAGTGTAGCTGTCCGGTTGGTTATCATTGCAAACACTGTGCCGCGCTCCTCTACCATACTACGGCCCTGCTCTCCCCATCCGCAACTTCCAACGGCCAAGCGGAGTTCGACCATTGGATTCAGACCCTCTCCGAACCACCCCCACCCTCCGAAACTCCGGGGAAGCCAGCGCAAGGCAAGCGCTTCCTCGCCTATTGCCTCCAATGCTCCCATGACGAGTTCGCGATCTCTCTTCACATAGGCACCCTCAAAAAGAACGGTGAGGTCAGCATCAACACCCGCTCCAACGCAAATGCCGACCCCTCCCAACCAACCCAATACATGGCGCGGGCCGACCTCCTCCCCGCCCTCCTCTTCCGTCAATTGGCCCGTTCGGGATATGCTGGCATCAGCAGCCACGCCAATCTCAAAGGGCCACAAGGCCGCGCCCTCCTCCAAGAAATTTTCCCCACCGAACGCCTCTTTCTTCTCCAGCACGACCACTCCCCCGTCCCGATCCGATGCGGCGAGGCCCTGCCCGTCGAACCCGCCTGGACCACCCTCCCCGACGGATCCTCCCTCCCCACGCTCGGCCTGCCTCCCACTGCTCTGCTCCTGCCCACTTCTCCCCTCCTCGCCCTTCTCCCCTCTGCTCAACCCACCCTCCACTCCCTCGACAGCGGGGATCTCTCCGGGCATTTCCTCCTCCAATGGTCTCAGGGCCCGATCATCCCCCCCGAACAAACCGTCAAACTCTCCCTCCAACTCGCCTCCCTCCCCCGTCCCCTTCCTGTCCCCACCGCAATCGAGACCCGCACCCTGCCAAAAATCCGCCCCACTCCACGCCTCACCCTCCATCGTAAAAATCCCTTCACTCACGGCGGCCTGCACCGCTCCGGTCAACCCGAACCCATCGTCGCCGAACTCGATTTCCTCTACCACAGCCATCCCGCACCGGTCCCCGATTTCGGAAAAAAATCAAAGTCCTTCACCGTCTCCGCCGACAAAATTCTCCTCACCGTCCCTCGTCACCAAACCGGCGAACGAGCCCTCGCCGACACCCTTTGCAAAACACTGGACCTCACTCCCGCCTCCGAATTCGACCCGGTCCGGCCCGAGTCCCTCCACTCCCACCTCCCCCCAAGCAACCCGGACCAATGGGACCTCGATTGGGCCCGCATCATTTCACGTGACCTTCCCCTCCTCAAAGAGCAGGGCTGGGAAATCAGCCTCGATACCTCCGCCAAACTCGAGGTCCACGCCATCGGCCCCGACAACCTCGACACCGGCCTCACCGAAGTCCCCGACCACGGCATCGATTGGTTCCGCTTCGACGCCAGCTACCTCACCCCCGGCGGCCAACAACAATCCCTCCTCCCTCTCCTCTCCGCCTACCTCCTGACCGTCGACCCCGCCTGGCTCGAAGAAGGCCTCCGCACCACCGACGACGACGACGAGACCATCCTCCGCGATCCCTCCACCGGCGCGATCATCTCCATCAACACCAGACGCCTCCTCACCCTCGCCAAGTCCATCCACGATCTCTTCGGCTTCTCCCCACCCGACGAAGCCATCCACCGCATCCAGGCGGCCGGACTCGCCGACAGCCTCGACGGCTCCGCCACCCTCCGCGCCCTCGCCGATCTCGGCCGCAATCTCAAAAGCATCTCCACCCTCCCCAAACCCGCCCCACCCAAGGGCATCACCGCCACCTTACGGGACTACCAACTCGATGGCTACCACTGGATGCAGTTCCTCGCCCGGCATTCCCTCCACGGCATCCTCGCCGACGACATGGGTCTCGGTAAAACCCTCCAGGCCCTCACCCACATCCAGGCCGAGGTCAGCGGCCGCCGCACCGCGAAACGCCCCACTCTCGTCGTCGCCCCAACCTCCGTCGTCGGTAACTGGGCCGCCGAGGCAAAAAAATTCGCCCCCAAACTCAAGGTCCTCGTCCTCCACGGCCCCACCCGCGGGGACCAGTTCCCCCGCATCCCCAATCACCACCTCGTCCTCACCTCCTACGCCCTCCTGACCCGCGACTTCGAGGTCCTCCGCACCCACTCCTTCCACCTCCTCATCCTCGACGAGGCTCAATACATCAAGAACCCCGCCTCCAAGGTTGCCCAACTCGTCTGCCAACTCGACGCCGCCCACCGCCTCTCCCTCTCCGGCACCCCCCTCGAGAATCACCTCGGCGAACTCTGGTCCCAAATGCGCTTCCTCATGCCCGGCCTCCTCGGCAGCAGCGACCAATTCCGTAAAAAATTCCGCTCCCCCATCGAACGCGACCACGACACCACCACCCAGATCAACCTCAACCGCCGCGTCGCCCCCCTCCTCCTGCGCCGCACCAAGGAAGAGGTCGCCACCGAGCTCCCCCCCAAAACCGAAATCGTCCACAGCATCACCCTTCACCGAAAGCAAATCGACCTCTACGAAACCGTCCGCGCCGCCATGGACAAGCGCGTCCGCGATGCCATCGCCGAGAAAGGCCTCGCCAAATCCCACATCATCGTCCTCGACGCTCTCCTCAAGCTCCGCCAAATCTGCTGCCATCCCCAACTCCTCAAGCTCCCCGCCGCCAAGCAGATCGCCCACTCCGCAAAACTCGACTTCCTCACCACCGAACTCCTCCCCACCCTCCTCGAGGAAGGCCGCCGCATCCTTCTCTTCTCCTCCTTCACCTCCATGCTCTCCCTCATCGAAGAGCACCTCGTGACCCAAGGCATCCCCTTCGCCAAAATCACCGGCCGCACCAAGGAACGCCAAACCCAGATCGACCTCTTCCAGTCCGGCCAGACCCCCGTCTTCCTCATCTCCCTCAAAGCCGGCGGCACCGGACTCAACCTCACCGCCGCAGACACCGTCATCCACTACGACCCCTGGTGGAACCCCTCCGCCGAAAACCAGGCCACCGACCGCGCCCACCGCATCGGCCAACGCAAACCCGTCTTCGTCCACAAGCTCATCTGCGAGGGCTCCATCGAACAACGCATCCAGGAACTGCAATCCAAAAAGGCCGCCCTCGTCGATGCCCTCCTCACCGCCGACACCAACCGCCTCCGCATCGACCAATCCACCCTCACCAACCTCCTCGCCCCCCTCCCTGCCGTCTGATCAGGACTCCACCCCATGACCCACAACGAACTCCTCGAAAAAATCGCCAAAGTCGAAGCCCTCTATCTCCGCACCGACTCCCCCGGCGAGATGAACGCCGCCCACGCCGCCCTCCAGCGCCTCACTACGCAGCTCGACAAACTCCCCGCCGAACCTCAGGAATTCCAGTTCAGCATGCCCGACCCCTGGAAGCGCCAACTCTTCCTCGCCCTCGTCCGACGTCATCAGCTCAATCCCTACCGCCTCCCCCGCCAACGCCACACCACCGTCATGGTCCGACTGGAAAAGAGCTTCCTCGATACCATCCTCTGGCCTCAATACCTCGAACTCTCCCAACTCCTCCACACCTACCTCGGCGAGGTCACCCAGGACATCATTACCAAAGGGATCCACAACGACCTCTCCGAAGCCACCGAACAACGCCAGCTCCCCATGGACTAATGTGCACCGCCCTCTCTTCCTCTCTTCCCCTCTTCCCCTCAGTAACCAATAACCAATCCCCCCATGACCATCGCCGACCTCAAAACCACCCTCGCCTCCCACCCCGGCAAATCCATCACCTTCCGACTCCCCGACGGCGAAGCCATCCCGCCCCACTTCCACGTCACCGAAGTCGGCTTCGTCAAAAAGGACTTCATCGACTGCGGCGGCAAGATCCGCACCGAAGGCAAGTGCCTCCTCCAGATCTGGGTCGCCACCGACACCGACCACCGCGTCGACAGCGACAAACTCGCCGCCATCCTCAAGCACGGCACCCCCGTCCTCCCCACCGACGCCCTCCCCGTGGAGATCGAATACAACCACCCCGGCCTCACCCACTTCCCCCTCGCCCTCATCGAGGCCACTGACACCTCCCTCACCCTCCACCTCAACCACCAACACACCGACTGCCTCGCCAAAGACGTCTGCGGCATCCCCGCCGACGGCGAAGACGCCTGCTGCACCCCCGGCGGCGGGTGCTGCTGAGATCACCGCTGTCCCCAGGCCCCTGATTTACATGGGGCCGTTTCTGCGTCACAACGTGGCGCCATCCGTCTTCGTGACCCCAGAAATCCAATCCCTCCTCTCCGAAATCGAATCCAGACACGGAATCGAAATCCTCTACTCCTGCGAATCCGGCAGCCGCGCCTGGGGATTCGCCTCCCCGGACTCCGACTACGACATCCGCTTCCTCTATCGACGACCCGTCATCGAAAGCTACTGCATCGAGGACATCGCCGACACCATCGAGATCCCCATCCAACGATCACTTCCCGTACAAACCATCAGCAGAACGAAAATTCCCCTGTTTTCTCCCCTCATCCCGAGGCGGGGCTCTTGAAAGTCCCTCGCGACCAGCCTCTCAAGCAGGCCTTGCACGCCGCCCCCGTCGGCCGATTCTCGCCTCGTAATTGTATTCACATTCCCCCATTCTGGGCTGTGCCCCGTGTCGCGGATATCTCGTGGAACGGCCATCAGCACCCCATGACCGGCCCGCCTACCCTCGTCCTCCTGTGCACTACCCTTCTCTCGGTCTCCGTCTTGGCGGGTGACCGCAGCCCCTCCCCCTTCCATCAGAACCCCAACCTACAACCCGACCCGAGGGAAATTCCTCTGCACCAGCTCATCGACGGTCCCCTGCTCAGCACCATCCTGATCACCCCCGATCACCCCCAGCCCGGCTCGCCCTACTACATGGTCCATGCCAGCGGCCTCCTCAAGATGCTCGGCACCCTCTGGTCGAACTCCGCCACCGGGATCCGCGTTTTGCTGTTGCTCGTGCTCACCCTGTCGGTTTGGCTTCTCAAGGCCATCACACTGAGACTCTGGCGACTCCGACTCCATCACGGTCCATGCACCCCATTCAAATGACTCCCACCAAAGCCGTCATCACCGCCGCCAACCCGGCCGAGCAACATCTGCCCCTCCAGACCGTCACCGACTCCAACGGCGAGACAAAATCCGCCCTGCAGATCATCCTCGACGATCTCTTCTCCGCCGCCCTGGAGTCCGCTGCTATCATCATCGTCCCCGGTAGTCGGGACGCCTACGCCGCCGCGGCCGGCCCCTACAACAACCGCCTCCAGTTTATCGAACAGGCCGCCCCCCTCGGCTACGGCCACGCCGTCTGGTGCGCCCGGGACTACACCGGCGACGATCCCTTCGTCCTCCTCGTCGGCGATCACCTCTACCTCAGCAACAGCGGCGACTCCTGCGTGAAACAACTCCTCACCGTCGCCGCCCAGCGCAACTGCCAGGTCTCCGCCGTGCAGTCCACCCACGAAAGCCAACTGCACCTCTACGGCACGGTCGGCGCCTCCCGCGTCACCGGGGACGACCACCTCTTCGAGATCCACACCATCATCGAGAAGCCCACCCCCACCCTCGCCGAACAGGACCTCATCATCCCCGGCCTCCGCCACGGCAACTACCTCTGCTTCTTCGGCATGCACGTCCTCTCCCCCAAAGTCATGCAACTGCTCGACCAATTGGCCTCCGACATTCCTCCCGGCAAAACCCTCGGCCTCAGCCCCACCCTCGCCCTCGCTGCGGGCAGCGAACGATTCCTCGCCGCCCAGCTCGACGGCACCCGCTTCAACCTCGGCGAGCGCTACGGACTCCTTCGCGCCCAGGTCGCCCTCGCCCTCGCCGGCCCGCACCGCGACGAAGTCCTCACCTCCCTCGTCGAACTCCTCGCCACGACCAAATAGGGCTCCATGGACAACACACTCGTTTCCATCATCCGCGGCGAGGACCCCGCCACCCGCGACGTGGCCCTCGCCCGCGCCTGCGAGGAGGCCTCCCTCGGCGAACTGCTCAACCACTGCGAAGCCCTCGACGCCTTCCGCCGCGTCGAGACCAACCTCTACCACCGCGTCCGCGCCCTCTTCTTCCTCTACGCCATCCACCGCTTCCACCTCCCGCAGACACTGGACCGCCACCAAATCGGCCGCATCCCCTTCGAAGGCTATGAACACCTCCTCAAACGCCGCTTCCAGGAGGCCATCGATGCCTTCCTCCTGACCATGCACGAGGAAGGCCCCGGCGACGCCATCTCCTCCGCCCTCGCCTCCGCCTACCATCAGCTCGCCTTCCAAACCCTCGCCAACCAAGTCCGCAAATCCGTCCGCACCGTCCGCGGCAACCAATGGATGTTCCGCATGGGCCATCCCGCCGACCAACCCCTGCGCATCCGCAAAGAACTGCTCGAGCCCCTGCCCAACGGCTCGCACCCCATCCTCCGCGAACGCACTCCCGTCCGCATGGACCTCTCCCACTCCGGCTGGTCCGACATCTTCTTCCTCGGCATGGATTTCCCCGACGGCGCGAAAGTCCTCAATGTCTCCGTCGATCTCGGCGTCCATGGCCGCGACACCGAAACCCGCCCCCCCATCGAAGCCTACCTCCGCGTCATCGACGAACCGGTCCTCCGCCTCACCTCGGTCGATCTCAAGGCCTCCGCCCGGATCGATTCCCTCGGCGAGGTCTTCGACTTCGCCAAAGATCACCTCGGCCTCCTCAAGGCCGCCGTCATCGCCTCCGGCATCGTCCCTCCCGGCATCGAAGGCTCCGGCAAGAAGCTCTCCTCCCTCCTCGAACGCGTCGTCGGTCCCGGCCGCGGCATCGAACTGGTCTCCTCCGTCAACGACATCCCCAAGGGCTCGCGCCTCGCCGTGTCCACCAACTTGTTAGCGGCCCTCATCGGCACCCTCATGCGAGCCACCGGCCAGACCACCTCCCTCACCGGCCCCCTCCAGGAAAACGAACGCCGCATCGTCCTCGCCCGGGCCATCCTCGGCGAGTGGATCGGCGGCTCCGGCGGCGGCTGGCAGGACTCCGGCGGGGTCTGGCCCGGCATCAAACTCATCACCGGACAAGCCGCCACCGCCAACGACCCCGAGCACGGCGTCTCCCGCGGCCGCCTCCTCCCCACCCACCACGTTTACGACGAATCCGAAATCCCCGCCTCCGCCCGGCAGGCCCTGCAGGATTCCCTCGTCCTCGTCCACGGCGGCATGGCCCAGAATGTCGGTCCCGTCCTCGAGATGGTCACCGAGAAATACCTCCTCCGCTCCGCCGCCGAATGGTCCGGCCGCCAGGAAGCCCTCATTCTCTTCCAGGAACTCCTCGCCGCCCTCAAGCGCGGCGACATCAAGGCCCTCGGCGACGCCACCACCCGCAATTTTCAAGGCCCCCTCCAATCCATCATCCCCTGGTCCACCAACCTTTTCACCGAATCCCTCATCCGCAAAGCCCGCCAGCACTTCGGCGAGGACTTCTGGGGCTTCTGGATGCTCGGCGGCATGTCCGGCGGTGGCATGGGCTTCATCTTCGCCCCCCAGCGCAAGGCCGAGGCCCAACAAAAAATGCAGGAGATCATGAGTGAAGCCAAGGCGCGCCTCCAGTTCGCCCTCCCCTTCGCCATGGAACCCGTCGTCTACGACTTCGCCATCAACCCCAACGGCACCTTCGCCGATCTCCTCGGCACCGAAAAACAGGCCCCGGCCATCCTCCCTCCCGCCTACTACCAGATCACCGTTCCCGCCCTCCTCAAACGCGACCCGGATACCCTCACCGTCACCCAACGCACCGATCTCGACCGCTTCGCGGAAGCCTCCCGCTCCCGCCCGGAATTCGAAGGCTCCGTCGGAACCCTCTTCGACACCCTCTTTCCCAGGGAAAACAACGGCGGCGATTCCGTCACCACTTCCCTGCAGACCCTCCTCCGCGAGAACGGCTTCGACCGCAAATTGCACGACAAGATCCGCCTCGATCTCCTCGCCGGCCGCCTCGGTCTCGCCCAGAACCGCCTCCCCGCCTCCGCACAAATCGAGGATGTCCTCCCCGCCGACGTGCTGGACATCTCCTCCTTGCAACCTAATACCGACCAACCCGAATGGCTTGACGCCACCCGGCACGGCGTCGCCGCCCTCGCCGCCGGGGAGGTGGCCGTCATCAGTCTCGCCGCCGGTGCCGGCTCCCGCTGGACCGGTGGGGCCGGCACCTGCAAGGCCCTCAATCCCTTCGCCCCCCTCGGCGGCGCCTACCGCACCTTCCTCGAAACCCACCTCGCCAAGTCCCGCAAGACCGGCCGCGCCGCGGACAGGACCATCCCGCACATCTTCACCACCTCCTACCTCACCCACCAGCCCACCGCCGACTTCCTCGCCTCCGTCGAAAACTACCACTATGAAGGCCCCCTCCTCCTTTCCCGCGGCCGCTCCGTGGGCCTGCGCATGATCCCCACCGAGCGCGACCTGCGCTTTGCCTGGGAGGAAACCGCCCAACAACAACTCGACGAACAACAACAAAAGGTTCGCGAGTCCCTGCATGCCGCCCTCATCCGCTGGGCTCAATCCGCCGGCGAGGCCGCCGACTATACCGACAATCTCCCCCTGCAGTGCCTCCACCCCGTCGGCCACTTTTTCGAGGTCCCCAATCTCATCCTCAACGGCACCCTCCGCACCCTCCTCACCGAACGGCCGCAGCTCAAGACCCTCCTCCTCCACAACATCGACACCCTCGGCGCCAACGTCGATCCCACCATCCTCGGTCTCCATCTCCGGTCTGGGAACGGCTTCAACTTCGAGGTCATCACCCGCCGCCTCGAAGACCGTGGCGGCGGCCTGGCCCGCGTCGATGGCCGTCCCCGCCTCGTCGAGGGACTCGCCATGCCCCGCGAGGACGCCGAGTTCCGCCTCTCCTACTACAACAGCCTCACCACCTGGATCGATCTCGACGCCCTCCTCGCCCTCTGCTCCCTCACCCGCACCGACATCCTCACCAACGACGAGGACAGGATCAGCGCCGGCGTGCACAAGCTCGCCTCCCGCATGCCCACCTACCTCACCCTCAAGGAGGTCAAAAAGCGCTGGGGCCACGGCCAGGAAGACATCTTCCCCGTCACCCAGTTCGAAAAAATCTGGGGCGACATCACCACCCTCCCCGAGGCCAACTGTGGCTACTTCGTCGTCCCCCGCCTCCGCGGCCAGCAACTCAAGGATCCCGCCCAACTCGACGGCTGGCTCCGCGACGGCTCCGCCGCCCACCTCCGCTCCCTCTGCAGCTGGTAAGGCAGGGACCTATCTCTTTCTGCGCAGCAGCGCGAGGGAGCCGAGGCAGCACAGGAAAGCAGAAGAAGGTTCCGGGACCGCGACACCGTTGCCGCTGACCCGATCTCCGTCGCCATCGACCAAGAAAACAGTGCCGCTGAAAGTCGTCCCGTTCAAAAGGGGGTTGAAATCGCCATTGCTTGAGAAGGTGAAGGATCCCGCTTTGATGACGAACGTGTCCCCGGCGGTGACGCTTTGAGGTACAGGTAACCGTCGTTCGGAGTGAATTCCCCATAGTTCACGGCTAAGTTGTCGTAGGCGCCGCCAATCAACTTCAACCCCGGCGTGTTGTTGATCAGGTAGGCGAGACTCTGCCCGCCGGGATCCTGAAAGGCGACATCATGGACTCCATCGCTCGTCGTCCATTCGTCACAAATCAGGGACTCTGCCCAGGCGGTTGCGGTGATGTTGAAAACGATGTCCTCAGTGATCGTCAGGGTCGGCGTGGTGGTGCCGTTGACAAAATCCCCCGAGAGGACGATGGCGGCCCGGCCCAGCGGAGCGGCAGCCAGGAGAAGGGTGACGGAACAGAATCCCGTGGTGATTTTCATCGATGCTTTCTTTTCCACTGTCCGCGTTCCTGAGGCCTCCCGCCGGAAAGTAAAGAACTATTCTTCTCGTAGATAAGGGGCACCCCACCCCCGCAAAATTCTCCGCCCCCACCGGGCTCGCCCTGCCCTTTACACATAAATCGTACACAGCAAAGTGAGGTTGTCAGTTCGAGGGCCAGGAGAATGCCGCGCATTCGCACCAGTTCGAGAGCTTGCGGCTTCCACGCCACAGGACCTCAGCGCCGG
>Ga0209702_10001555_pt1 | contig 43573 bp, 35 predicted proteins | sample FRY01_FD_187210 | JGI IMG/M metagenome (GOLD analysis project Ga0209702, IMG submission 187210) | Freshwater microbial communities from Lake Fryxell liftoff mats and glacier meltwater in Antarctica - FRY-01 (SPAdes) (version 2) | ecosystem: Environmental > Aquatic > Freshwater > Ice > Glacier...
CCCAAGTGTAGTAGGTGATCACTCATACAGAGCGCCTTATATGACTGCTGAGGGTGGTATCTCTGGTGGACAGGTAAATAATACAGAAAGAACATACTGGTTCACTGAGGACTATGTAAATGACCTTTTTGTTTATGGGACAACTGTTTCAACAGCAACATTCTCTGTTACTGTTGAAGTTGATCCAACATCACAAAATGGATACGCAGTTATTGGTGGTTCTCAAGTTGTTCTTGATAACGGTCCATATGTAATGGAAGTATCTTCATCATATTATGGTAATATAGCAGTTGGTGTTACAAACTCATATCGAGCAGCTTATGTTGTAACATCAACGGGTGAAGTTACGGTTAAACAAAGTACAGTGGCTAATCAGAACCCATTGGTAAGTGCTACTGATATTGTTTTAGGATACGCTTCATTCTCAGTTGGGAATGGTGGTGTGTTAGCAGTGCCAGCTCCATCATTTAGTGATGTATCATTGAATATGTCAATATATGTTAACGGACCAGCTGATGCAAGATTTAAACCATTTGTTTATGGAACAGATTATCAATATACTGTAACCTCACTTTCAACATTTAAAGTTGAATTCTTAAATACTAGCTCATCAATCTCAACAAGGGATTATGAACAATACAGAAGATTGAAAGCTTTTAATAAGCTATTGGATTATATAGACTCTTCATCATCTGATAAAGGTGTGATACTTGTTGACCCAACTGAAATTCAGGGTTCAAGTAAAAAATATAGTATGAATTACATATCTGTATCAGATGTTAAAAATACAAATCTTCTTAACAGATCATTTGTTTTAACTACAACTGTTCCAATCGATGTAACAAGTAATGCTGTTGTCGAGGATGGTTATGTAGATGATTACTTTGTAACAGTAGAAGATGTTGTTCAAATGGCTAATGGCGATGGACCTCTTGTATTTTACAAATTGGATGATGAACTTATATTAGGTGTTGATGGTGTTGAAACCAAGGCTGTGAAGGCTGTATTAGGTGGAATGGGTGTTGCGGCAAACAATTCAACTATGTACCTTAAATACGAACAAGGTCAGATTAACACGGGTGATGTTATCTACCAAAAAACAAATTATTCACCAGTTACAGTTGATTTTGTACCGGGTGAGGGTGTTACCGCATCATTAGGTGGATATGATTATGTCGTGTTTGGTGTTGATTTAACAGAGGTTGATGTATTTGGTAACCTAAACTCTGATAATATTGGTGCTAATAACGCATTCTTTGCAGAAGTTGATAACAATAAGGGATATCAGTTCTTAATGAGCGGTCTTAGCAACACAGGAGTATTCACTACTAAAGCTGATGCTGGTATTATTAGTCCACCTCCAACAGGAGCGGGTGATAGAGCTAATATACTATCAACATTGAGTGGTGGTGGATACTCCTTTACAGGAAGCCCAACATATAGCTATTACGCATATGAGGTAAATGAGAATGTAACATTGGAAACACTTTCGAATTTGATAAACTTATTCGCTTACAGTGATGCTTATGAAGACAATCCTCTTTATATAGATGCTCACCTTGATAATACATTAAACCTTAAGGTTTACTTTGAGGATTATAAATTACAATCAAGAGCATCATTTGGTACTCTAGTATTTGGTGATCAAGATGAAAAAGCACTTAGGTCAAACAATACATATTATGCTAAGTCATTTGACTCTAACTTCAAACAATCAGTTGAAGTTGAATATCCAGTTGGATATACAACAGTTCCTAATAAAGTATTAGTTAGAGCAAGTAGATACACTGAAGTAAAAGTTGGTGATTATCTTGAATCAACATACGCGACATCATCACTTCATCCAAATGAGGTTCCAAGAAAACTTACAAGAGTTACTAGTAAGAGACTTTGGTCAGGAGACACAACACTTGTTGAACTTACTTGTGATAGTGAAATAAAAGTTAACGATTTTGGTAATAATGATTATCAGACATTCAGACACACTGAAATTGATGATTATGTATCAACATACAAAGCTATAAGCCTTAAAGGTTTCCGTATCAGACAAGATTCGTTACCTGATGGAACAGAAGAGAAACAGGGTACTATCCTTAACTTGGTTGCTAAGTCAACACCATTGTTCAAATCTATTACTAATAAGGAATCATTCGATTTCAGATACTTGGTAGATTCATTTGGACTTGGGTTAACTGAACTATCTAAACAACAATTAGTTGATATATGTGGTGATAGACTAGATGCCTTGGGTATCTTGAATATGCCATCTGTAAGATCATTTAAAAACTCAAGCTCACCATCATTTGTTGATGACGAGGGAGTACTAAGTGTTGAATTTATGGCTCAGGGTGGAGACCCAGAAAGCTCACCATCATTCCTTTACTCATTCGGTGAGGGTGCTGGTGTAACATCTGTTGGTTATTTCACACCTTATTTGACCGTGAATGATAATGGTAGACCAGTTGATGTTCCGCCAGCAGCTTGGATAGCTACAACTTATATGAGAAAGCACAATTCAACGGTTACAAGTATTGTTCCATGGACAATTGCGGCTGGTGTTACAAATGGTAGAGTTACTGGAATTGCAGGACTTGAACATGACTACTCATTAACTGATATTGAATTCTTGAACCAGGCTCAAATGAACCCGGTTGTATTCAAGAGAAATAGAGGAAATATTATTGAGACTGAGAATACAGGACAGACACTATATAATTCAGCACTTTCTTATCTACATGTTAGAGAGGTTCTTATTGAACTTGAAAGAGAACTTGGTCGTATGTTGTTGGACTTCCAGTGGAAATTTAACACACCTGAAGTTAGATCTGAGATTAAACTCAGAGCTGATGTTATTTGTGAGACTTATGTTTCTAGAAATGGTTTATATAACTATTTCAACAAATGTGATGAAGAGAATAATACTAATGAGATTATTGATAATCAAATTGGAGTTCTCGACACTTATGTTGAGCCTATAAAGGGAATGGGTATCATTGTTAACAATGTTACAATACTTAGAACAGGAGCAATTTCTTCAGGGGGATTTATTAACTCATAATGATAATAAATAAAAAGTCCGAAAATTCGGACTTTTTATTTATAGGGAGATAGGTGTCTTTGATATATACATAAAAGGGTATGTTATTATGAATTTAGAAGTGTTTAAAAATTCGGACCCATCTGGTAGGATGTCAAAAGAATCTTTTGTGATTAAGAATTACAAAGAAGAGTATGATTATATAACTAATTATTGTGATAATAATAATATTCTTGGAATTCCTTTTAAAGAAAAGGTATATTTATCGGTTAATGAAGTTGATCATTACCCAGTGTGTAAAAACTTACATTGTGATAATATTGTTAATTTTAAAAACTCAACAATTGGATATTATGAATATTGTTCAAATAAATGTGTTTCTTCTGATCCAGATATTAAAAAAATAAAGGAGGAAAAATCATTAAAGAAATATGGAACAAAATCACCAGCACAGTCGGACCAAATAAAAGAAAAAATAATTAAAACGAATCAGAAGAAATATGGTGGTAATTCACCTATGTCCAGTGTTGATGTGCAAAAAAAGTCTATAAACACTCTTATGTCTAACTATGGTGTTGATAATCCGAATAAATCCGAGGAATTATTAAAAAAGAGAATAGAATCATTTAAAAATAGCTCATATAAAGAATCCTTCCGGCGCACAAGTCTAAAAAGATATGGTGTTGATCATCCATGGATGATCAAGGATATACACAAAAAAACAATAGATTTTTTTTATACGGATTATAAGAGAAGAATCGAGAGTAAGATAAGTTCAGATTTTATTTTCATTGACTTTAAAAGGGGAGTATCAACAAATTTGGAATTTCACTGCAATACTTGTGATTCAAATTTTGAAATATTAACTTATCAGTTCTATGATAGAGTTAATAGAAATAATAGCATATGTACCAATTGTTTTCCTATTTCAGAAAATGCGTCAATATCACAGATTGAGATTTATAACTTTATCGTATCGAATTATCATGGTGATGTTATACTTGATTGTAAAGGTATACTAAACCAATATGAAATAGATATATATTTACCCGAATTAAAAATAGGATTTGAATTCAATGGTGTTTGGTGGCATTCTGAAAAATTTAAAAGTAAAGACTACCATTTAAATAAATACCGTGTATCAGAAAATAATAATGTCACTTTAATTTCAATATGGGAGGATGAATGGAATATAAAAAGAGATATAGTTAAGTCTCTTATTTTAAATAAAATTGGGAAAACATCTAATAGAATATTTGCCAGGAAATGTGATATAAGAGAAGTTAGTTATAAAGAATCTAGGACATTTCTATATAACAATCACTTACAAGGAGATTGTAAATCTTCTATAAGGATTGGTATATATAATAATGATGACATTGTTAGCCTTATGACATTTTCTAAATTAAGATTACCAATCAGTGGTAAAAATGGTAGGGACAATAAGGACATCTATGAGCTTACTAGATTTTGTAGTATATTAGATACTGTTGTTGTCGGTGGGGCTTCCAAGGTAATGAGATATTTTCTGAAAAATTACCATCCAATTCGGATTGAGACATATTCTGATAACTTTATATCAAGTGGTGATTTATATAATAAACTAGGGTTCAAATATTCACATACATCTAATCCAGGATACTGGTATGTAATAGATGGTATTAGAAGCCACAGATTTAATTGGAGAAAACAAAAATTAGTAAAACTTGGATATAATAAGAATAAGACAGAGGAGGAGATAATGTCAGAACTTGGTCGATATAGGGTATATAATGCTGGGAATAAAAAATGGATTTATAATATAGGGTTACCCATTTAGGTCGCACTACAACTCCTGTTCTTTTATTGAACTTGAGTCACTTATTGGGTGGCATATTGTACACAGTGGTATATTAAATATTGATCTACTTTTGAAGTTATCATATTTGATCTCGAAATTGTGATCACATCCACAATCACATTTAAAAAGTGATATGCTATTGTTTAGATAGTTTAAATAATTTTTATGATTAGATATTTCATAATTTTTTCTATAATCCTCAGATTGGAATTTTTCTAATCTTTTTTTGTTTGATTTCTCAATATTTAAAGTTGATATTACACCATATCTGATTAGGTTTGTTTGTTTTATTTTCTCCTTAACACTATCTATTTGTGATATATGATCAACTCCATATTTTTCGATATTATTTACCCTTTGTTGTATTATGAATTCCTCGGTTTTTGAGTAATTATCAACTCCATGTCTATTTAAGTTTGTATTTTTAAACTTCCTTTGAATTGATTCATTCTGTAGTACATGTTCAACCCCATATTTTTCCAAATTTGTTTTTTTCCTCTTATCGTTGATATGTCTTAACTTATTTTTATCTACTTTCTTACCAAGATTTGGGTGTGGTTTTTTAGTGGTTTTTTTTATAGTTTCTTTGAATTTTAATATTCCACACTTTCTTGAGCAGGCATATTTTCCATCAATGTTCTTATTAATTATGCGATTATAGTCAACATTTTTTCGATAATGTATATGTTCACAGTAATCACACTTAACTTGTATTAAATCACTTATAGATTTTGGGAGATGTTCAATATTGACCGTTATATATTTCAATGAGATATCATATCCCAATGCTTTATAATGTTTTAACTTTTTATTATGTGATGTTTTTATTAATATATTTTTCGATAATATCATATTGTATATATTAAATATGACTTATTCTTTAATAAGTTTCTCAAAGGTTACTTAAATTTATTAGCCATATTACTCATATCATTCATATATGATCCTGGGTTAAAGTTTGGCATTGATTTTTGTTGACTATCCTCTTCCTTCTTCCTATTCTTTTCCTCCTCGCTAACAATCTCATTTATTATATCAATGTTTTCCTCTAGCATCCAGAATGGCCAGCAATCAATTGATGTTTCGATTACATGATAGTGTTTTTGTATCAGTAACTTATTCTTTAATAAATGCCTCAAAGGCATCATGAATAACGAAAATACCTGACGCTCCGTTGGGAAATGTCATCTCAGTGTGGACCTCCAAACCACACTCAGTACATTCAGTTCTTAGACCCTCAACACCAAGTGTCATTTTATTAACTGCTGAATTTAGAAATTGGAATGAAATATCATCCAGTCCTTGGAACATAACTAATTTTGATTTTATGCCATCATATGTAATAGAGTTTCTGTTCTCCAACATATATGGTATGATTTTTAGAAATGCCATGTTTGGTTTCTTATTATCTATATTCTCCTTAACAATATATTCGGTGAATGATTTAGATATTCCTATACTTGGAACAGTCAACTCAAATTCTTTGCCATTTGATATGTTGAATACGAAAGAATTTGTTCTTTCACTGTAATATTTACTGATTTTATCATCCATTTTGTGGAATTTAAAACTAGACCTTTTTAATTCGATTTGGTTCTGACATCCACAAGCACATTCAGCATCAACAGCTAATGTATTTCCTTGTTGGAAGGTTAATTCCCTTATTAGGAATATTGTATAGATTCTATCTTGATCCTTTAGATCTAAATAACTACCCATTTCACCATCTGGGAATTTTATCCTAACACACGATTTCAGCATGTCATTCATTTTTTCAAAAATATCATAAATATTTTTATCATCAACCATTGAATATGATTGTATTTCCCTTACTTGTGCGGATCTAACCATTAGTGATGTGCCCCTTGGGTAAAGATTACCACATGGTAGTTCAGTTATATCAACTGATATAAACTGTAAGTCGGTGGATCTTGAGCTACTAGGAGCTTTTTTAGTTGATGGATCTGATCTTAGAGGTGATTCAAATGATGATAAATGGTCCTTAAGATAATCATCTTCAGTCTTTTCCGGTTTTGGAATTTCTTTTGACATTATAAGTTTAGTGTATTTTCAGATATATATTGGAATTTTTCTCGCCCCTGTATTAATATATAGACAATGCGTCTTATTAAAAAGTATTCAGAGTTTAAACTGATCAATGAATCAAATACTGATGAATGGCCACCTGAAAGGTATAAAACAGATATTATGAGACTTAGGGAGTTATTTACTTCAACAGATTATGTTGCTGTTAGAGAGATTTTGAAAAAGTTCAAAGATGATTCTAGTGGTGATAATACAATTGAAGACATCTATTATCCGACAAAATATCCATCACAGGAGATTGAGGATAATCACGGTATTGAGGGAATATCAAGGGTTTATAAGATGCCCTTTGGATTTGATGAAGAAGAGATCGAAAATTTGATTGGGATATTTATGGAGGATACTGAGGTTATAGATATAATATTCAATGAGTTATTGTCATTAAATGATGAGCTATCTGTCTTCGATAAATTTGGTAAAAAGACTGTTATTATCGGGGGAGCTTGTTCTAGATTCACAGTTGATGATATAAAGGATTACCAATATAACAAGACAGAAATACAAGATTATAATAGTGATAAAAAGGAATATGTGATAAAAAGGATAGATAAGTTTTATTCAGATATTTATTCACATTTAACCAGAGTTGGTGTTGGGTTAAATTATTTCCCATCAATTGATACTTTGTTAAAGATAAAGGGCTTGGTCTAAGGAATTAATAGTTCATATTTTAATTTACCAGTATCATATATTTTTAGGTATGTCAAGTTTAGATTCGGGCACTCCAGTTATTGATTTTTTGAAACTTGATTTGTGTATTCTCTTATCCTTTACAAGGTATTTATAATCTGGTCTTGACTTGTTAATCTCTTTGAATCCAAGATTTTTATATAAATTACCATCACTCCAATGAGATCTTTTTAGATAATTCTTTGGATTGGAATCCTATACCACCATACTTCACGGATTTACTTAGAATCATGTAGATATATTTTTATTTTGAATAATTTTCTTTTCCTATATGTATGTTCCATGTCCTTGCATCCCCTATTACAGAATTTTTTGTCTTTCCTGCCATTTAATTGTTTATTGCACCTTCTATAATTACATATTCTTTCTATTATCATATAGTATATATTAGATTTTTGTATCACCCTTTACTTAATATTGAATAAAAGTTGATTTTTTATACTAATATATAAAACAAGAGGAATATATTATTAAATATATAAATAGAAAGAAAAAATAACAAACAATATGCCGTTACCACATTTCACTCAATTAAACATGACCGGTTCACCCGGTGGACCTGGTACTCAACCACAAGAGCCAGTATATGTAAATTTATTTGAGATTACCTTTATTTTTCCGGTAATCTTACAAGCTCAGGGTAGAGACCCTGTTATTATGTTACAACAGGCTAAGAACTTTGATATGGGGGTTACCAATAAGGCAATTGCTGTATCAGAACAAAGATATAAGTACTCTACAAGAGCATACTTAAACGCTGGTCCTGATAAATCAACAGCTGATCTTGATATTAAGTTCAATGTCAATGTTAATAATCAGGGTTCTATGGAAACTTGGAATACTTTGAGAGCATGGTACGACTTGGCTTGGAATTCACAGAATGGTTACCTACACTATAAAGCTGATATGATCGGAACATTAATTGTTAACCAACATGATAAGAAAGGACTTGTTTTGAGAAGGTTAACTTTCCAAAACTGTCAACTTAGCTCTGTCGCTGGTCCACCAATGGACTGGAGCGGACAGGGTATCTGGGAAGACTGTAGCGCTAAATTTGTTAGTGATTACTGGGTTGACGAGTATATTGATAATAACTTTACTATCCAACCACCATTTGTTGCAGGATACTAATCAAGTAGATAATTTTTGAATATATACCTATATGAAGACAGATCATATAGGTATTATTTTTTCTAAAAATCCCACTAGAAGTTCTAAGTGGTTCATGGATAATTATGAGGATGAGTATATATGTGTTGATAGACATATATCTGATAATATCAGTTGGAGGGAAAAACTATACCTATATATTAGTAACACCTCTAAACCAATATGTTATTGTGGTGGCCACGTCTCCTTTATATCTGCTAAATTAGGGTATCGAGAATATTGCTCAACCAAGTGCCAATCCAATTCAATTAAAACCATAGAGAAAAGGAAAAAAACAAATTTAAAAAAATATGGACATGAATATGTATTGGAAAATAAAGACATCAAGGACAGTATATCAAAAACAATAAAGGATAAATATGGTGTGGATAATATATCACAATCAAATGATATTAAATTAAAAAAGAAAAATACCACCCAAGAAAATTATGGGGTTGATTATAATTCACAACGACCCGTTATGAGAGATATTAATTCCAGGTCAATGACTATTCGCAATATTGAAACAAATACTGATAGACATATCAATTACTGGAAAAACAAACTATCTGAATATTCATTAGAATTTATAAATAAGGAAGTCGGATCTGTTTTAGAAATAAAATGTAGTGATTTTAATCACACATTTAAAATACATAAAACCATGTTCAATGATAGGGTTAAAAATAAAACTCCTATATGTACTGTGTGTTATCCTATAAATAATACTTGCTCACTGGGAGAGCTTGAACTATATAATTATATATCCAGTATTTATCATGGTGAGATCATTCAATCATATAGGGATGGTTTGGAAATATATGTTTATTTACCGGATTTGAATATTGGATTTGAATATAACGGATTATATTGGCATTCAGAGGAATTTCGGGATAAGAGATATCATTTGGACAAGGTTAATTATTTTAAAGAAAGGGAAATACGTATTATCCACATCTGGGAAGATGATTGGAAATACAATACTGATATAATCAGATCACAGGTAAGAAATTTACTGAATTTAACTGAAAAAAAGATATTTGCTCGTAAATGTGTTATCGAAGAGGTTAAGGATTCTAAAATATGTAGTGAATTTTTTAATGAGAACCATATACAAGGAAAGGTCAATTCATCTTTAAAGTTGGGACTTTTTTTTGACGGTGAGATGGTCGGACTCATGACATTTGACCATTTTGAGGGTCGTGGAATATTATCAGGTGATGAATGGAATTTAAACAGATTTTGTACAAAAACAAACCATGTCGTGGTTGGTGGCGCATCGAAATTAATAAATTATTTTATAAAGGTTTATAATCCTAATAGGATAATATCTTATGCTGATAAATCATGGAGTCTCGGTAAATTATATGAAAATCTTGGATTTAATAAATTATATGAAACCGATCCAGATTATAAATATGTGGTTGGTGACAAAAGGATACACAAATCAAATTTCAAAAAATCAAAATTTAAAAATGGCTTGAGTGAATCTGAGAATATGGGAGAATTTAGTAAAATATATGACTGTGGTAAGATAAAATATGAGTATATAATTTATGATCCAATGGGGTTTTAAATTAAAACAACAACATATCAAATTCCATCTATAAATGGAAAACCGATTGTTGGTTCAAAAAATATAAAATGTTTAAATTAGAAAGATCAAGAGATGGTTTTTTATTTACTGGAAAAACTTTAGAAACCTTTAAAGTAATAGAGGATGGTGAAAAAAGAGAGAAGGGATCTAGTTCCGGGTTCTACAATAAATTAGATACTTTAAAGGGTATTGGACTTGGAATCTTCACCATCTAAGTATAAAGAGATGTTTTGAATAAACAAATATAAAGTAATCCAGTATAATCTATATGAGAATAGATCTTCCAAAAGATGGTGATACAAGGTACATAACTAAATTTCTATTTAAGCCAGAGAGGTTTGATGGTAGTATACGATTTTTAGAAAAAGTAACTATAAGACAGGGGTATTTTTATCATGGCATGATTCAACCAGGATGGTCAAATATTTGCTTATCAAATCCACTTACTGGAAGTCCGGAAAGTTTTGAAGTGTATAGCTATACACCTCTATTAAGGAATCCGATGACGGAAATTGGCGTTTATCCAAATATTAATAAAGATTCTCATATAAAAAAAGTATAATTTTATAGTGAAAGTTTACATGACCACCGATTGGCATTTCGGTATTTACCTTAATGATCTGAACAAGTGGATAAATATGATGGAAGATTATTTCTATAATTTTTATATACCATATTTAAAGAAAAATGTAAAAGAAGGTGATGTACTTGTGCATTGTGGGGATCTATATGATAACCGAACTTCAATTCCAATTATTGCTTCTTATAAGGTTGAAAAGATATTATCTGAAATAGCAAAGATAATGCCTATACATTTAATAGTTGGTAATCATGATTTATATAACAAGGGATCTAATGATGTAAACTCTGTTAGATTATTCGACCATATCGATAATATTAGTGTTTATACAGAGGCAGCAAATATTGAAATATTTGATAAGAAGTTAATATTAATACCTTGGGTCGAGAAAAGGTTAGATCTTATAAAAACGATCAAGGATAATCCGGGTGATTACTTATTTTGTCATTCAGATCTTAATGGTTGTAGAATGCACCTTAGTTCGGTTGCTCATAGAAATCCAGATAAAATAGATATTTATGAATTTAAGGGGTATAAGCATGTTTTTAGCGGACATATTCACCTTAGACAAACAAATAATAATTTCACATTTATTGGAGCTCCATATCATATGGATAGAAACGATATTGGTGATGAAAAGGGGATAACTATACTTGATATTGTTAGTGGTGAAGTTGAATTCGTACCAAATACATATTCACCGGTTTTCAGAAAGGTTATTGTGAAAACAAGTGATGACATTGATATTCTTGAAAAATATACTGATAGTAAGGATTATATTGACTTAGCTGTATCAAATAATTTACTTATAAATGATAGAAGACTTCGTAGAAAGTTAGAGATAATGTTAGAATCTGGAGGATTTACATCAGTATCTTATATTGATGATATACCAAGGGAGAAAGAGGATGATGAGGATCTGGATGGTATGATCGATGTATCTATACAGTTGGATTATGAGGAATTTATAAGGGAGTGGATTGTTAAAAGAGAATATGATAGTAAGTTTCAGGGCGGAATACTAAAAGAATATGATTCTATAATAGAGATATATCAGGATAATTACAGGAGCAATGTGTGATAATCATGACAACTTTTTTACCAGTTCAAGTGGTGAATTGAATCCGAATATGTCTAATATTTCTTCAACCTCTTCATCAGATTCAGCATATTTTAGTTGATATAAAATATCATTTTTTAGTGTTTTCATAACATGATCGGTGAATTGTTGCATAGTCATGTCATTTCCATTCATACTAATATTCTTACCTTTAAGAGTTATATCAATATCAAAATTCTCAAGCCATTTTGAAAATGTTATCCTCTGCGAATCATTATTTGATATATCTCTTGTTTTTAATAGACCAATTAATAAAAGCATGTCGATTATTTTATCAGCATTTTCGTCCTGTATAAAAGAATTGTAACCACCAACTGACCTATCCTTTTTATTTGAAAATCTTTCTTCCGACCCCCTACTTGTTGGTAATTCCTCCCAGTTAATATTAATGGCTGCCTGTAATACTTTCCAAGTATAGTTAAGATCTACCCACTCTGATTTGTGGTGTTCATCAAATCCACCAGCGCTTAAATTAGTACATTCTGGTATGACGTCCATAAATGTAGCAGTGTCAGTATAATATCCAAAAGCTCCACTTTCATCATGTGGTATTCCGAATCTTTTTAAATCTTGTGATAATTTTTCAGTAAATTCTTCTGAACAGCAAAATCTACCCATTTGTCGTGTTACAATAGATCCATACCTTCTTCTATCAAATGCTATACATCTTTTGAATCTTTTGAAATACTCCGGGTTTGATTTCAAAGCATTTGAAGATCCATATAGTCCTCCGCTTTTTAATGGCTCCTCACCCAGGAAGAAATAGTATGTTCCTGGTATTCTATCATTTATCATTCCAATGAGAATTGAGCATCCTAGTTTATTATCACCTCCTAATATGGTTGTTCCGTCAGTTGATATTTTATACTCGTCCTTTTTGTTAATAACATGATTCACTTTTTCATGATCCGTGCAATAAGTATCAAGGTGTGTCGTGAAAAGTGTTTCAGATCTACCTATTTCATAATAATAATTACCGATAGAATCCTTTTTAAATCCTGTTGGTAGATACTTTTCCAATTTTGGCTCCCTGCCAAATGGTATTGTCCATTCGGTTAATTTTAAAAATAGTTCTTTTAGTTCTGGTTTTGTCATCTTACAAATATATATATTATTATTGGAATATAAAAATTGTTTAGATGATAGGCAGTTATTTATATATAATTAATGTCTAAACAGTGTAGTAAATGTAAATGTGTTAAAGAATTTTCCATTTTCTCAATTCGAAACGGTAAATACTCTTCGAGTTGTAAAGAATGTAAAAATATTGCTAGCGCGAAATGGAGGAAATCAAACAAAGAAAAGATGAAATCATACCGATCTAAATGGGTAGATGAGAATCCAGAATACCAAACCAGGTATTATGAGAATAACAAAGATAGGCTATTAGAGTATAGAAAGGGTTGGTATAATGATAATATTGAAAGCGTTATAGAAAGGTCTAGTAATTATTACCACGATAATAAAGATAGTATTCTAGAAAAAAGAAATATATATTATAATGATATTAAGAATGATAGTGATTTTCTCCTAAAGAGAAGAAATTATATTAGAATATGGGGATCGAATAACCCACATTATATTTTTTGTAGAAATATAGTAAAGAGGTCATTAGCGCATATTGGTACCGATAAAAAGAACACAACCAACAATCTTTTAGGATATTCACCTGGTCAATTAAGGAATCATTTAGAAGGTTTGTTTATTGATGGTATGTCTTGGGATAATTATGGTGATTGGCATATTGATCATATAAGACCAATATCTAGTTTTCAAGAATCGGATAAAATAAGTGTTATCAATTCCTTGGATAATTTACAACCTTTATGGGCCGAGGATAATCTAAAAAAAGGAAATAATTACAATGCTTGATGATTCACTTATATTCTTCGACAAGGAAGGACACTCACTAAATTACAATTATAACTCTACTATTGGAAGATATGAGGGTGATGTTATATTTCACGAGAATTCTAGTGATACTTATAAGACACAGGCTATTTATATGTTTCAGAAGTTAGATGCTTTTGAGTATGACAATCCACCAGATCTTACTATTAGAAAGTTTCAACTATTTAATGAGTTTGGTATTAATTTCTACAATTCTAAATATTTTATACAATCAATAATTAGTATTGAACCTGTTAACCAAGAACCAGACTATTATTCTAAATGGGTATATGGTGATGAATTCCATAGAAAGTTCCCAATTGGTACAGTTTTTAGATTTAACTCAAATATATTTGAGTTTACTAATACTGACCAGACATATGTTGTTATTTCAACTAAAAGAGGAGCTATAATGATAATAACATTTGTTGATAATCAGACATTTAATTTTGCTTATCCTTGGGGTTTAGCATCATCTTATGTTAATCAAACAGTTTCCTCTATGGATGTTATTGGTATATATAATTATGTTGACTCAACTACATTTGTTGATAATTTATCACCAGATTGGAATGAGCCTGGATTTTATGATGTATTGTACACTGGTAGAAAGTTGAATATAGTTAATACATCCAAGAATGATGAATACAAACCAGGTGGTAATTATGAAGATGTAGAGGTTGTTACTATTGAGAATCCGGATATATTGGACATAGTTCATTTTGAGTACTATCTAAACGAGTTATCTGTTGGTGTGAACCAGGATGTTGAGATTGAGGTTATCACAAGGACCGATTTACCAATGGTTTACCAAGGAGGTGTTCAATTTGTAGGCGCATCTGATAAATTAATATTCACATCGGACATACCAACATTATTAAAGCCAGGAATACAGTTCAAAGTGATAAATTCTGTATTGAATACACAATTCTTCACCGTTGATAATGTTTCAAACTTTACGGGAAATGCTAACTTAATTAACTATGTTATCGGTGACCAAGTTATGTGGAATAATCAAATAAGTGAGTGTGTTTTGTCACACACATGGTATGCTACATCATCTACTAACCCAGATAGCGCAACATTTTGGGGAGACCCTACATATTTGCCACTTGCTCAGACACCTGTTAATGAAACTTTGTTACAGGGTGATATATATCTAACAAATGATCATTTATATTTTTCACAATCATATACATTTTCATCAGCAGTAACACTGGCATCAGCAGCTGATAGATTCAAAGAGGATTTATCATCACTGAATATAGACATATACTATGATATTAATAACAGTAGATTGGTAGCGGATTTAATTTACCCTACACAATATGCAATGGTCAATTTTTACACAACCGCATTGCCAGGGACAGCGGTTGGATCAACGAATAAGATATATGAGAACGCTATAGAAATTGAGGAAAGCATTGTTAGGGAATTTAACTATGATATAAGTGAGAACTTTGATTATAATGTAGTATTCACTGATATTGATGAATATGGTATAATTGTTACTATAAACAAGGAAGTATACCAAGAAGAGGTAGAATTTTTATACTCCTCAGGAGTTGTTGATATGGAAAGAAGCATGCATAAGACACTACGGAATTGGTATTCTAATAATGCTGTCGGTCTTATATTATTGGGTATTATACCAACACTTCAAACAATAGGATCGGTATCACCTTATTATAACTCTATAAATTTAGCAACTCAATATCCAAATATACCACTTGAGTTCAATGTGAAGGTTGGATCAACAGCAGATTTTTATATCGAACATTCATATTTGACCTTCTATGATCCCTCTAACGAGGGTGTTGTTCCTGGAATTGGTAACTATATCAATATACAAGTAAACAATAGATCTTATGGTATATCACATTTGACTCCTGATATATCTCAAACATTGCAAAATTGGGTAGATAATTATTATGATATTTTAGATAATTATGGGATATATGTTAAAAATGCCGCATCTACATTAGAATTTAGGGTAAAATCACAGAGGCAGAGGTGTGATATTGTTGTAAGTCCTGGACTTTCAACATTACCAGGAGATTTCAATTATAAACTATCTAAAAAATTTACTGGAAACCATGGTGCTTTGATAACATCGAATGAGATATTGTTAGGAACCGCTTCGGCAACACAATCACAGTACCAATCCTTGGAAAATGCTGGATTTGCTACCGGAATGGTTGTTGGTATAAATGGCACCGTTTATCCATTACAAAATGTTGAATATAATTCACTATATCTAGAGCCAGAAGTAATTAATTTAAGTTACGAAGGTCCTTTTTGGGGATCAACATCTTCATTGTGTAATGTTTCCCCGTTCTTAACAATTGCTTTTAATGGTGGGTTTGGGGCGACTGCTTGTGTGTCCGCTACTTCATCCGGGTTGGGGATGTTTAATTCATTACAGTTCGGTGGATCCTTTACTACAACATATATAAATTCTATAACATATAGTGTTAATACTTATAATATCTCTTCATATGTTGCTAGCACCGCTAGTATGGTAGATATTAAATATATTCAACTATCCAATACTATAATGGTTTTGGATAATAATGTTATTGTTTATGATGCTATTAACGCTTCATATACCGATTCTATTGATTTAAATGGCAACACTAGTAGTATTTCGATATTATTTAACGATGTTGATAGCTATGTATACGCTCTCTCATTAAATGGTATATACCAGATAGATCCATTCACTAATAATTTAGTTTCTAGTGCATCACATTCAAATGCATATGCATTTGATTATAATACTGATAATGGTGATGTTTATGTTACAACAGATTCGTCTGTTTTAATTTATAATAATGCTGTATTGGTTCAGACAATATCCGGATCTTCTTATAATCTTGTTTTTAATGATTTTGAAAAAGATATGTATGTTGCTAGAAGAAATGGTACAGATGTTAATAGAATAAATGGATCATCTAGATCCATTCAATCGACATATACTATTGCTGGTCTAACCAATGATAAATTGGTTTATGATCGTGTGAACGAATCGGTATATGTATATGGATCAGTTAATCTCTATAAGATTGATAATAACTCTGTAACTCCAATACCACTTGTATTGACTGGTGGTTTTAATGATATGATCTTTAATAATACTATAGATTCTATTAACATATCTAATGATAATCCTTTGTTTTCCGCTTTAGATATTTCAGATGACACTTATAAATACAATGAGGTTACCACTGCTTATGGTTATCAATTAATTAATTATTATGATGGACAGGTTTATATTTCTAATCAGGACCCGTTATCAGCTTCTATTGATATCTATAATAGTAATACCGGTGATTTTAATGAGCAAGTTCTATTGAATGTTGGTGAAAATACGACAAAATTAACATGGGATCCTGATAGAAATAGTATGTGGTTTATACAACCTACACTAAAAAGATTAATTGAGGTTGTATCATCTATAACATTATCAATAATCACAGTTCCTTCTGGCCCACCTATTTCTATAACAGAGAGTAATTATGGGACATTGGCATCGGATTATATTGAGAGAAACTACCTATGGTTGCATACAAGGGACTATATAAGAAGACCGAGGGCTAATTTCAATGATGATGTTGATGTAAATCTTTACTGGAAATGGTTTTCTGGTAATGTGCCGGAATTCTTCCTCTATGATTTCTCTGGTAATATGTTACCAACATCTAGCGTCCTATCATACACTGGGGATAAGCCATTGGAGACAGTAAGGCTTAATTTGACAGCTAATAGGGATATGGATAAAGTAAAATCACCTGAGTATCAACAGACTGTATTTGGTAGAATTGATCATATACTTGCTAAGGTTGATGATGAGGATGATTATTCAATTGTGCCAGAACCAATCGAAACATTTATTGGGTTTAATTCAGTTGAGGAGGGAGCCTTGAGGAGTATATTACAATTATACCAAGAAGAAAATGTAGATTACACAATTGATGTGACAAAAGATGTTAGTAATATAATATCCATTGATCATATCGATGACCCGATTACAGGAGATAGATATGGTAAGATATCATTAGCCCCATTATCAACTGATATATTCCTAACAGATAGTGATGGATTACCAAGAGGGTTTAAACCTGGCCAACATGTAGCTATGTTTATAACAGATATTACTAACTCAAGGAATCAGTATATCTCAAATAATAATGGGTACTTATTAAAAATAAGAAATGTTTACTCAAGAGAGATAACATTTGACTACTTTAAATCAGTTGATGTTTTGTCACCTGAGACATCCATTGTTAGTGACTATCCATCAGATGGATCAACTACCTATTTGTCTGTTAGGTTAAAGGTGTGGGACCGTGAGATAGGTAGGTTTAATGTTTTTGGACAGACAGAAATAGAAGATATAAGATATAAAATTGAACTTGGTAATACTGGTAAATTAATATCATCCGATGATGTTTATATCTATAAAGAATATGATATAAAAGAAGAGGGTATTGATTGGACATACCTAAATAGTAAGAGAAAGGAGATGATACTTATGAGAAGTATGATATACCCCTATATAGGATCATATAAGTCTATTATAAACGCTATTAACCATTTTGGATATAACGATCTTGAGCTTTATGAATATTATAGGAATGTGGATATTTTATCAGAAAGTTATGATAAATTATACAAGGTTGAAATACCTGATATATTTGATAATAGTGTGGAGGGTTGGACAGAGAATGATTTTATAAAACACACATTCCCTAATAAGAGTTATGAGGAGACTAACTTATTTAATTTGACATATAGGATAACTGATAGAGAGGGTAATAATGTACTTAATTATACTTTACAGGAAATACAGACAAAATTACAAGGTTTAAAGTATTGGTTACAATCTAATATTATACCTATAACACATAAAATATTGGATATTACTGGCAGAGCTGATTTTGTTGGAGTTAATACAATATCACATAGTGTTAAGGAAATACAGATAATTAAAATTAGTGAGAATCTAAACCCGGTCTCATTTAAGTTGAATGAAACCTATTTGATGCCTGTTAATAATGGATCAACAGTTTATAACTGTGTATTAGATTTTTATCTATATGGAACATATTCATATAATCCAGATTATTATACTGTTGATATATCTACTTATGAAATATATCGTGAGTGGTATGCTTTGAAAACATATGGTATTGGTGAGAAAATAGTTTATTTGGATAAATTATATGAGTCAATGATACCCACTAATAAGGCTAATAATCCAAGAAAATATCAAAATATATCAACTTGGAAATCTGGTACATTCTATAATCTTGGTGATATTGTTAAAGAGGATAGGGATTATTATGCTTACAGTGCTTGGGGTGTAACCGTATCGACAGCAACAGCCTCTTTTGTGAATCCATCTTTTGATAGTGGAACAACTGCTTCAAATTGGGTAGATATTACTGAATGGAGGGAATATGACATGACCCCTATACAACATATAACGGAAAGGAGAAGAATTTCGGATCTTAAACCATATAATTTTACAATAGATTCTAATATTGATCCATACCTTGTTATTGAAGTTACTTCAGAAAATGGATATGGGGCAACATATCGTGATAAGAAAAATTATGAGATAAGAGGAATACTGGATATACAGGAATTAGAAGCATTTAGTAACTTAACAAGTAAGCAATATATTGATGCTACTTTAGGAACCACTTATGTTTAAACGATAACAGCTTGTATTTCGATATCCCTTACTTTGAAGTCAACTACCATAATATCTTGATAGTTTTCAACATCTTGTTGGAAGGTAACATCTAATTGGTATGATGTACCATTCAATTCTGAAATATACTCATCAATTTGTTCGTTGATTATAGCTTTTGTTGCTTTAGCAGATACTTTGGTTTGGTGTAGAAGTATTTGTAAATCACATCCAAATTCAGGATCTCCTAATAATTCACCTTTATTAGTGAATAATATCATTTCGTACTTCTGTACTATAACTCGAATAGCATCATCAGTTATAATCCTGTTTACTTGGAACCTTGGATGTCCTTCGTATCCTATGTATAGATCTCTAAAATCAAATTCTCCCATTTAATATATATTAAATGTTAAAGCACCAGTTAATTGAATCTATTAAAAAAGGTCCTCGTCCTAAAATGCAATTATTTGGTCTTTTACCAAAGAGTGTTGATTGTAGAATAGTTGACTTCATGATGAAAAAGTTTGGTAATTATTTCTCTAAGAGTCCATGGAGTCATTCTTATTATAGTAAGGATAAGGATTGGGGTAAAACATTGGATGGTACATACCGAATGAGTGATCATTGTAATTTCAAATCAAATGGTAAATTACATGCCAATACATCCAAATCGGTTAGTGATAACACACACTGGTCAGTTGGTGTATGGAATGGTGATAACTTTGACATTTTAATGTCATATCCTCTTAATGATACTGAGGAGAATGTGAAAAATAGATATGATCTCAATAGATCATATATTGAAGAAAATATGACATCATTGAGAAATGATCCTAGATTAAGTGATCTGGATAAGTTGAATGACTTGGTTGATAAAGGCTATTATATGTTGATATGGTATCATATTGTGGTGGTAGAGTTGATGGTGAATATAAGAATGCTAAAGTGGTTAGGTTAAAGACTAATAAAATGGGAATAAGATTAGATAGTGATGAGGAGATAACATTTAACCATACATCATATGATAAATCAGATATAAAATTCTATAATAAAAAAACGGGGGAGATGGTGAAACATAAAGAATATAAGAAAAAACATATAGTAGATAAAGAATTCTATGAAAGATTTCTAATTAACGAGTCGCTTGATCCATCACCTTCTGGGCTTACCGCTAGGGAGTTATATGATATCTGTATTATATTAGTGAATGATGGCGGTGGGGTTGATGCTTGTGTGGCACAGGTGGTAAACAATAACCAATTTAATTGCTTCTGGGATATAGAACTTTATCGTGGTAAAATGAATGTTGGTGATTATAATATGGATTGTGATGATATATTGCGAAAATTATCAAAAAAATCCGGCAAGACAGGTTTAGCGTTTATTGATAATAACCATATGTTTAAGGGGCTTAGGTTATATATTGGTCAATACAGAGAGTTAGAGTTTGAAGTAGATGAATTTGATATAGAGGCAATAGAAGAGGTTTTGATATCAGGAGTTTATAGAAATGCATATGATACACATCTATTAAAATCTATTGTTTATAGAAATAGGAATGGTAAAATTAGCCTAAATCCTGGTCAATACACAGTGCTGGTAGCGTCTTTAAAGTATGTTGGATCAGATGTTGTTGTTAGTAAATTACAAAATCCTATATTCACCAAATAAAATTAATTCAATAATTTCTTAAACTTCCCTATAATCGTCATGCCCAAAACAATTGGATCTGTCTTAGTGTCCAGTTTATCCCTATAATCAGATATTATATTATTACATTCAAATAATTTATCGACATCCTTTTTCTGTGATATTGATATTTCGATAAATGGCCTTCCTAGGATATTGAATAATTCATCAATTCTTTCTGGTCCAAATGAATTCATTAGAAAGTTATAAGTTGTTGGATAATCAATATTTGCATCATATATTAGTTTATATAATTCCGTTTTTAACTTATTGTCTATCTTGACCATACCATCATCAACATTGCCGAGTTTCAGAATTTCCAATTGTTTGAACATCTCCCGGTTATCTGGATATTTTTTGTTTACAATTCCTGTTAATGTTTCCTTATCAACTTCTATTTCTTCTTTTTCAGCGATATCTCTCATTCTTTTATAAATGCCAATCTTCATAGATTTTATCTCATCGGCATTTTGTGGATTAAAGTTCAATTCAGCGAATCTTGATTTAATACCATCAGTTATTCTATTAAAGTGATTGGTTACTAGAATAAATCTAACATTTTTATAATGCTCGATAAATGCTTTTAAGCCATCTTGGTATTCAGCAGATGCCCTGTCAAATTCGTCAAGAAAAACATATTTTGTTGAACCTGATGATTCTAGCATTGGTACAATTTTACAGAATTTATCAACTTCTTCTCTTAACACATTAATAGATGTGTAAAGTGAGGTGTTTATTTCTAAAAATGGTTTGTCCTTTGAATATTTGCCTATCAATATCTGAGCAAGTGATGTTTTACCAGTTCCATAATTTCCGTGGAATATGTAATTCTGTGTTACTTCACCATCTTTGAAGTGATTTCTTATCCTTTCTGGTAGAACTATGTCTTCTAGTGTCTTAGGTCTGGATCTTTCCCATAGTAATAATTGTGATATTGACATTTTAAGAGTTTTACTTGTTTAATATATAGTATTATGTTATTGGAAGGTTTAGATAAAAGCAATCAGGAGAATTTATGATAGGTGAAAGGTTTAATTATAGTGAAACATTTCTTAGGGACTTAACACTCACCGTACTAGATACATTAGAAGGTAGGGTAAAATGGATAAATAAATTTTCATCAGGAGATGTTGAGGTTAATGTCCCATTTTATTATTCACTCAGCGGAGACGAAAGATTTTTATTAGATAGCTTCCAAGATGATGTTGTCTCCAATAATAGATTTGTCGAGTTAAATACTGATATTATACCAAGGGGTCATATAACACTGACTAATTGGGCAGTTAGATCTGATGAGTTTCGTAACCCAAATGTTTGGTTAAGAGATATATCAGAAGAGAAGAAAAATTTAAAGACAGTTCTTAGAAAAGTTAGGGCGATTCCAGTAACAGTTAATTATGAGTTATCAATATTATTGAAAACAGAAATTGATGTGTTCAAATGTTCACAATCAATATTGAATACACTTTGGTTATATAAATTTATGTTTTTTGAATATAATTATATGAATATAGATGCCTTCTTATTAGTACCAGATGACACCAGTGTTGAAATAGTTAGGGAAAAGAACTTATCAAGTGATAATAATATTAAACTAACTCTTAGTCTATCGGTTCAAACATATTATCCAGCATTTATCGAAGATCAGAGCGTTCATCCATATAGGACACGATGGTATAATAATATTATAGCGCTTAGGAATAAAAGTGGTAATAGTACCAGGCCGGATTCTGATACAACCGATTAAAATTATTTTAGAAAAAAGTGGTTTTTTTATGATAATATATACTCTATATAAAAAAATAAATTTTTAGTATGAAAAACCTTAAACTTGAACTTTTCAACTTTAAAAAGGGCTTAAACTTCGACAGATCGGAAATAGCCTATATCATTGAGGGACACATGAACTTTTCGGATAACGAAGAAAAGAATGTTATTAGCTCATTAAATGGTAAATTAAAGCCGTTTATGTACGATTCAGGAGTAAAATCCCTTCTTGAGGGTTTGAATGATGATTACATACAATATGAATTGTTATACGAATTGAAAAACTTGTATAATGTTATAAATTCAAAAAACCAAGGTGAGGTTTATCGACATCCATTGAATGTTTTATTACAGACTATTAATCTTGAAACTGATCAAGATAGAATGTCTAAGATTCTTAACGAATTAGCTGTCTATGATTGGGTTCCTGAAATAAGGTTGTTCGTTCATAATCTTACCGATTCTCCAGAGCAAAAGACTAATCTTTTGAGCGGTGGTAGAGTAGAGCCTGTTTATACAATAGTTGAGCAGGTTGAGGAAGGACACTTGGCATTTATTCAAGATTCTTGGTTCCTATTATCAGAGGGTACCATTGAGAAAACTCTTTTAGAGGCACATGTAAAGGATGACAATAAGCTAAGAACACTTAGAACGCTAGAAACAGCATTGCAATTTTGCAATGTTTCAGAATCAAGAATCGATTTCAGAATTTCTGAATATTTGACTATTGGTATTGGTGTAGAAAAGAAAGGACTTTTTATTAATGAGGATGAGCTTAACGGTGAATCGACATTAGAGAGCGTTTTCTCATCACCAGTTATTCCTATTGTAAATAAGAATTTTTATCCAATTATTTTGGAAGTTTCCAACAACATGGACTCATTTGTTGAATTAGATGTTGTTAAGAGAGTTAGCAATCTTATCAATCCAACACTAGAAGTTTTCGCTTTTAATTTCAAGGATAATATTTTCCTATACAGATGTGATGAAAGATACGGACATTCATTCTTTAAATATGATTCGGCAATAGAACTTGTTAATGAGGTAAAAAATGAATTAAATTGTGATCTTACTTATTTCTTTGAAGATAAGATGGGTAAGGAAACAATGTCAAGAAGAAGATTGGAGGACAAAGAAAGAGAAATCACTCTAAAATTGGAAGATGTTAATTTTAATATCTCTAAGATTAAAGGATCTATTCAATTGATAGGTGGGACTAATGTTCTTAATAGCGCTCTTAGAAACCTACAGAAGAGAAAGGAAAATCTTGATAGTGAAATCTTAGCAATAAAAGAGGTTAAATTCCAAGAAGTTACAAGATTTTAAAAAGATACATGTAAATATGAAACATATTAGTAGATTTAACGAAGAGCTATCACCATCGACATATGATAGTGTTGAGAGATCTGGTAGAATCAGAGGAGATACGAGAGGTAGGGAAATATCTAACACCGCTAAAGGTCTAAAATATAGACAATACCTTGGAGTCACTATTAGGTACAAATCCAAGGGATCAAATGATGTCAAGAATGATAATATATCAGTTGTGAATTCTGATAATGATGGATGGGTGTCATTTGAAACGGATAATACAAGAGTATTGTTAATTCTAAGGGTTAGTACATCCGGTGGTAGCTTGTCTATAACAAGTGATAATAGTATTAACTACGAGGTTGATAGAAAAACCGCTAATCTATTTGTTAAGGCCATGGATGAATTCTGTGGTAAGGATTTCAAAGCTTCTGATGTTCCACAATTTTAACCACTCATAGAATAGTATTCTATGACCGACACCATACCCTAAAAAAGTATGGTGTTTCTTTTTAATATATAATTACATAAAAAAGGTGGAAAACTCAAAGGTTTTTTAAACAAATAAAAAATGATTTACTATAACATGAAAGCGTGTAAACCGAAAGGATATAAAATAATGCTTTAAATATGTATTTAAGTAATAAAGAACTGTATTGTGAGATCATTGTATCAAAAGCTCAGGGTAAGTTGACAAGAAGAGCTGAAAGAATGCTTGAAATATTGGGTAATGAGACAATAAAGAAGATGAAATACTATAATTATGATGATAAAATGGATTGTTATCAATCTGGTCTTCTGGATATGTACCAGAACTGGTACAATTTTAATGAATCAAAATCAGTTAATGCCTTTGCATATTTTACTGAGGTTTTTAAGCGAGGGCTGGCCAAGGGATTCAACCAACTTTATAAAAAAAAGGGAGATTCTGAGAACGGAATTAAGTTAATATCATTGGAAGGATCAAATGATGGAATGGGATTACATTCTTTATAAACCCCTAGGGGAGAACTCTTTATATAATATATAGAGTTAATGATAAAGGAAAAGTTTATTTTGTTAAAGGGACATCCTCGTAATAAAAAATATTACGAAAATCTTGGATATAATGTTATAATTGGGAGCACGTTTAGTGTTAATGTATTACACCTTAGTAAAGGATGTTCTACTAAGATCACATCAATATGTGATATATGTGGAAACGAATCGAATAATTGTTTTAAGGATTATTGGAATTATACAAATGGTGTCGTGGATAAATATTATTGCAATCTGTGTAATAAAGAAGTGGCTAAACAGACATGTATTGATAGGTACGGGGTTAACAATCCCATGAAGAGTGATAAAGTAAAGAAAAAATTAAAAAAATCTATATTAGATAAATACGGAGTCGATCATTATTCTAAAACCGATGAATATAAGATAAAGTATAAAAAAACATGCATGGATAGGTATGGGAAAACCAATACATTTCAAGTTGATGAATTTAAGGAATCTTCCAAAAAAACAAATTTAAAGAATCTTGGGGTTGAATATCCAATGCAGTCTAAAGATGTTATTGGAAAATCACGAAAGACATTTTTTGAAAATTGGGGGAAAGATTGGTATTCCAAAACAAAGGATTGGAAAAAAAGGTCCGAAGAAATATCTATGGAAAAATATGGAGTCAATCACTATTCTAAAACCGATGAGTATAAGCAACGGTGTATTAATACAAATGATATCATATGGGGTGGTCATCCATCTAAAAATGAGTTTTTTAAAACTAGGTCAAAAATATCTAAGGAAAGAAAAACACATATTAAATATTCTGAATTGATTTCAGAGAAATATGATACAGTATCTTATCACAATGAGGAATTTAAGATATTACATATAGAATGTAATAAGGAATTTTCAATAAGTAAAGGGTTATTATCAGCAAGATATACTATGGGTAAGTGTATTTGTGTAGAATGTAATCCAGTTGGTGTTCAATATTCTTTTATAGAATCGGAAATATATAATTTCATTAAAGAGATGTGTATTAATTGTGAAAGGAATCGCAAAGACCTAATAAAGGGGGAAATAGATATATATTTACCAGATCACAATATTGGTATTGAGGTCAACGGTATATATTGGCATTCTGAGATATTCAAACCATCCAATTATCATTTAGATAAAACAATGCAATGTAAGAAATCGGGTATAGATCTTTTGCATATATGGGAGGATGATTGGCAACATAAGAGAGATATTGTCAAATCTATAATAAAAAACAGAATGGGTGTGGTTGATAAAAAGATAGGAGCTAGAAAATGTTCAATAGACATTGTTGGTGCTAAGGAATATAGACAATTTCTTGATGAGAACCATATACAGGGATTCTCCAGTTGTTCTATAGCTATTGGACTTTATTCATCAGGCACATTGGTTAGCTTAATGACATTTGGATGGAGAAGGACAAATAATAAAAAGGAATATGAACTGATAAGATTTTGCAATAAGAAACACCATTCTATTATGGGATCAGCATCTAAATTATTTAATTTTTTTCTTAATAATCATTATGATGGGCAAAATATTACATCCTATGAGGATATCTCATTATTCAGTGGATCGTTATATAGTAGATTGGGATTTGACGATATATCATTATCCGATCCAAATTATTTCTGGGTAGTTGATGGTGTGCGAAAGCATAGATATAACTTTTCTAAGAGAAAATTGGTGAATGATGGATTTGATAAAAATATGACAGAGGTTGAGATAATGCATAGCCGTGGATATTATAGGATATATTCAAGTGGTCAGAAAAAATGGGTATATAGTATATCGATTTGTTGACTTTTATCTAAGACTAATTTTTTTAAATAAACTTTAATTATCCTGTTGTATAAAACTCTTATGGGAAAAACGGCATTGATCACTGGAATAACTGGACAAGATGGGAAATATCTAGCAGAATTATTATTAGAGAAGGGGTATATTGTGCATGGTATTAAAAGAAGAAGTTCTTCATTTAATACCGATAGGATAGATAATATTTTTGAAAAGACAAAGGATGATGGAACATTTCACCTTCACTATGGTGATATGACAGATTCTACAAACCTTATAAGTATTATACAAGAGGTTCAGCCGGATGAGATATACAACTTAGCCGCCCAGTCACATGTTAAGGTTTCATTTGAAACTCCTGAATACACAGCAAATGCTGATGCTATTGGCACATTAAGAATATTGGAGGCTATTCGTATACTTAAATTAACAAAAAAGACAAAATTTTACCAAGCTTCAACATCTGAAATGTTTGGACTTGTGCAAGAGATTCCACAAAACGAAAAAACCCCATTTTATCCAAGAAGTCCATACGGAGTTGCCAAACTATATTCACACTGGATAACTATTAATTACCGAGAGGCTTATGGTATATATGCTTGTTCGGGAATACTTTTCAACCACGAAAGTCCAGTAAGGGGTGAAACATTCGTTACTCGTAAGATAACAATGGCGGCATCACGTATTAAAGTTGGTCTTCAAGAGAAATTATATGTTGGGAATCTAGACGCTAAGAGAGATTGGGGACATGCTAAGGATTATGTCCGTGGAATGTGGCTTATGTTGCAACAAGATAAGCCAGATGATTTTGTTTTATCAACTGGTAAAATGGTATCTGTTAGAGAATTTATTGAGATGGTTTTTAAACAACTTGGTATAATTATATCTTGGGAGGGTAATGGTCTTTTTGAGAGGGGTATTGATATTGATACCGGTGGTACATTAATAGAGGTAGATGAGGAATACTTTAGACCGACAGAGGTTGATCAATTATTAGGAGATTCTACTAAAGCAAGAACTATTCTTGGATGGGAGCCAGAATATGACCTTGAATCATTATGTAAAGAAATGGTTGATGAGGATTATAATAGTGTTTTAAGAGAGTTAAAAATATTACAATAATGGTTAGAATTAAACCTTATTCCAAGATATTGGTGTGTGGTGGTCGTGGTATGGTTGGATCTGCTATAATACGAGAATTAGAATCTAAAGGATTCAATAATATAATATCACCCACAAGTTTTGATTTAGACCTAACTAATCAATCAAGGGTTGATGAATACTTCAAAGAATATAAACCTGTTTTTGTTTTCTTGGCGGCTGCTTATGTTGGTGGTATAAACTATAATAACACAAAGAAGGGTGATTTTATTTATAAAAATATAATGATTCAATCAAATGTTATAAATGCTTCCTATAAAAACGGTGTTGAAAAACTACTTTTTCTAGGATCTTCTTGTATTTATCCGAAAATGTGTCCTCAGCCAATAAAAGAGGAATATATGATGACTGGTCCTCTTGAGGAAACTAATGATGCATACGCTTTGGCTAAATTATCCGGTATAAATATGTGTCAGTCATTTAACCAGCAATATGGTACTAATTTTATATCTGTTATGCCAACAAATATATATGGTGTTGGTGATGATTATGATCTTGGATCATCACATGTTTTACCAGCTCTTATTCGTAAAATACACCAGGCTAAAATGAATAATGATAAGAGTGTTGTTGTATGGGGATCTGGTAATCCTATGAGAGAATTTTTACTTGTTGATGATCTAGCTGAGGCTTGTATACACCTTTTTGAGAATTATGATGGTGATGGAATTGTGAATATTGGAACTGGCGAAGATCTATCAATAAGAGATCTTGTGTATCTAATACAGGATATCATTGGATATAAATGTGATATAGAATTTGATAGTAGTAAGCCAGATGGAACACCTAGAAAGTTATTGGATGTTTCAAAGGTTCATAATTTGGGCTGGAAACATAAAACTTCTTTGAGAAATGGTATAGAATCAGTATATAAAGATTTTTTAAGTAATGAAAGAGATATTAATTGATGGTGATACATATAGGTATTTGATTGGGTATATTTATGGTGATGATATACACTCAAGTCCAATCTTCGGTACAAAATTTTTTGATGGATATGAAGAATATACCAAAAGGTATGGATTCCTCTGGTTGAAAACTAGGACATCATCACGACCTAAATATGCTTTCAAGGTATACTATGATATAGAGAGTTATGAGTTTAAACATATGAAGGGCTGGTCACATGTATTGAGAGAGGCTAAATCGAAATACGAATTAGAATCTAATAATGATCCATATCCGGATGATAGAATTAAATACTAAGAGTAATTTTAACTTTTAAAGTGGTTCTCAGTTATAACTATAAAGTCAAATCCCTTTAAATCACAGAATTTTATCATACTTTCCCATTTTCTTAGATTTTTTTGCGCCATCTTTAATCGATATTCCAGGCTGTTTAGTTTCTTAATAGTGACATCTTTTGGGATCTTAAACATTTTTTTCTCCAATAATATAACATCTTCATATTCTTTCATTGGTTTAACCTCGACCACAACCTTTTTAAATATTCCATTGTTATCTATTTCATAGTAATAATCTGGGTAATATATATGGCTTTTAAGGTTAATATCTCCATTTTTTTCATAATGTGTTAGTTGGTATGGGATTTTTAAACACTCTGATCCCCACCTTTTAATTTTATCGCTACGATCTAACCATGTCATAAATTTGAGCTCCAATCCGGATCTATAGTATACCCCATCCTCACTATTCAATTTTAATATTTTATCTTTATTAACTGGTGTGTAATTGCCTTGGTGGTAGTTTTTATTATTCGGCTTGCTATTGATCATGTAATATATATCTATATGGGAGCACTTCAGTATGTGATTCATTAAGAGGATGAATATTTTAATATATATGATATGCCAATTCAGTTATCAATAGGCCAATTTATGGATAGATCTAGTAAAATACATAATAATAAATATGATTATTCACTTGTTGACTATAATAATTGTATGACAAAGGTTAAGATAATTTGTCAGATACATGGTGTGTTTGAGCAAACACCGTTAAATCACCTTAATGGGCATATATGTAAGAAGTGCTCATCATATAATGTATCTGTTTATCAGCGAAAGGATAAAGAGTTTTTTGAAAAAGTAAGTATAAAATTTGGAAATAAATATGATTATTCACTGGTTAGATATAAAAATAGAAAAAGTAAGGTCAGAATAATATGCCCAACCCATGGTGAGTTTTTATCAACACCTGTAAATCACCTTAAAGTAGGTTGCGTGAAATGTTCTAAATCTGAAAGAAGAAGAGTTAATAAAAACATATTTATTGATAAATCAGTTGATAGTCATAGGAATCGATACGATTATTCGGATGTTGAATATATATCAGATAAGATAAAGGTCAGGATAATATGTCCAACACATGGGTATTTTTTACAGAAGCCAAATGATCATATACTTGGTGTTGGTTGTCCATCATGTTCTTGTAGTAAAGGTGAGTTAAAAATACTTAATTATTTAAGTGATAATTCTATTGAATTTGAGCCGCAGAAAAAATTTGACGGGTGTTTATTTATAAATAATTTAGTATTTGATTTTTACCTACCAAGTCATAATATATGTATCGAATTTGACGGAAAGCAGCACTTTAAACCAATCGATTTCTTTGGTGGGATACCAGTATATAATGAGACCAAGATAAGGGATGGTATAAAAGATCAGTATTGTATAGATAAGAGTATAAAATTAATAAGAATGCCTTATTATGATTCAGATAATGTGTATAAAATTTTAGATAATAATATATGGGAGCATTAGAAGAAAGGGTTAAGTTAAGTATGGCAGTTTTCGGAAAAGATATTGTAGATTATTATAAGAAAAATACATTACATATGTATGATAAATATTCAAAATCTGATGATATGGTTGAGGCTATAAATAAGCAAGATATACAGGTTGGGTGTTTTTATAATATTTTTTATCTAGACGATTCAAATTGGATGAAATATTCACCAATATTCTGTGCTGATTATCGAAAGATTGGAAATATTATAGTGATACTCGGTGTTAATTTCAATTTCATCCCATTAGAGTTAAGAAGCGCTATTTTTGATAAGTATATTGTAGAAGACGACTTTGAAAAGAATAAAACATTAAAGGTGGATTTTCAGGGGGTATATGGAGCATTAATAAGATATGGATTTGAATATTCTATTGTCGAATATAATGTTGCTCAGGTAAAAATGGTACATCGAATAAATCTTGAATATTTACCTAGGTTTCTGTACTCATCACATCCAAAGAATACATACGATCCTAGAAAATTGATGGATATATGGACTAAGAAGATAGAAACAAAGCAACAGAGACATAAAGAGATGACGCAAACATTATTGGCTGATTTTTATGATATAAAATCTGAAGTATCTGAGAAATATGATGCTCTTGGTGACCACATATCTAGGTTACAGAAAAACTTTGAAAAATATGGAAAGAATTAAATCATAGGTAATAATATACTAATGGATTTTATGCTAATAATTGAAGATTTGTAATCACCAAAGGTATCGCCATGATTAAATGCTAAGCTTTTCTTTGATAGATCACTTTGTCGTTGGTTATTTTTATTAGTTAGGAATTTTTTAACATCATCAATACTTTTAAATATAATATCGTTATCTGCGGATCTTCATAGAGTATATATTAGTATATTTTTATCCTTATTACTCACAATTATTTATTAGTGAAAAATATAGAAAAAGAGGAAGAAGAGGTTTTATATATAGTGATATGAAAGCAAAGGATATAATGGAGAAATACCAGATAACACGGAGAACATTAAGTAACTGGGTTAAGAAGGGGACCATAGGAACTAAATTGACACCTTCCGGGAGGTATATATATTTTGAAAAAGAAACAGTGAGGGATGAAGAGGTGTAGCAAATGTAAATTCGGGAAAGAGTTGAATTTATTTAATAAGGATAAATCATCCAAGGATGGACATCGATCCAATTGTAAGGAATGTTCTAGGAAATATCGGGAGGAAAATAAGGACAAACAGAAGGAATATAGGGATAGTAGAAAGGAAAAAAAGAGTCTGGAAGATAAATTATGGTATTCTAGTAACAAAGAGTTAAAGGGTATTCGCAATAAGGAATATTATAAAAAAAAATCTGATAATATCAAGAAAAGGTCCTCTGAATATTATTCTAATAATAGGGAATCTAAATTGGAATATCAAAAAGAATATCAGAGGAATAATAAAGAAAAACGGAATATACAATTATTAGAGCGTAGTAAAAATGATCCATTATATAGATTACGTGTTAATATTAGAAATTTGATAAATAATTCATTCTATAATATCGGGTATCCAAAAAATGGTAGGACAGAAGAAATATTAGGATGCTCATTTGAGGAATTGAAAGATTATTTAGAATCAAAATTTGAACCATGGATGACATGGGAAAATAGAGGAATATATGATGGTGGTTTCAACTCTGGGTGGGATATAGATCATATTATACCGGTATCAAGTGCTGAATATATAGAAGATGTGGTAAAATTAAACCACTATAAAAATATACAACCACTCTGTAGTAAAATAAATAGAGATATAAAGAAAGATAACATGAACTATGGCGAGCTATAATCCAACGAATGAGGCAGGTGGGAATTTTCAAATGATGAATTCTGCTGTAGAGAATAAAGGACTTTTCAGCAGAATACTAAGAGACTTATCTTCATGGGGTATGAACTACGATGATATGGTGATGAGAAATCAGGTTGGTGTGGGTATGAACGAAGATCCGTTCTCACAACAAGGAAATTCGATGTACGATTTTTTTTCGCAAAGGGCGGTAGCCTCCGTTTTATCCAGAAAATCTATTCCTTACCTAGATAGAAGCTATCCAGATAAACGAAGAATTTTGAGAGAATATTCTATTAAAGATGAGATTAGAGATTTTGTATCAACCGTTTGTGATGAGGCTATTGTTTATTCAGATTCCGACTTCTGTACACCAAGATCAATAGGAAGCGACTATACTCAGGACATTAAAGATAAATATTTGGAATATTTTGAGGTTATCTATAATAAGATGGGATTTTCTGACTCTATTACAGCTTGGAATATGATGCGTGACTTCCTTATTGATGGGTATATAGCCATGGAGATTGTTTGGGATGATAAGAAAAAGAACATTATCTATTTCAATAGAATGTATCCTGAAACACTTGTTCCAGCATATGAGCCATCTATTGGGCATATTTGGATTCAGTATCCAGAAGATCCACAATTAAGAAGGATCTTACTTGACTCACAGATAACATTTATATCATACTCAACACAGAACGATTATTCAGAAACATCTTATGTAGAGGGACTTATTAAGCCATATAACCAATTGAAAATTATTGAACAGACCAAGATTATGTTCAACATTATAAATGCAACACTTTATCAGAAATTTGTCATCCCGACAAAAGGACTTGGTAGAGCAAGAGCTGAAGAACAGATTGGTCAACTAATACAGGATTATTCAGAGGAAGTAGAATGGGATGATTCACTTGGAACACTAAAAATAAATGGGGCAAAACATTTACCATATAATAAGCAGTTCTGGTTCCCAGAGGGTGATGCTGGACAGCCTACTATGGAAATTGTATCACCAGAAGGTCATGACCTTAATGAGGATTCAATGCTTAGATGGTTTTTCAATATTTTAAAGAGAGCTACTAAGATTCCGATGCAGAGATTTCAGGATGATTCTGGTGGTGGTAGTGTATTCTCAGATGCTTCTGAAATAACAAGAGATGAGGCTAAGTTTGGAAATTTTATACAAAGATTACGAGCTGTGTTTAAAGAGATAATAGTAAAGCCATTAAAATTACAAATACTTGTGGAATTCCCGGAGCTGAAAGAGGATGAAAGATTCCTTAATCAGGTAGATATTGACTTCTTATCCAATCAATTATTTGAGGAGTGGAAGAAATTGGGTAACCTATCTAAGAAGGCGGAGATAATGCAATCACTTCAGGCTATACAAGATGGTGATAAGCCATATTTCCACATAGAGTACCTAGTTGATAGAATTCTTAAATTGTCACCAGCTGAGAAGGAAGAGAATAAAAGGTATTGGGTTAAAGATGCTAATAAAGGTGGTGAAGGTGAAGGAGGTGAGGGAGACCTTGGTGGCGGAGGTGACTTCGGTGGTGACTTCGGTGGAGATGATGGCGGAGGTGATGACTTCGGTGGTGGTGATACTGGTGTATCTGGTGGAGATGATGCTGGTGGAGATGATGCTGGTGGAGATGATGCTGGTGGTGCAGAATTTGAATTTTAGCCACTTTTTGTATATATAATAAATAAAATTAATAACATGAAACACCTAAGAAAATTTAAACCATTTAATGAATCATTATATGAGGATCAGACAATAACACTACAAGAATGAGTTTAGTAACGATCCAGAGAGTGGGCATAGTATTATTTTTAAATTAAACTGTTTGGTTTTTTTGGCATTTGAATTTTTTCAATACCCTGTGTAGGTGTGACATCTTATAGTTATCTATCTTTATAGACTGTTTGTGTATCACTTTTCCTATCAGAGATTGTTTTCTTCATCTTTTCATAGATCTCCTTATTCTGTATAGGATATTCCACCCCAAAGTTTTTCTTTAAAGAGGCTTTTCTTTTCTTTTCTGAGCATTTTCTGCAATAGTAATATCCCCATGTGTTATCATACTTAACATAGTTCTTGAATATTACCTCTTTTTGAATACCACATCCGTCACACTCACAATTTATTTTGTGGTGAGACCCCTTTGATATTAACTCAATCGGAATTTTAATAATATCACCAATTGATATCTCATATCCCATATTTTCAAAATATTGGAGATTTGATTCAATCACCTTAACGCTTATATCTCTAGTCAAAATCATAAAAAACCGTCATCAATTTAAGTTATATATCATTTCGACAGACCCCTCCTTGTAAAAAATCCACCTATAGTTTTTAATTCCTGTTATGAGACATATCTAAATTTTATTTTACCAGAATCATATATTCTTAGAATATTTTTAGTGTCTTTGTTACGAAAATTAAATTTATGCTCTCTTATTCCTAATACTATATAATGGTAGTCAGGTTTTATATTATATTCCTTCTTGAATCCAATCTTTTTATATAAATCACCATTGCTATAGGAATTATCCGAAAACGTTACAATATTGTTAGAATAATTGTTTATAAAATATTTTAGCAATTTGCTGGCTCCTCCAACAATACTAGTGTTCAATATGCTGCAATATCTATTAAGATCATACATATCCTTGTTCTTTTTGAAACACATTATACTAACAAGTTTTTTATTATAATATAATCCTATTTTAACGGTAGATCCAACCCATCCTTGTATGTGGTTATTATTTAGAAATTTCTTAATAACATAATTGTCTGTTATTTCCTTTATATCGCATTTACGAGCATATATCTTATTAGAGGCATTACCGATCTTGTTTAATATCATTGATTTTAATATAGTGTTCTTGTATATCCAATCATCTTCCCATATATGTATTAATTGTATGTTATTGTTTAAGCAAATATCTGTCTTGTCTTTGTGATAATTGCGTCCTTTATATAATTCACTATGCCAATAAACGCCATTGAGCTCAAATGCTATATTATCTTCTGGCAGGTATACATCCATTTCCTTTCCACCAATCCTATGATTAGTTAGCATTTCTTTGTTATAATTCTCGCTTATGAAATTTTGTAACAATACCTCTAATCCAGATTGATGTTTATCAATTTCATTACAAATAGTGCATATGCATGTATTTGTTTCTCTTCTTTTATAGAATAGCGAGTAGCTTATTCCAAATTCCTTTTGACAATAATCACATTGTATTCTGAACATCCTATTGGTAGAGTCTATTCTAATAATATTTTCACCACCATTTAGTATTTTCTCGTGTAGTGTTTTTAGTACTGATTTTTTTATTTTATTCTTAATATTTTCATTTTTTGATGGATTATCCTCTCCGTATCTTTCAATATTGGTTTCCTTGATTTTATCCCTTATTTCAATAGACTTTAGTAGATTATCAACGCCATATTTCTTAATATTATTTGTTATCATTCTTTTTTGAAATGATTCATCAAGGAAAATATATTTTGATCCTGTATTTTCTAAGCATGTTTTCATTTTTTTGATTTTAACACTGTCCAATTTTGAGATATTTGACACGCCGTATCTGTTTATGTTTGTTTGAATCTGTTTTTCTAGTATTTCTTTATTTTGTAGATGGTGTTCTGATCCATATCTCTCCATATTTCTCATTTTTATAAACTTTTGTATTTCGGTAGATTGTGAGATATATTCAACACCATATTTCTCCATATTTGTTTTCTTAGACTTATTCTTTATGGTGTCTAATTGGAATACATTTTCAACCCCATACCTTTCCATATTGTTCTTTTTTAGATTACATCTCCTGCAGGTGTATTCGCTGTTGATGTGTCCATATGATGCATAGTTCTTATGTGATATTTCCTTCCCGATTCCACATGAATCACATTCAACAATTATTTTGGCATTACTATTCTTTGTAAGATTATTTACTGATACCTGTATCTCCTCACCACATTTTATATCTGGATATGTTTTGTGGTAGTGACTGAAATTGGATGATCCTATCCTAACTGTTACACTTTTACTTATTATCATATGGTATATATCAAACTCACCGTGTCCTACTTCTGTTTTTGTGTAAAAAATCCACCTATGTTTTTTAATGGTTTTTTATACCCAATATATATACTACAAAAAATTATGGACAAGTTTTATGAAGTCAGTACTTATAGTTGAAAATTCAAACAAATCCCTGTCGGTTAATGAATCAAAATCAAAGGATAAATACCTATTAGGTGGAACCTTTACAGAGTTTGGTGTTAAGAACAGAAATGACAGGGTTTATACCGCAGCTAAGTTTTTACCATGTTTAGAAGAACTAAACAGTAGAATTACTGATCTGGGTGTAGTTTACGGAGAGTTTGATCACCCTGATGTGTTCGACACCTCTTTGTCCAGATCATCACACATCATCAAATCAGCTTCTTATGTTAAAGAAGGTAATAGAGTTGATGGTGAAATTAGCTTGCTAAGTACTTATTGGGGAAAAGAAGCTAAGGCACTTGTTAATGACGGGTGTCCAATATTTGTTTCGTCAAGAGCAGCCGGAGTTACGGAGAGTGATGGAACGGTTTCACTTAAGAAATTATTTACATATGATATAGTTGCAGACCCTGGGTTTTCATCAGCCAGGATGAGCGTTAAATCAATAAACGAATCACTAGGCTACCAGCCTGATTCTAACTTTAGAATATATGAAATGACTGATGAATCAAAAATAAACGAACTATTCAATATGAACGCAAAAGACTTTGTAACAAAAACACAGTTGACTGATTATTCTAACTATTTGGTGAATGAATTAGCAACAACTAAGAGAGAGGTTAAAAACGCTGTGACTAAAGGTCATTTAGCTCCTAAAAAAATGGAACAACTTCTAGAGTATTATGAGGAATTGAACCAAACAAACGCTAAGATGGAAAAATATCTTAACTATTTGGCTGAGAAAATTCAAGTTGTTGTATCAGAGAACAAATCTCTTAAAGAAACAACATCTAGATTGATCAAGCATAATGATTATCTAGCTGAGAACATTGAGAAGAGTGTTAATTACTCTGAGTATTTGGCTGAAAATCTTGACAAGAACATTTCTTACGGAGAATACCTTGCTGAGAACTTGGATAAGAACATTTCTTACGCTGAGTACCTAGCAGAAAACTTAGATAAGAACATTTCTTACGCTGAGTACCTAGCAGAAAACTTAGATAAGAACATTTCTTACTCAGAATACATTGCAGAAAGTCTTGACAAGAACATTTCTTACTCAGAATACCTTGCAGAAAACCTAGATAAGAACATTTCTTACGCTGAGTATCTAGCTGAGCACTTAGATAATTCAATTGCTTACTCAGAATATCTTTCTGAGCATGTTGAGGGGAATATCGCTTATTCAGAATACATAGCTGAGAATCTTGATGATAACATCGCTTATTCTGAATATCTAGCAGAAAATCTTGACAAATCAGTTTCTTATCAGTCACTTATTACTGAAAAGTTAAACGGTGCTAGACTAAACGAGAATAGAAAAGCATTTAGACTTCCTACTGTTGAAGAAGCAGGATTTGAAGTTATCAAAGAAGATTTTTATGATGAGGAATTTGGTGATGAAGGTGAGAACCCAACACTAGACGAAATGCCAATGGGCCGTTACCGAGGTGACTTTGAAAATGAAAAATGCTGCCTAGAGTGTGTTTTTGACCCATGTGAATGTCCAACACTTGAAAATAATGACTATAACGATGAAGAAGATTCATCAGAAGAAATAGATGGAGACTCTGATACAGAGTTGTCAGCATCTATTGATAAACTAATTGAGGAAGCTAAAAAACGAAAAGCATCCGAAACATCCGACCTACACTTTTTGAGGTTCTTAAACAAAACTCAGGTTGACAGTTACTACACCCTTACAAATGAGGAACAAGAAACTGTTAAGCTTTACATAAACGAAAAAGGCTCATTCTTTACAACGAAAGACGTATTGAGTTTAATCTCTGAGGCATTGGCAAGTAAGAATGAAACGTTAGAGGAAAAGGTAATCAGATTAATGCCAGAAAATACAAAGGCTATCTGGAACCAAATGAACGAGAGTTCAAGAAAATCTGTCCTATCACAGGCTAGATTATATCCTGAAGAAATTTTGAGAACCGAAGAACAGGTTGATCACTTCTGGATGACTAGAAATCTCAAGAAAAATGAATCAGTTACTAAGAAATTAGTTTCCCACGATGCTCTTATCCAAGAGGATAAATTATCTGAAACGGATTACAGCGCAATAATGGAAAGATTCGGAAAATTAAGCTAATCTCAAAAAGGAGATAAAAAAAAGAAAAACAAAAAAATATGTCACACATTAGAATAGACAAACAAAAAGCCGTTAAGAAATGGTCACCAGTATTGGAGAACATGGGCGTTGTTGGTGATCGTATTGAATGGATGTCAGAATACGCTGAACTTCACTCAATTAACGAGAACGCTTACGCAAACGCAACTACTGCGGGTATGGGTGGATTTGTTTCAGCTCAACCAGGTACTCTTCCAGGACTTCTTGGTGGTGGTGCAGGATTTGGGTCACAAGCCGGAATCGATCGTAACATCGGATCAGGAGATTTAGGACAGAACCTACTTCCAGTAGCAATGAAAATCGCAGCTCAGACAATTGGTCTTGACCTTGTCGCTGTAAAACCAACACCAGGTCCAAAAATCGATTTACTTTATATTGATTTTCAATATGATGATCTTTCAGACGTTGGTGGAATGTCACGACCACAAGTATTTAAATTATCTGCAGTTGGCGACACAGGTAGTATGTTACTTGTAAAAGCCGCTATTAACGCAGCTCTTGTGTCGGCACCAGGTATTACACAAACACAAGGTGGATTAGAAGGTGGTAGATTATTCGTAAAAAACTCACATCTTGTATCGAGCACTATTACACCAACAGTTCCAACACAGTTGGACATAGACCCGGCTGGGGTAGTCACCGGTCTACAAGGAGCCTTAGAATTTCTTGGATACTCTCGTATCGATGGTTTCCCAATGTTCAGAGCTTGGAGACAAGCTAACTCAACACCAGGTGGATCACAAGCCGGTACTGGTACTTATGCATACCAGTTCGATCAAACGCAGAATACATTTACTAGCGCTGCTTCAATGACATCACAACTTCTTTGGATAGGTGGTGCAACTGCTGGAACTGTTGATACATATACATCAGAAGTTACAATTGAATTAATTTCAGCTCTAGAAGATCAACTTCCAGGGTTCTCAGCTAACTGGACATCAAACCTTAGTTCAGGAGATTACCCGATGAATCGTCAGAAAGATGAGGACACTTATTCAAGTGTTATCGGACCTAAAGTATCTACTAAATCAGTTGCTGTTGGTACTATTGAAGTATCTACTTCATTAAGAAGAACAGAAATTGAAGATATCAAGGCTAACACAGGAATGGATATCGTTCAAAAGATGGAATCAATCCTTGTTAATGAATTGTCTCAGACAATCTCTAAGCAAATTGTTCAAAGAATATTTGCTCTTGGTCAAGCTAACAGAGCTACATCACCTGTACAAGCAGGATTGGGTGTTACTTCTGTTGTTGCGACTGCTTCAAGTATTTTTGACCTTGACACTGCTTACGTAACTCGTAATGGTGGTATCGGTGGAGAAACAACACATGCTGTTCAAAGAAAACTTATCACTAAGTTGGCACATGCGTCTAACTACATCGCAACAGAAGGTAGAGTTGGCCCAGCACAGTTTGCTGTAACTAACGGAGGACTTGCTGCATCTCTTATGGACATCGCAGGTTACACTGTTAATCCAGTTAAATCTAAATTGAACGGACAAGGTCAATTGTACCCTGTTGGTCAAATTGGAGATATCCAGATTTATGTTGACCCGTACATGAGATACAATGACAACAGAATCGTTATTGGAAGAAAGAATAACCCAGACCAACCAGGTTTGATTTTTGTACCATATCTTATGGCACAGTCAATCTCTGTGATCTCTGAAGCAACTTTCGCTCCAAGAATGTTACTAAGAAGTCGTTACGCGCTCGCTGACGTTGGGTTCTTCCCAGAGAAGCAGTATATGACGATTGTTGTTAATGACGCAGCTCAATTCTTGAACTAATCATTAATAGTTAATTAGAAATTAGAAACTCCCTGTTAAAAACAGGGAGTTTCTTTTTTTATATATATTATAGGCAACCTTCACACCATGTATAATATTAAAATAATCAATGATATAACAAATGATATCCCTGCTAGGATGAGGGAGTCCTATTTTAGAAATAACTATCCTGATGTTCACCAGAAAATAATTGATTATACATCTGATATAGATATTAAGTTCGTACAGAGAATCTGGCATTGGGTGAATTTATATCCGAATTATAATCTTTGTAAATGTGGTAAAAAAACCACCTTTAATAGAAATTGGAAAGATGGGTATAGGTTATCATGTTCTCCTAAATGTGCTCAGTCATGTGAGTCTACTAAAAGTAAGAGAAGAAATACAAATATTGAAAAATGGGGAGTTGATAATATTTCAAAGTCGGATATAATAAAGAATAGAGCATCTTCTACTAACCTGGAGAGATATGGTCATACGTCTAGCTTTCAAAATGAAACCGTTCGTAAAAAATGGTCAGATAGTATAAAGGATAAGTACGGTGAAGATCATTATTTTAAGACGGATGACTTTAAAACAAAGTCGGCAAAGACTATGAATAATAAGTACGGGGTCGATCATTATGTACAATCGGATGATTACATAGAAAAGACTATTAATACCAATAATGAGAAATATGGGGAAGATTGGTACACACGTACGGATGACTATTTAGTAAAATCAAAGAAGACTAGTAATGAGAAATATGGTGAAGACCATTACTCTATGACAGATGAATACAAGATTCGTGTAAACGAGTCTAATCTTTTAAAATATAAGGAAAAATGGTACTACCAGTCGGATGATTTTAAAAAGAAGTCATCCGAGTCAATAATGTTTAAATATGGAGTGGATCACTATACAAAATCAGAAGAATATAAGAATTATATTGATAGTGATGAATATAAAAGTCTCAGGATGTTAAAAAGAGTTTCCTTTTATGAGGAAAGGGGATTTAAATTTATATCTGGTAAGAAGCTAGGAAATGCTAGATTATATAGTGATCTATGTGGTCATGAATTTGACATACACCCAACAACCTTGCAACGGAGATCAATATGTGGTGTTATTATATGTACTTCTTGTAACCCTGTTGACACTAAACAGTCAGGACAAGAGTTAAATATAATGAATTGGTTAGTGGAAATTGGATCCGATTTCAAATCCAAGGATAGAGATTCAATTAGCCCTTATGAATTGGATTTTTTAATAGGTAATACTGCTTTGGAATATAACGGTCTGTATTGGCACAGTGAGATGTATAAAGAAAGAACATATCACCTTGATAAAACAACAAAGTGTGTTAATAGTGGTATTGACCTTATACACATATGGGAAGATGATTGGTTATATAAACAAGATATAATTAAATCAGTGATACTATCACGTATTGGAAAGATAGATAAACTTATATATGCTAGAAAATGCGCAATAAAAGAGGTTACTGATACATCTGTGATAAGGGAATTCTTGGATAGAAACCATATACAGGGATATACATCATATAAAACATGTATTGGATTGTATTATAACGATCTATTAGTTTCATGTATGTTATTCCATAGTACAAGGGGTCGTGTTGAACTAGTTAGGTTCGTAAATATTTTAAATACATCTGTTATTGGGTCAGCTTCTAGACTGTTTAAATACTATACAACCAATTATACTTGTTCGGAAATTACATCATTTGCTGACAGATCAATGTTTAGTGGTGATATTTATAAGAAACTTGGATTTAAATTTATACATAGAACACCTCCTAATTATTGGTGGGTTATTGATGGTATCAGGAAACATAGATTCAACTATAATAAGAAAAAACTGATAAAGGATGGATTTGATCCTAATAAAAGTGAAAGTGAGATAATGTGTGACCGGGGATATTATAAAATATATGGTTGTGGTCAGGATAAATGGGTTTGGAAAAGAACAAGTTTGTATAAAAGTGAGTTTTGAATACTAATATATAATAAAAAGAAATTAAACAAAATGTCTAGACCTTATTTAGAAATAAACTCATTAAGTTACGCAACCGTATCAAATGTTTTATCAGTTGGTGTACATGCTCTCCGAATAAGAGGTGGAGCAGATATAACACTAAGTGGATTAGTGACCGCTACAATATCATTGTCCGATGGATATACAAATGGAACATATACTTATTCGGTGGATATTGATGGATCAACATCTTCAACTGCTACTCATGTACCAGCAACAGTTACATTTGCCTTAACAGGAACAGCTTATCCAGGTGATAACTTCCAAATGGAAGTATTTGGTACACCACTAGATTACACATTCTCTGCTACATCATCCTCATCATTTGCTGCTAC
>Ga0209702_10001558_pt1 | contig 43562 bp, 29 predicted proteins | sample FRY01_FD_187210 | JGI IMG/M metagenome (GOLD analysis project Ga0209702, IMG submission 187210) | Freshwater microbial communities from Lake Fryxell liftoff mats and glacier meltwater in Antarctica - FRY-01 (SPAdes) (version 2) | ecosystem: Environmental > Aquatic > Freshwater > Ice > Glacier...
CTTCGGGCCTCCTCAGGATGAGGTCGTGTGGGTGAACCTGGAGCGGGAAGACTCAAGATTTTGAGGGAAGAGAGATCCCTCGCAAAGGCTCGGGATGACGGCCACGGGCCGTCACTCCCACTCGATCGTCCCCGGCGGCTTGCTGGTGATGTCGTAGGTCACCCGGTTGACGCCGCGGCATTCGTTGATGATGCGGGCGGCGACCCGGCCCAGGAAGGCGTGCTCGAACGGGTAGTAGTCGGCGGTCATGCCGTCGGTCGAGGTGACGGCCCTCAGGGCGCAGGCTTGGTCGTAGGTGCGGCCGTCGCCCATCACGCCGACGGTGCGGACCGGCAAGAGGACGGCAAAGGCCTGCCAGATCTCGTCGTAGAGGCCCGACTTGCGGATCTCGTCGAGATAGACGGCATCGACCTCGCACAGCAGGTCGAGCTTCTCTTTCGTGATGTCGCCGGGGATGCGGATGGCGAGGCCGGGACCGGGGAACGGATGGCGGTTCACCAGGTCGGCCGGCAGACCGAGCTCGCGGCCGAGCGCCCTCACCTCGTCCTTGAACAGTTCCCTGAGCGGCTCGACCAGCTTCATGTTCATGCGTGCGGGAAGCCCGCCGACATTGTGGTGGCTCTTGATGGTGACCGAGGGGCCGCCGGTGAACGAGACCGACTCGATGACGTCGGGATAGAGCGTGCCCTGGGCCAGGAACTGAGCGCCGCCGATCTTCTTGGCCTCGGCCTCGAACACGTCGATGAACAGGCCGCCGATGGTCTTGCGCTTGGTCTCGGGGTCGCTGATGCCGGCCAGCGCCTTCAGGAAGGTCTCCGAGGCGTCGGCGTGGATCAGCGGGATGTTGTAGTGGTCGCGGAACAGGCGGACGACCTGCTCGCCCTCGTCCTTGCGCAGCAGGCCGTGGTCGACGAACACGCACTGCAGCTGGTCGCCGATCGCCTCGTGCAGCAGCACGGCCACGACACTCGAGTCGACGCCGCCGGAGAGGCCGCAGATCACCCGGCCCTTGCCGACCTGGGCACGGACCTGCTCGATGGCGCGCTCGCGGAACGCGGCCATGGTCCAGTCGCCTTTGGCGCCGGCGATGTTCAGCGCGAAGTTACGGAGCAGCTTGGCGCCGTCGGGCGTGTGCATGACCTCGGGGTGGAACTGCACGCCGTAATAGCCGCGGCTCTCGTCGGCGATGGCGGCGAACGGCGCGTTCTCGCTGGTGGCGACGACCGAGAAGCCGGCCGGCAGCTTCGTCACGCGGTCGCCGTGGCTCATCCAGACCTGCTTGCGGTCGCCGGGCTCCCAGACGCCCTCGAACAGGCGGGTCGAGGCCTTGATCTCGACCTCGGCGCGGCCGAACTCGCGGTGATGGCCACCCTCGACCGAGCCGCCCAGCTCCTTGGCCATGGTCTGCTCGCCGTAGCAGATGCCCAGCACCGGCACGTCGGCGGCGAAGATGGCGGGATGGGCGGCGGGCGACTGGCCCTCGGTCACCGAGGCCGGCCCGCCGGAGAGGATGATGCCCCGTGGATCGAACGCCTTGATCTTCGCGTCATCGACGGACTGGAAGGGCAGGATTTCACAGTAAACCCCGGCTTCGCGCACCCGGCGGGCGATCAGCTGGGTAACCTGGGAACCGAAATCGACGATCAGCAAACGGTCGGTCATGGGGCGATATAAGCGTGACGGGCCGGGGCAGCAACCGTTGTGATGTGGATGGCCGTTTTCATCTTACCGCCCTCGTCTTACGGGCAGGGCTATCGCACGTAAGACAAAGGTCCCTCACTGCGTTCGGGATGACAGCATTGTTTGCATCGGCGCACCGCGCAAATCCCACGAAAATTGTCATCCCGAGCGAAGCGAGGGACCTTTCGGCTTCACCCGTCCGCGACCAGCCGGCGACGGATCAGCGGCACGGCGAGGTCGCGCCAGACGTAGGCGATCTCGTCGACGTCGGTGCCGCCCATCGTGTCGACCCGCTCGCCCACCCGCTCGCCGCCCAGCCCCTCGTAGAAGAACCGGGTCGAATTCTGGGCGAGCATCCACAGCACCGCGGTGTCGCAGCGGTCGGCCTTGAGCTGGCGGAACAGCGCGCCCAGCAGCTTGCGGCCGAGGCCCAGATTCTGGAAATCGGGCTCGACATAGAGCGTGTAGACCTCGCCGACCTTGATCTCGCGGCCGTCGAGGCCCTGGGGCAGCCCCTCGGGCGGATCGCGCACCGGGCCGCAGCTGCCGAAGCCGACCACGCCCATGTCCTGGTCGTCGGCCACGAAGACGCCGCGCGCCTCGCCGGGGTCCTGCAGCAGCTGCGACCACCAGGCCGACTGGCGGACGTCCGACATGGCGACCAGCATCGCGTCGGGCAGCAGGCCGGCATAGGTCGCCTGCCAGGTCTCGACATGGACCCGGCCGATCGCCGCGGCGTCATGGCGGGAGGCCCGGCGGATGCGGATCATGGGGGCGGCTCGCGCGGCGCTTCCGGAGCCTCGGAAACGGCCTCTGCAGGCGATTCCGGCGCGGGCTCTTCCCCCGGCGCCTCCCCAGGCGACTCACCCGTCTGCGCCTCCCCGGTCTGCGCCTCACCGGCCTGCGCTTCACCCGTCTCCGCCCCGGCCTCGGCCGGCGGTACCGGCTTCTGCAGGGCCTTGCGCACCAGGGCGGCGGCAAAGAAGCCGTCGGTGCCGTGCTTCAGCGGCGACAGGCGCAGGTAAGGCGCGTTCTCCGCCTCGGCCGGCGGCTCGCTGGTCAGCACTTCGCGCCAGATCGCGGCCACCGGCACCACCTCGAACTCGGGGTGGCGCTCGAGGAAGGCTCCGATCTGGTGCTCGTTCTCGGCCGGCAGGACCGAGCAGGTGGCGTAGATCAGCCCGCCGCCCGGCTTCACCAGCTTCGCGGCGGCATCGAGGATGGCGGCCTGCTTGGGCACCAGCTCGGCGAGATCCTCGGGCCGCAGGGTCCAGCGGCCGTCGGGATTGCGCCGCCAGGTGCCGGTGCCGGTGCACGGCGCGTCGACCAGCACGCGGTCGAAGGCGCCGGCCTGGCGCTTCAGCCATTTGCGGTTGTCGGCGGAGCCCTCTTTGGTCTGGAGGGTGCGGCGCTCGACATTGTGCGCGCCGGCCCGGCGCAGGCGCTGCGCCGAACGGTCGAGGCGCGACTCGTAGACTTCCATCGCCACGACCCGGCCCTTGTTGTTCATGCAGGCCGCCATCGCCAGGGTCTTGCCGCCGGCACCGGCGCAATAGTCGGCGATCTGCATGCCGGGCTTGGCATCGACCAGCGCGGCCACCAGCTGCGAGCCCTCGTCCTGGATCTCGACCAGCCCGTTCTGGAATGCCTCGCCCCTCACGACCGACAGCCGCCGGCGCAGACGCAATCCATCGGTGGCGTAGCGCATCGGCTCGGTGTCGATGCCCTCGCGGCCCAGCGCCGCGCGCGCCTGCTCGACGCTGACCTTCAGGCGGTTGACCCGGAGGTCGACCGGCGGCGGCGTCTCGAGGGCGGCGATCTCGCGGCCCCAGGCGTCGCCATAGGCCTCCTTGAAGTGCGGCGCGACCCATTCCTGGACGTTGAGGCGGACCCAGTCGGGCTGCTCGGGATGCGGCAGCGAATGGCCGTCCATCTGGCGCAGCGCGCGCTGCTCGCCCTCGTCGAGCGGCGCCGGCCGATAGCTGCCGCCGTCGAACATGGCCTGCACGGCCGCCATGTCGAGCCCGTCGACCAGCAGGAGGTCGGCGGCCACGATGGCGCGGGCGCCGCGGTCGGGATGGCGCGTGCGATCCAGCCACCAGGCAAGCTGCCCGTAGCGGCGCAGGATGCTCCAGACGCGCTCGGACACGGCCCGGCGGTCGCCGCTGCCGATGTAGCGGCGAGAACGGAAATAGGCATTGGCGACGAGATCGGCCGGCCGTTCGGAGCGGCTGACGATTTCGTCGAGGAGTTCTATGGTGGCGGCCACCCGCGCGCCCGGTGTCACGTCTGTTTCCCTTTCAAAGCATGCCGCTACGATGAATACGCCCGACGCGCAACGCCCCCGCTCCGAGCTTCTGCGCCGCACCGCCCTCGTCCTCGTCTCGGTGGTCGTGGGCCTGGGGTTGATCGAGATCGGCGTCCGCGCCTCGACCTGGACCTGGCTGTTCGCCTGGCCGAACTACGTGCTCGATGCGCGCAAGGTGCTGGCGGAGTCGGACAACGGCCGCTCCGTGCATGACGACCGCCTGGGCTACCGGCCGCGTCCCGGCTACGCCACCGGCGGCGTCACGATCGACGGCAACGGCTTGCGCAGCACCGGCCCCCTCCCTGCCGACGGCAGGGCCCCCATTCTTGCGGTCGGCGATTCGTTCACCTTCGGCGAGGAGGTGAGCGATGCCGAGACCTGGCCCGCCGATCTCCAGCGGCTGACCGGCCGCCGCGTGCTCAACGGCGGGGTCAGCGGCTACGGCTTCGACCAGATCGTGCTGCACACCGAGCTGCTGGCGCCGCTCTACGATCCCGCTTCCATCGTCGTCGCCTTCATCGCCGACGACATCCGGCGGACCGAGATGCGGCGCATGTGGAGCGCCGACAAGCCCTACTTCGACCTCGAGGGCGATACGCCCCGGCTGCGCAACGTCCCGGTGCCGCCGCGGGCGCCGGTCAAGACGACGCTCTCCTTCTGGCAGCGGACGATCGGCTATTCCTACGCCTTCGACTTCATCATGCGGCGGCTCGACCTGCTGCACGACTGGTTCGGCGACCATATCCGCATCCACCCGGCCGGCACCGGCGAGCGTATCTCCTGCCGGCTCACCGCGCGGCTGGCCGAGCTGCAGAAGAGCCGCGGCGCGCCGGTGCTGCTGGTCGCCGAATACGATCCCGTGGTGTGGGACGATCCGAAATTCGCGGCCGAACAGCGCCGCCTGACCGTGGGGCTGCTGGACTGCGGCAGGAAGAACGGTCTGGCCACCCTCGACAGCTACGAGGCGATGGCCGCGACGGCCCGCCCGCGCGATCTCTACGTGCTGTGGCACATGAATGCCGCCGGCAACGCCCTGATCGCCCGGCTGGTGGCCGGCGCCCTCGCCGACAAGGGCAACTGAGGTGTTCGGGCGAGCCGCACTGGTCGTCGGCTCGGTGCTGGTCTCGCTGCTCCTTCTCGAGGTGGGCTGCCGGCTGTGGCGCGGCCCCTCCGCGCTGCTCGACTGGTCCAACATCATCCGCGCCGAGCGCCAGGCAACGCTCAGCGCCAGCGCCGGGCGGCTGCAGCGCGACGGCGACCTCGGGTTCGTCCTGAGACCCGGCTATGCCGCCCCGGGCGTGACCTACGACCTGCACGGCCATCGCCTCACCCCGGCGCCGGCCGGCACGGTGCTGGCCGAGCCGCCGGTGCTGGTGGTGGGCGATTCCTACGCCCATGGCGACGAGGTGAGCGACGCCGAGACCTGGGCGGCGCTGCTGCAGCCGCTGATCGGCCGCCGCACCGCCAATGCCGGCGTCAGCGGCTACGGGCTCGACCAGATGGTCCTGCGGGCCGAGATCGAAGTGCGCGCCCTCAAGCCGGCCGCGCTGGTGCTGGTCTTCATCGCCGACGATCTGCGGCGCAGCGAGATGAAGCGCGTGTGGGGGGCGGAGAAGCCCTATTTCGAACCGACCGGAGGTACGCTCACACTGCGCAACGTCCCCGTCCCGCCGTCGCCGCGGCCCGCCGCGAGCCTCGACCCGTGGCAGCGCCTGTTCGGCTGGTCGGTGCTGGTCGACACGATCCTGCGCCACAAGGGCTGGCAGTACGAATGGTCGATCGATCATGTCCGCGTGCTGCCGCGCGGGGCCGGCGAAGCGATGGCCTGCCCCCTGCTGAAGCGCCTGGCCGGCCTCGGCGTGCCGACGCTCGTGGTGGCGGAATACGATCCCTATGTCTGGAAGGATGCCGCCTATGCGCGCGAGCAGCGCCGCCTCTCCGCCGTCGTGCTGGCATGCGCCCGCGCCGCCGGTCTGGGCACGCTCGACCTGTTCGAGGCCATCGACGTGGCCGTCAAGCGCGACGGCTATGCCGCGATGTTCAGGTCATCGCATCCCGGACCGCTCGGCCACCGGATCGCGGCGGAGCGGATCGCGGAGGCGCTGCGGCAGGACTACATGCCGCCGCGGTAGTTCGGGGACTCGCGCATGATCTCGACGTCGTGCACATGGCTCTCGCGCAGCCCCGAGCTGGTGATGCGCAGGAACTGGCAATTGGTCTGCATCTCGCGGATCGTGCCGTTGCCGGTGTAGCCCATGGCCGCCCGCAGGCCGCCGACCAGCTGGTGCAGGATGCTGCCGACCGCGCCCTTGTAGGGCACGCGGCCTTCGATGCCCTCGGGCACCAGCTTCAGGGTGCTCTGCACCTCCTGCTGGAAGTAGCGGTCGGCCGAGCCGCGCGCCATGGCGCCGATCGAGCCCATGCCGCGGTACGATTTGTAGGAGCGGCCCTGGTAGAGGATGACCTCGCCCGGGGCCTCGTCGGTGCCGGCCAACAGCGAGCCGATCATGGCGCAGTCGGCGCCGGCGGCGATCGCCTTGGCGAGGTCGCCGGAATACTTGATGCCGCCGTCGCCGATCGCGGGAACACCCGCGGCGCGGCAGGCTTCGGCCGCCTCCATGATGGCGGTGAGCTGCGGCACGCCGACGCCCGCGACCATGCGGGTGGTGCAGATCGAGCCCGGGCCGATGCCGATCTTCACGGCGTCGGCGCCGGCGTCGATCAGCGCCTGTGCGCCCTCGCGGGTCGCCACGTTGCCGGCCATGACCTGGGTGTAGTTGCTGAGCTTCTTCACCCGCGTCACGGCCTCGAGCACGCCGCGCGAATGGCCGTGCGCGGTGTCGACCACGATCACGTCGACATCGGCGTCGATCAGCAGCTGGGCGCGGCGCAGCCCGTCCTCGCCGACGCCGGTGGCCGCGGCAGCGCGCAGGCGGCCCTTCTCGTCCTTGCTGGCGCCGGGGAACTTGTTGGCCTTCTCGATGTCCTTGACGGTGATCAGGCCGATGCAGCGATAGGCGGCGTCGACCACCAGGAGCTTTTCGATGCGGAATTGATGCAGCAGCCGCTTGGCGTCTTCCTTGGTCGCGCCCTCGCTCACCGTGACGAGGCGCTCCTTGGTCATCAGCGCGCTCACCGGCGTGCCGCTCTCCGTGGCGAAGCGGACATCGCGGTTGGTCAGGATGCCGGCCAGCTTGCCGCTGCCGCGCTCGACCACCGGAATGCCCGAGATCTGGTTCGTTTCCATCAGCGCCAGCGCGTCGGCCAGCGTCTGGTCGGGATGGATGGTGACGGGGTTCACGACCATCCCGCTCTCGAACTTCTTGACCCGGCGGACCTCGTTGGCCTGCGCCTCGGCATCGAGGTTCTTGTGGATGACGCCGATGCCGCCGGCCTGGGCCATGGCGATCGCCATCCCCGATTCCGTGACTGTGTCCATCGCCGCCGACATCAGCGGGATGTTTAGTTCGATGGTCCGCGTGAGGCGTGTGCGGGTGTCGGTCTGCCCGGGCAGAACCGACGACGCAGCAGGCTTCAGGAGGACGTCATCGAAGGTGAGCGCTTCCTGAATCTGCATACCAACCTCCTTGAAGGAGAAATGAAAACGGCGGCCCTCGGAGAGGGCCGCCGGGTTGGCGAGCCGTTATACACAGTGCTGCGCACAATCCAAGTGCGCTGGCGCGTGTCCGTTATGCACAGGTAACCCTACGAGACCCCGAGGAAATCGCGTTTCCCGATTTCGACGCCGCACTGGCGCAGGATTGCGTAGGTCGTGGTGCAATGGAAATAGAAGTTTGGCAGGGCAAAGTGCAGCAGATATTGCTCGCCGGTCAGCTTCAGGGGAGCGCCGGCGATCGTCAGGACGATTTCGCGGCCCTCGCTGCCGTCGATCTGCTCGGCCGTGAAGCCCTTGAGGTAGCCCAGCACCGAAGCGATGCGCGTCTGCAGCTCGGCCAGCGTCTTCTCGGCATTGTCATGTGGCGTGGGCACCTCGGCGCCGGCGAGGCGGGCCGCGCTCTCCTCGGCGAAACGGCAGGCGATCTGCACCTGGCGGGTGAACGGCAGCATGTCGGGCGTCAGCCGGGTTGCGGCGAGCACGGCCTCGTCGACTTTCTTTGCGGCGGCCCAGGCCGAGCCCTTCTCGAGGAGCTTGGCCATGGCGACCAGCTGGCGCTGGTAGACGGGAACGGAAGCGGCGTACATGCCGAGGAACATCTGTAACTCCGGGTTGGACGGGCGGCGCGAAACCTAGCCGCGAAAGCCCAGGCCGACGACGTACATTTCCGCCGAATCGGCCCGGCTGGCCTCCGGCTTGACGTGGCGAACCTTCTCGAAGTCCTTCTTCAGCCGGTCGAGCAGGGTCCGCTCGGTGCCGCCGCGCAGCACCTTGGCGACGTATGTGCCGCCGGGCTTCAGGATCTGGCGGGCAAAATCGTGCGCCGCCTCAGCGAGACCCATGATTCTCATATGGTCGATCTGCGTCTCGCCGGTCGCGGCGGCCGCCATGTCGCTCAGCACGACGTCGGCCGGGCCGCCCAGCAGCTCCGTCAACAGGGCGGGCGCGTCCTCGTCATAGAAATCCTTGGCAAGGACCGTGGCGCCGGCGATCGGCTCGACCGGCGTGACATCGATGCCGATCACGACGCCCTTGTTCTTGCCCGAACTCACCCGTTCGACGGAGACCTGGGTCCAGCCGCCCGGTGCCGCGCCGAGATCGATGATGCGGCCGCCCGGCTTGAGGAACCGGAACTGGTCGTCGATCTGCAGCAGCTTGAACGCGGCGCGCGAGCGATAGCCGCGCTTCTTGGCCTCGACGACGTAGGGGTCGTTGAGCTGGCGCTGCAGCCAGCGCTGCGAGGAAACGGTGCGGCCGCGCGCCGTCTTCACGCGCACCGTGGCGCGCCGACCTGTCGGAAGGCTGCCCTTGGTATCCTTTGCCACGGTCAGTTGCCCCGGCGGCAGAGCTGGTCGGCGTCGCGGTCGGCCTGACGCATGAGGTCCATCAGGACCCCTTCGCGCAGGCCGCGGTCGGCGACACGCACCACCGGCACCGCCCATTGCCGGCAGACCGCCTCGAGGATCGCCCCGCCCGCGAGCGCCAGGTCGGCGCGATCGTCGCCGATGCAGGGCAGATGGGTGAGCTGGTCGACCGACATCGTGGAAAGCATGTCACAAATACGCAAAACGTCCTCTCGGCCGATACGCGAACCGTCGACCATCGTGCGGTTATAGCGCTTCAGGCCGAGATGGTGTGCGCTAACCGTCGTCACGGTGCCGGAGGCGCCGATCATCTGGACTTCGCCGCGCGCGATCGCCGCGCCGATCTGGTGCTGGGCGCCGAACGGCCGGAGGTCGCTGCGGATCTTCTCGACCATGTCGTCGTAGCAGGCCCGGCTCAGCGGCCGCTCGCGCGGCTGGCCGCGCGTGCAGGATTCGGTGAGCGTGACGACGCCCCAGGGTACCGACGTCATGCCGATCAGCTCGGTGGTCGCACAGCCCGGGCGGCCCAGGCGGGGCCGGACGCGGATCCAGCTCACCTCGGTCGAGCCGCCGCCAATGTCGATCAGCAGGCCGAAGGGTATCTCGGGATTGAGCAGGTTCTCGCAACTCGCCAGGGCGAGCCTCGCCTCTTCCGGAGGCTGGATCAGGTCGAAGCTGAGGCCGGTGCGCGCCTTCACCATGCCGAGGAAATCCTCGCCGTTGCAGGCGCGACGGCAGGCCTCGGTGGCAATGTGACGGGCGCGCGTCACGCGATTGCGTTCGATTTTGCCCGCGCAGACGCCAAGCGCATGCAGCGTGCGTTCGATGGCTTCACCGCACAGCGACCCGCTCAGCACCACCCCCTCGCCCAGCCTTACGGGGCGAGAATAGGCATCGATCACCTCAAATCCCTCGACCGATGCCTTCGCAACCAGGAGCCGGCAATTGTTGGTGCCGAGATCAATGGCCGCAAAGGTGTGCGCAAACCGACCGCTGTGCCAGCCTCCCTTGGGCGTGGATTCCCCGGCCATTCACAACTCTTTTCTTGGCCGCATCGTAACTGAGGAAAGTGCCCACGGCGAGGGCCCGCTTGCCAATCCGGCCCGCCATCGCTAAATCCGTCGCCCGGCCCGGTCCGCTTGGTCCTTGGGGGATAGTTTAACGGTAGAACAACTGGCTCTGACCCAGTTAGTCTAGGTTCGAATCCTGGTCCCCCAGCCAGCCACGCAGAGGAGTTCGTATCCTTGGTGGCATGCCCCATGAATTCGCACGATATTTCCGTCACTTGACGCTTCTCGGCGCAGCCCTTCGCGCCTTGTCGGAATCGCATTTGCCGTTGCAATTCAGCCAGTAAGCCATGCCTCTCCGGGCCCGTTTCGGCATTCTCGCCGGTCGATGCAGTTTCGGCCAAACGTCCCACGAGTGAGGTGTGGCGGCCTGGTGCCATCGGGGATGCCTGTGGAGTAGTCGGCGCACGATGGGCACGCCGGATACTGCCGCTCACATGCCGACGAGAGCATCCACCGTCTCGCCCAACATCCCGCGCGCGGAATTCCCCTTTGCCTTCGAGGCGATGCCGTAAGCGATCGCCTCAAGGGCGCGAACGCAATCCCAGGTTTCCAAGCCCTGAATGACTGGCATCACCGATCAGCGCTGGATGACGCTCCACCATCATCGAGACCGTCAAGTACCTGCGGCATGAAGATGGTGGCGCAGGAAGTCAGGATCTGGATCGTAGCCCAACCCGGGACCGGTCGGCACGTCGACCGACTTCTTCCAGCGGGTGAGGCCGATACCGTAGAGATCCATCGAATCATCAGCATCGACCGCGGCGAAATAGCCCTCCTCATCGGTGACGGCCAGCATATGCAGCGAAGCGAGCGCCGCCGGTCCTACGAACGGCGTGTGCGGCGCCGCCGTCTTCTTGGCTGCAGCAAGCATCGCGAGCGCGCGCCGGGCTTCGGAGAGCCCTCCCAGCATGCAAACATCGGGCTGCAGCACGCCGATTGCCGGGGTCTTGCCGTAGACCGCCATCTGCTCCGCAGAGCCGAAATCGGCACCCATCCCGATTACGATCCCCGGCAAGGCCGGACATGCGAGCAGGTCCTCGGGCGGCCAGAACGGATCCTCGAACCAAAGCAGCCCGAGCGCTGCCCAGCGCTTCGCATCGCGCCTGATATCGGCCAGGGTGTGGGCGTTGTTGCTGTCGGCGACATAAGGTGTTGCAGACGGAATTGCGCGACGCGCCTCCTCGATCACCTCAAGGCTCGCCTCGTGCACCTTCACGGACGCCACGCCGGTGGCCAGCGCCTGCTCGACTCGCTGCCGTGCCCGGCCGGCGTGATCGTACTTGTCGAGGCTTGCCATCACCGGCACCTGTTTACGCCGGGCACCGCCCAGCATCACGGACACCGACTGACCCGATGCCTTGCCGGCGATATCCCACAACGCGATGTCGACGGCGGCCAGCGCATTCATCACCGTACCGGCGCGGCCGTAACTCGCGAAGCGCTTGCGCGCCGACAGGTTCAGCGCCTCCTTCTGGTCTACCTGCTTGCCGAGATAGTGCGGCGCTATTGCATCGCGAATGGTGGCAATCAATGCATTCTGCATCGGCGGACGCAGGGACAGGCACTCACCGTAGCCCACCAGACCGTCGCGGGTCGTCACGCGACACAGGGTGAGGCACATATCGTCACCCGACAGCGGGGAAGGCACGTTGGCCGGCCGCTTCGCCCCCGGTAGCCTCAGGGCAATGGGTTCGATGCGGTCGATGATCATGCGTTGCTCCGGTCTCCGGACTGCGATGGTCTCACACCCCAGACCGTGATTTTTACCCACCACGCCGCTCCCGGCGTGGTGGGGACAATGCCTTCAGGATAAGCGCTACGCCAGACGATAAAGTTTGGCGGCGTTGTCGCAGATCACCTTGCGGCGGGTTGTTGCCGGGACATGGCCGAGCTCCTTCTCGATGAAATCGCGCGAGTCCGGCCAGATGCCATCGGGATGGGGGTAGTCGGAGCCCCACATGACGTTGTCCTCGCCGAGCTCCTCCAGCAATTTGATGCCGACAAGGTCCGTCTGGTAGGTCGCAAAGCACTGGCGACGCCAGTATTCGCTGGGCTTCATCTTGAGGTCGAGATCCTTGAACTGGTCCTCCCACTCGAGATCCATATGTTCGAGTACATAGGGAATCCAGCCCAGGCCGGCCTCTCCAATCACGACCCTGAGGTCCGGATAGCGCTCCAAGGCGCCACTGAACATGAGCTGGATCAGCATGTAGCTCATGTGCATCTGGAAGCCGGTGATGTGAGTCGCAAAGGCGCGGCGCGCGATCTTCGGCGTCATCTTGGTGTAGTCGGGCGAACGGCCACCGATCGTATGGAAATGCACGGGAATCTTGGTTTCGTGCGCGATCTGCCACAGCGGCTCGTAGAAATCATCGTAGAGCGGGATCATGTCCGGCCGATTGGCGACATCGATGCCGCGCACGCCTCGGTCGGCCGCCCGCTTCACTTCGGCCACGGCTGCCTGCATGTCGTGGCTGGGTACGTTGGCAAGTCCAATCAGGCGGTCCGGATGATGGCTGCAAAAGTCGTGCAGCCAGTCATTGTAGATGCGCAGCATTTCGCACGCAGCCTCGCCGTCGTTCAGGCGTCCGCTTGACCCGAGCACGCCATAAAGCACCTCTGCCTGGACGCCGTCGAGATCCTGGTCCTTGAGCCTCAGGTCGGGGTCGGTCAACCGCCGAATACCTTTCTTGCCATCCTCATAGAGACCGGTTGCCGCCATGCGATCCGACCGGTAGATCTCGCCCGGTACATACTTGCGGCCCGCCGAGCCCATGCCGTTCACCAGACCGAACTGGGCGCCGTTCTTGCTGATCCATCGCGGGCCGTCGGGACCATTCTCGACGTGAGGCATGCGGTCCTTGTACTTCGCCGAGGCGTTGGCGGTGAACAGATCCGTTGGCAGCCAGATCAGATCAATATGACCATCGGCCGAAATGACGTCGTACTTCATCGTCCGCTCTCCTTGTCCAATAAGGCTTTGATGCCTATTCCGCTGCCCGCTTCAAAGGCTGGCGGAACTGCGTCCGGTATCGGTCCCATTCATCAGCACCCGCGAGCTGGAAAGCCTGCTGCGGGGTGATGTCCGACGTCGGCATGGGATGGCGACCCTGTTGCTTCAGGTTGGCGAGTGCGATCTCACAGGCGCCAAGCACCGACCGCGACAGTACGCCCGGCAAAATCGTGAGCTTGTAGCCAAGGCCTTCGACCTCGGAGAGCGCCATGTCCGGCGTCTTGCCGCGCCATACCATGTTCAGCATGCACGGCCCCTTGACCAGGCGCGGCACCGCTTTCACCTCCTCCAGTGTCTGCGGCGCCTCGACGAAGGCCATGTCGGCCCCGGCCTCGATCGCCGCATTGGCCCGGCGGATTGCCTCCTCGAAGCCCAGCGGCGCGCGCGAGTCGGTACGGGCGATCACCATGAAGTCCGGATCGGACTTGGCGCTCACGGCCGCCCGGATCTTGGCCACATAGTCCTCGATCGGAACGATCGTCTTGTCCTCCAGGTGGCCGCACTTCTTGGGAAAGCCCTGATCCTCGATGTGCAGACCCGCAACGCCACGACGTTCGTACTCTCGTACGGTACGGATCGCGTTCAGCTCGTTGCCATACCCGGTGTCGGCATCGGCGATCACCGGCAGCTTCACCGATGCAGCGATGCGGCCGGCGTTGTCGGCCATCTCGGTCATGGTGAGCAGGCCATAATCGGGATATCCCAAGCTGGCGGCAGTGCCGCCCCCGGTCATGTAGATGGCCGAGAAGCCCGCGCGCTCGATCGAGCGCGCGGTGATGCAGTCGTAGGCACCGGGGGCCACGACCATTCCCGTCTTCATTGCGGCGCGAAAAGCCTTCGTCACAGTCATCAGAGTGCTCCAGAAATGTGGGTGTCCAACGGGCGAGGGCTATTCGGCCGCCTGCTTTTCGGGAGTACGGAACAGCGTTCTGTAGCGATCCCATTCGTCGGCGCCCGCACGCTGGAAGGCCTGGTGCGGCGTGATGTCGAGTTTGGGGGGCGGATGCCGCCCGCTGGCGAGGACCTCGGCCAGGATGCTGTCGCAGACACCTAGCGCCTCCTGGAACAGCATGCCGGGCAGGATGGCGAGCTTGTACCCCATGCTCTCGGCGTCGAGCAGGGCGACATCGGGGGTCTTTCCCCGCCACACCATGTTGAGCATGCACGGCCCTTTGACCAGGCGCGGCACCGCTTTCACCTCATCCAGGGTCTGCGGCGCCTCGACGAAGGCCATGTCGGCCCCGGCCTCGATCGCCGCGTTGGCACGCCGCACCGCTTCCTCGAACCCAAGCGGCGCCCGCGCGTCGGTGCGGGCAATCACCATGAAATCAGGATCGGTCTTGGCGCTCACTGCCGCCCGGATCTTCGCGACGTAGTCCTCGAGGGGCACAATGACCTTGTCGTCCAGGTGGCCGCACTTCTTGGGAAATCCCTGGTCCTCGATGTGCAGACCGGCCACACCGCGGCGCTCGTACTCCCGCACGGTGCGGATCGCGTTCAGCTCGTTGCCGTAACCCGTATCGGCGTCGGCGATCACCGGAAGCTTGACCGAAGCGGCGATGCGGCCGGCGTTATCGGCCATCTCGGTCATGGTGAGCAGCCCGTAGTCCGGGTAGCCCAGATACGAGGCGCTGCCGCCGCCCGTCATATAGATCGCGGAGAAGCCTGCCCGCTCGATCGCGCGGGACGTCATGCAGTCGTAGGCGCCGGGGGCCACGATCATCCCCTCCTTCATCGCCTCGCGAAAGGCCGCTGCCCTGCTCATCTTCAATCTCCCTTCACGTTTGCCTTCAGTCGCAGAATGGTCGCATGCACGATCGAGCAACTAGCGAAGCTATCGGTGACGGCATGCGCCCCGCTCGCCCCGTCTCCGGCGATGAGCGGCCTTGCATGTATGCACATCGCTTCCCGCCCTCGTTCAGGCGGCCTTGGTCGTATTCGGATCTACGTTGCGCATTCCCACTGCCGCTGCCTGGCGTGCGTCGAAGGCACGCCGCGCTTCGTCGAAGTGGTGCCCTTTCATGCCGCCCCGTACTGAAGCGGGCTCGGTCGTGCCGTAGAAGACCTCCCAACTGTCGGGCAGCCGCCGCGAGTCGGGGCGCGCCAGCCACAGTCGGTACAGGGTACGCTTCCGGTCCTCTTCGGGATGGTCCACGAAGCCGGTACGCGAGTGCAGCATGGTCTGGTTGCAAAGAATCTGAAGATCGCCGGGCTCAAGATTCATGCAGAACATGTTTTCCGGCCGCCGCAGGACGGTATCAAAATACTCCATCGCCTCAAGCTGATGAATGGTGAGCCTGGGCACGCCGTCCAACTTCTGCGCGTTCAGTATCCGATTGCGGTTCCATTTGCAGAAGACGCGGCCGTCTTTAAACGTGCAAATGGGGGCGGCGTACCATGGCTCCTCGCCTTCCGACTCCTCGCCATTGCGGCTGAACGTGTAGTCGGACGAGAGCGCCTCTGCATAGTCAGGACGCTCCCGCACGACGACGTCGTAGGCGGTGGCGGCACTGGCGCACATACTCATGCCGCCTTGCGGGGCCTGATTGTAGCAGGACAGCAACACCACGTCGGACCCGTCGACATGGAAGTCGAGCTCAGCGCTGGAATTGTAGCCGCGGCCCGTCGCGCTGCGATAGGCAAAGCCCGCGTTCTTCACCTCCGTGATATAGTCGCTGGCTCGGTTTTGTGGACGGGCAACGCCGAAATGCAGGCCTATCGCCCAGGTCATGAGCTTGAACTCCGCCGGCGTGACACCGTCGCGTGGCAGGTTCCTGACCAGCGCCATCGCGCGGCCGTCGCGTACTTCGCGGAAGGCCGCCGCCAAGGTCGGCACCGATCGGCGGAGATCGAAGTGGCCACGCCGCCAGTCCAGGATAGGCCTGTCTATCGGGCCAGTGGTTCCTACCGCCGCGCGCACCGCGTCGAGGAGCTCGGCACTTTCCGGAGGTGAGAGAGCATAGATCCATTTCTTGTCCGCCTGGACCTCGTCGACGGTCCACGCGGCGGGAGATTTCTCGAGCATTGGATTCTCCTTACTCGGCCTTCATGCCGAGACGGGCGATGGCTTCACCCGCTTCCTTGATGTCCCGCTGGAAGCGCGCGCTGAATACGGCCGGTGTATCGCCGCCCGGCAACGCGCCATGGTCGACCAGCTTTGCCTTGAAATCCGGACGCGCGATCACCTCGGCGATGTCCTTGTAGATTGCCTCGATCACAGGTGCTGGCGTCCCCGCAGGAGCGAACAAGCCGTACCAATTGTTTTCGATGCCCGAGAAGCCCTGTTCGGCAAACGTCGGAGTGTCAGGCAGGGCGGAAATCCGCTTGGTGCCGGCAATGCCCAGCGACTTAAGCTTTCCCGCCTTGATCAGAGACAGGCCCGACGTGACGCTGGCGATGCCGACGTCAACGCGGCCGCCTGCAATGTCGGTGACGAAGGAGGCGGCGCCCTTGTACGGCACGTTCAGTAGCTTGATACCTGCCTTCTCGAAGATAAGTTCAGCGGCCAGGCGGCTACCCGGGTCCGGGCTGGCGAAGGCGCGCTTTTCCGGCCCCTCCTTCTCTACCAGCTGCTTAAGTCCTTTGAGATCGTTGGCCGGGAGGCCCGGCGTCGCGAGCAGCGTTGAGACCGGATAAGCGACGGCCGTCACCGGGGCAAAAGCGGTCAAGGTATCGTAAGGCAACTTCAAAAGATGGGCGTTGATTGCGATGCCCGTCACCGCCAGCACCATCGTATGGCCATCAGGCTCCGCGCGCGCCACGATACCGGCCCCGATCGAACCGCTACCGCCGGTACGGTTGTCTACAATGACTGTCTGCCCCCACTTTTCGTCGAGGGCCCTGGCCAACAGACGACCCACCGTATCGGTCCCACCGCCGGGGCTGTAGGGAACGATAATCGTCACTTGCTTGCTTGGACGGAAGGCGGGCTTCTGGTCCGCCACGGCTGGTACAATGCCGACTGAGAAAAACATCGCCGTCAGTGCGGCGGCCCAGGCTAACCTTTTATTCATTTTGTTGCCTCCCTAGTTGGTATAGAGATAGTACAATGCGTTCCTCCCGGCACAAGCGGGCAAGTTGAATCCATTTCAAAGAGCAAAACGACGGCAAGACGCAAAAAAGCCAAATGCGAAAGATGGCCTGCTGCACCATCAGATTCATGTCCTGTTGAAAGAGCAGATCGTGAGCGGTCGCTATCGCCCCAGCGCTCTGCTGCCCACACAGGACGGGGGCCGTTGGGCGAACCGAGCCCCCAGCCACCCCGATGAAGCGCGCAGGGATGCCCGCTTACTTCGCTGCCGATAGTGTCGCTACAACTGTACCGGGCGCAGGCTTACGCCTCGGACAAAGTTCGTCGCCCATCCGGGGGTGCCTCGGAGCCGCACCTGTTCGGTGCCGCTGCAGGATGTCGATCGCGGTACGTCCTCGCTCTCCTGCGAGCGCTCGAGTAGCCGCTACCTGCTGAGCTGGTAAAAACAGACAAGCTCGCCGAGCGGCACCATGGACCAGCCATCGATCGGATAGTCCACAAAGGATCGCAGCATGGCGTCGGCCTTGCCGTTACCCAGCAGTCTCTTCTGGACGAAGACGTAAAGGCGGTCGACGCGACCACGATAGACCTGGGCCCTTAGATCCTCGATCGTTTCGAAGTCCGCCTGATTCGCCCAGCTACGGCTATTACGGACCTCGAGGGCCATCTCGGGTGACGGCAGAAAGATCAACGTCTTCTTCCACTCGGGGCCGGCCAGGTCGATGGTGCGGATGTAAGCTACTGCCTCGGCCGAGGCTATCATCTGCCGAAAGCCACGGTCACCCATCGGATAGCGCGTGTTCGCTTCTGTCCGCGTCACGAACGAGGCCAGCCCATAGAGGCAGGAAAGCGCGACGACGGCGACAAACAGAACCCGAGGCAGCCACGACCGACTCGTGATGAAGGCATGCACCACACCAACGAAGAGCAACAGAGACGGAATCCGGAAATGCCTCTCTTCAAAGCTCACCGACTTGCCGGCCATCCAGAGCACGAGGAGAAAGGCCAGCATCGCTGCCGAGATCGAATAAGTGAACCTCAGATATTCGCCATGGCTTCCACTCAGCCGGGTCCAGGTGAAGACATAGGTCGCGACTGCCGGCAGGACAAAGGCATATGCGACAGGCGTTATCGACTGGAAAACCTCGCGGCCAGGATTGAGGAACAGGTAGCTGGCCAGGTCCATGAGCGACGTGCTGGCGCTCCACAGGGAGCTGACGCCAAAGGAAACATAGAAGATCAGCCCGTCCGGGTGGGCCGCCGTCGAGATCGAGGCCGCCGTGACGCCCCGCGTAAACCAGGCAAAGTAGAAGATCACTCCCATCAGGCTAATCGTCACGCCGGCCACCACCAGCTTGCGGACCGTGTCCCATTTCAGCCACGCCTTGTCGCCGCAGATCGCGCCACCGCCAACGACCGCGGCAGCGATTACGATACCGCTCAGCTTGGCGAAAACCAGCACGGCCGTTCCCGCTACGAGTGGCAGCACGGCGAACCATCTGAGGCTGCGCAGCCGCCAGACCATCAGGATGAACCAGGGAACGACACCGAACAGCATCACCTCGCCGCCGGTATAATTCGTGAAGGACAGGTTGAAGAACCTGTTGCAGGCGATGATCGCCAGCGCGATTGCCGCCGTCTGCAGGGGAAAGCCGAAAGCCCGATAGAGGGCGAACCATCCGACCAGGCCCAGCACGGAGAAAATGGAGACGACGACGACGATCGCCAGGCCAAGGCTCATGCCAAGCTTCTCGACCAACCCGGGCAGAAGATGCTGCCCCGGTGTCCAGGTACTCATGAAGGCTTCGACTTCACGGGAGATGTCGGAGATATCCGGGCCAAGCGAATGGTTGAAGGACGAGGCGCGGGACTGGGTGTACCAGCCGACAAAACCCCAGCCGCTGTCGGAATACATATTGGGCCGTACGATAGCGCCCGCGACGGTGTAACCAACCGTCAGGACCACGGCGAGCTCGATGCACAGCTTCGGCAGCAATGCCACAAGATGGCCGGAGTGCCTGCCCACTCCCCCGATCGATCGAACCATCCAATGCCACCGGCCGCTGAGAAACTGCGTGAAGTCTACGGGCCCGGCCCCGGCATACAAGGCCGATCTGTCGTGCAAATCGCATTAGGAGAGGACCTGACGCCACAATATACTGTGTTTGGATGCAATCATTTTCCCCGACCGTTTCGGTGGTCGTTCCGACCTTCAACGAATCGCAAAACCTGCCGCGCCTCGTTGGCCTGCTCGACAAGGCGATGGGCGACATCCCGTGGGAAGTCGTCTTCGTCGACGACAACAGTCCCGACGGAACCTGGAAGGTCGCCAAGCAACTCGCCCAGGACGATGCGCGGGTGCGCTGCATACGCCGCGTCGGCCGGCGCGGCCTGGCTGGCGCCTGTATCGAAGGCGCGCTCAGTTCTGCCGCCCCCTATGTCGCCGTGATGGATGCCGATCTCCAGCACGACGAGACAATTCTTCCCGCCATGGTGGCGAAGCTGCAGAACGACGAGGCCGACATTGTGATCGGTAGTCGCTTCGTGGGTGACGGCAGCAGCGAGGGTGGTTTCTCCGTCCGGCGGGCGTTCGCTAGTCGCATTGCCACCCGCCTCGCCGCCTTCATCATCGGCCGGCAGATCTCCGATCCGATGAGCGGCTTCTTTGCGCTGAAGCGCGAGGTCTTCGAGGCGGCCGCTCCCAGCCTCGTCCCGTCAGGCTTCAAGATCCTGGTGGATATCCTGGCCAGCACCCGCGGCCAGATGCGCGTGGCCGAGGTTGCCTACCGGTTCCGCTCCCGCCAGGAAGGCCTGTCCAAATTCGACACCCGTGCCATCCTCGACTTTCTCGGGTTGCTGCTGCACCGGCTGACGGGCGGAACGGTCTCGGTCCGTTTCCTGTTCTTCATGATCGTGGGCGCCATCGGCTTGGCCCTCCACCTCATCGTCCTGCGAATCTGCATGCTGAGCGGAATCAGCTTCGAAGCCGCGCAGTCGGTGGCGACCCTGATCGCCATGACTTCCAACTTTCTGGTCAACAACCTCCTCACCTACAGCGACATGAAGCTGCGCGGCATGGCTGCGCTGGGCGGCCTGCTGAAATTCTATGTCGTCTGCGGGGTCGGCGCGCTGGCCAATATCGGCGTGGCGTCGTGGCTCTTCGTCTCGAACGAGAGCTGGTGGATCGCGGGCATCGCCGGCGTCATCGTCGGCGCCACGTTCAACTACACAATGAGCTCGATCTTCGTGTGGCGGCAGCAGCAGAACTGAGGCAGCGCAACGCAACGCCGCCCAGCCTGCCGGTCAGCGCGCGTTCTCCTTGTCGAAGTCCGGCACCGCAGCCGATGCGGCCGCGAAGCGCGGCGACTTGGTGACCTTGAGGGCTTCGGCGCCACCGTCGGTCTGCATGATCTTCGCCATGATCGCCTGCTGTGCCCGCTCGAAGACGCCGCGGTTTTCGATCAGGAACTTCTGGGATTCGCGCAGCTTGGTGACGTAGCCGTTGATCTCGGGGATCACGTAGCGCGCGACCATGTCCCAACTCCGGCGTGTGTTCTCCGGGTTGGCCCAGTCATGGACGAAACCCACGACCGTACCGAAGCCGCCGCTCTGCGCGTAGACGTCCTTGATGACCTTCACGAGGTCATCGGGCGTGCCGATCGTCGCGGCCGAACCCGCCGAGAAGGCCGTCTTGTCCACCGCATCGTCCGGGTCGGTGAAGGGCGCCGCCCCCGGCCGTTGCAGCGTGCCCACGATATATTCGTTGTGCCACCGCAACAGCCCGTGGCGGGCCTCTTCGCGGGCCTTTTCGCGTGTTTCCGCAACGTGCCAGCTCAGCAGCACGCGCCAGTTCTTGCGATCCACCGTCTGGCCGTGTTTCCTGGCCGAGTCCTCCGCGAACTTCCACTGAGTCGGCAGCGCCAGCAGTCCCTCGTTCGACATCGAGCCGATCGAGATGATGCCGATGCCGTGCTTGCCCGCCAGGGTCATGCCCGACGGGCTGATCTGCGAGGCCACGACGAAGGGCATGTCTTCCTGCAGCGGCAAGAGCTGCAGGGCGGCATCCTGCATCGTGTACCAGTCGGTCCTGTCGGTGACGCGCTCGCCTTTGAACAGGCGGCGGATGATGCCGATGGCATGATCCTGGCGGTCGCGCTGGAGCATCGGATCGATGCCGAGCGTATGGGCGTCGGACGCCAATGCGCCGGGTCCAGAGCCGAAAATCGCCCGACCGCCGGTCATGTGGTCGAGTTGCACCATGCGCTGGGCCACGTTGTAGGGGTGGTGGTAGGGCAGCGAGACCACGCCGGTGCCCAAACGGATGCGCTTGCTGCGCTCGCCCGCCGCCGCCAGGAACATCTCGGGTGACGCGATCGTCTCCCAGCCGCTCGAATGGTGCTCGCCGCACCAGAATTCGTCGTAACCCAGCTCGTCGAGCTGCTCGACAAGAGCGAGGTCCCGCCGGAACTGCAGCATGGGATTTTCGCCGATCGGATGGTGCGGGGCGAGGAAGGCGCCGAACTTGAGCCGCTGCATGGTGAGGTCCCCGATGGCTGTTTGCGTCCAGTTTCCGGATGGATCATGCCGCTTTCCGGCTCCCGGCAGGAAGGCCCGCGAACACACGATTTCGGTCAGCGGATACGCGACAATGCCACCAAGACCTGCATCCGGAGCGACGCGATGCTGGATAACGCCTGAATATCCGCTTACGTCTGCGCTCTGGACCGCCCCGTGAACCCTGAGCCGTCAAACTCCCCGCCCCCACAACTCATCCTCGACATTTCGAGGCTGGTCTATGCTGGCTGGTCGCGGACACCCAAGGGTATCCCGCGAGTCGAACTCGCCTATGCCGATCACTACATGAAAAGCGCGCCGGAGCGCCTTCGTTTCACGGTGCTCGACGCTTTCGGGCGGCTGCGGCTCGTCAACAACCGGGCGGCCATGGCGTTCACCCGGGAGATCGCCGCCTACTGGGAAGGAGACGTCGCCTCGACCGCCGCCCATCTGCGTGTCGCACTGCACGCCCTGTGGATCCATGTCATCCTGATACTGAGGCCGTGGGGCAGTCTTAAGCAGCTTGTCGCAACGCACCGCGGGCGCCTGCTCTACATAATATCCTCCCAGCTTCAGCTCGACCGTCCTTCGCTCATAGAGGAGCTGAAGAATGCCGGTGATCTCAAGCTCGTCTTCTTCGTGCACGACATCCTTCCGAGCCTGTTCCCGGGTTTCTTCACCGATGAGGACGCCAGACTGTATCAGCGGCGCATGGAGAATGCGTCGCGCCTGGCCGACACCATCGTGGCGAATTCACAAACGACCGCAGAGTCTTTCAGAAGTCGCTTCGGCAAGAAGCTGGCGGCCGGCACGCTGGTCGTTGCGCCGCTGGGCATAGCGCAACCGGCTCGTGCCGCCCCCCCGCCCGCGCTCCGCCAGCAGCCCTATTTCATCATGTTGGGCACGATCGAGCCCCGCAAGAATCACAGGCTGATCCTCGACGTCTGGCGCAGGCTTTCCAGTGAACTGGGACCGTTGACACCTCACCTCTGTTTCGTCGGCGAGCGTGGCTGGAAAGACCGAGAGGTCGTCGAGCTACTGGAACGGAGCGCATCCCTTCACGGCTTCGTTGAGGTATGCGGCCGGCTGCCCGACGCGACCGTCGCCGGCTTGCTCAGCAGCGCCTGCGCCTTGCTGCTCCCGTCTTTCGCGGAAGGTTACGGCTTGCCCCTCGCCGAAGCCCTCAGCCTGGGCACCCCCGTGCTGTGCAGTGACATTCCGGTCTTCCGTGAAGTCGGTGGCGACATCCCGGACTATCTCGATCCGTCGAATGGCCAAGCGTGGCACGCCGCCGTGTGCGACTACACCCAGGCGCACTCCCTGAAGCGTCAGGCGCAGCTCCGCAGGCTCGCTTCCTGGTCGCCGCCAACCTGGAAGGAGCATTTCGCGGTGGTCGATGCCGCACTGCGCAGACTCTGAGTCACGAAAAAGGCGGCCCGTGAGGGCCGCCTTTTCCTTGTCTCGGGTCGTCCAGCTTACTGAATGACGATCTCGACGCGGCGGTTCTGCGGCTCGCGGACGTTCGGGCCGGTCTGCACCAGCAGACCCTGCTCGCCACGGCCAACCACCGCGATCGCGGTCGCCGGCACGCCTTCGCGAACCAGGGCGTCCTTGACGGCGTTCGCGCGACGCAGCGACAGCGCCATGTTGTAGGCTTCCGTACCCGACGTGTCGGTGTGGCCGGTCGCCGTGATGCGGGCGTTACCCTTCGCCTTGTAGGCGCCGGCAGCCTGCTTGATCGTGGTCAAGGCCTGGGCCGAGAGGTTCGCGCGATCCCAGTCGAAGAACACCATGAACGACGGCGGCGCAACCATCGGAGCCGGCGGCGGCGGCGGCGGCGGCGGCGCATTGAACTTGTAGGAGACGCCAACCAGGGCCAGCACGTTCTGGTTCTGGAAGGTCACGTTGCCGATCGGCGTGTTGACGTTAGGGCTCGTCGTTCCGACGTAGCGGCCTTCGACCATGAACCGGAGCTGCTCGCTCACGTTGTAGGCGACGCCGACCATGCCCTGATAGGCGAACTGCGTGCTGCCCAGCGAGCTGTTGCTGTCCACGAAAGCGATACCAGCACCCGCACCGATATAGGGCGTGATGACCGAGGTCGGCATGAAATCGTACAGCAGGTTCGCCATCACCGTGAGCTGGCCGACCTTACCGTTGATCGCCGTGCCGGGGATGTTGGCCGACGTCGGAATCTGACCGTAGCCGGATTCCAACTCAAGGCGGGGACCGACGAAGTCGTAACCGACCTTGCCGCCGACCGACCAGCCGGTCCAGGTCTGGGTGTTTGGATTGGAGCCAATGAACCAAGCAGCACCGCCGCCAGCACCGATGTAGAAGCCTTCTTGAGCATTGATCGCCTGGGCGCCGGCTACGTTCGGCAGCAACAGACCCAAGCTCAGCAGAGCCAAACCAGCTTTCTTCATAATTCTCCCCGACGTTGACGTTGAATGTGGAAGCCCACCGCGGTCACCTTAGCACAAACACCGCCCGCACCTCATGGAACACATCAATCATCGAACTGCCAATGTCGCCGACTGTGGCACCTCGGCAACACTATTGATGCCTTCTGTTTCTCATCTGATACCATTCATTTTCAAAGCTTGACGGATAGATTCAATCGACGCCGCCCCGGCTTTCCCTGTTTCTCCCGCATGGCATTCTCGAATATCGATATCCTGCAGCAATGCCGCAAGGCTCTCGGGTGTCGTCGTCGGTCCACAGCGGGGCAGATTGGGCGCAGCGCCAATGCCCTTCGGTACCAGCCGGTATTGTCCGGCGTAGGGCGGCAGGTCGGGCACGAGTTCAATTTCGAGCACGTCCTGCTCACTCGGTGTCGGAGACGCCCCCATGCGGAGGCGCTTTAGGCGAGGATCGGTGCGAATTCTTGCGATATCGAGCGCCCTCCGCACCGGCTCCAGCGGATCACGTCGGATGAAGCGTCCGACCATCTCGGCATAACCCGGGTGGAGCGTCTCAATGGTGGCCTGAGCCGCCGCGATGAGTCGACCGCGCTCCTCGCCGAAAGAGGTGCCGCCACGATGCCAGACGAACAGACCTGATACCGCGACATGACGCCACCCGGCGGCCGTCGCCCTCAAACAGAAGTCGTTCTCCTCGCCATAGCCACGCCCAAAACGCTCCTGGTCGAAAGCGCCGATCTGATCGAGGCAGGCTCGGCTCACAGCCATGCAGAAGCCGATGCCGGTGGGGAGTTCGACGACGGGCGCGTCGATCGCCGCACACAGGCGATCCCACTGCGCGACGTCGGCCGCCACCGGCAGGCGATTTTCGCACAGAGTAGCCGGGTAGCTCAGGATCGTCGCGGCATTCGACAGAGGCGTTGCCGTCGCGGTCCGCGATGTCCGAAGCGCTGCCAACAGCCGATCCAGCCAGTCGCCGAACACCCGGGCATCTGAATTCAACAGGACGACGTCGCGGCCGGGATGAAGGTCAAAGCCGCGATTGACGGAGCCGACGAAGCCGACATTGCGCTCATTCACCACCAAGGTGATCAGACCGGCCTTGGCCAGCGCCTCCAGTTCGCCCCGCAGCAGCGCATCAGGCGAGGCGTCGTCCACCACCACCAACTCGTAGGCTTCTCGCGTCTCTGCTCCAAGTACGCTGCCGATCGCCTGCAGCGCCAACGCACGGCTGCCGTAGACCGGCACGACGACGTCGACCATGGCCCGCGCCCTGTCGGGCCGCCGATGCTCCAGCAGGTTTCGAATGTCGGGTGGTGAGGGATCGGGCCGGGCAGCGTCGCCCCGCCCTTCTTCACGGCCAAATCTCAACCAATGGGCAAAAGGCTCATAGCCCGCCAAGGTCGTATCTGGATTCTCTCGACGATACTCGGTCGGCGAAAAGCCCCTGCGCGGGGACCAGCCGCGTTTCGACCCGATCGCCAGGTAATGAAAGGCTGCGGCATCCGGCGACGAGAACGATCGCCCCGACGAACGCGCGTAATGCGCCACATCGACGGTCCCGGGCGCGAGGCCGTATTGCCGGCAGATTGCGTGCCTCCAGCCTGGCAGAATCTGTCCAGCAGCAGCCGCCGAGCCGCTGCTGCAGCGGGCTGCGTAGAGCAGAAGGTCATTCATTGTCCGTGGAGATCGTTCGTCGCTCACCTGGCCACCCATCGGTCGCGCAGTTCGAGGAGCGTCGTCAGAAGCCTGGCCGTATCCGTCGACAACTGACACGGCAGCACATGGCCGCGACCGAGTCGGCGCAGACGTGTCGCCGGCGCGCCGATGTCGAACACGATCACCGGCAGTCCCCGCTCCAGTGCCGCGGTCAGCACGAACGACCATGTTTCCGGCCAGATGGCCGGCAGGAAGACCACATGCGGCGCCGCGTCAGCGAGCAGCCTGTCGAGGTCTTCGGGAAGATAGGCGCCGCTGACCGCGACGCTATGCGGCAGTACCTCGGATGCCGGCCCGAGGACCGACAGCTGCAGAGGCGCTCCTGTTTGCTCTGCCGCTTCAGCAAGAGCCTGCACGACACGCAGGCCCTTGGAGACATTCAAGGCTCCCAAGGTGACGATGCGCAGGTGCTCAGTCGCCAAAACTCTCGGTATGCGCTCCGGGGGAAGAGCCGCATCGCGCTCGGGCTCCCATACGGCGGCCGGCTTGGGCAGGTAGCCCATCAGACGCGTCGCAAGATCGTCGCTCGGCACAACCACGCGCTCCGCGCCGGCCAGGAAAGACACGTGATCCCGGCGCCAGGATAGCGGATCAAATTCGCTCACCTCCGCTCCATAGTCCGTGACGCATCGCAGACATGTTTCGGGGGGCGCAACATTGCAGAATGCGCCGTGTCCGGTGACCAGATCGATCCGCGGACACAGCATGAAATAGTCATGCACGACAACGTCATAAGGTATGGCCAGCCGCGCGCTGAGCTCACGCACCCATGCCTTCATCGCCAGCGGACGATCGATCAGATGGTTGACCAGGAGCCTTGTCACACCTCGCCGACGAGCAAAATCGCCCAGTGAATCGAGACCGGATGACAGATCAAATGTTCGATCGTCAATGACGGCCAGCGTTGGAGCCTTCAGGATCGTCCGGGCGCGGAGGACGTTCCGTCCTGTTTTTTCTATGTTCCGCTCGTAGAGATCTAGGAAGCGGCTGCTCCCGCCGCCGCGTCCATGATGAAAAGCCAGCACAGCCTCCGCGCCTTCCCGCCACGGCGGACGGTCGGCCCGAGCCTCCACCTCGTTGCGCGCAGTTTTTTGCGCGCAGGGCTTCTCCAGATGGTGCAACAGCGGGTCCATTCCCGGCGGCCGCTCCAGATACTGCCGCCGGTAGAAGGCGGGATCGAAGCCAGGCTCCGGAGCGCGGCGTGTCCGCCAGCCCAGAAGAGCATAGTGGAGCAAGGGAGCACGGGCGACACGCCGACGCTGCGCCTCGTCTTCGAACTGACGGAGATAGAATTCACGGTCGAAACAGGGTTCGAGCATGGCCAACTGCTGCGCCATGACATTAATCAAGGCCGGCCGAAGCACACCACCGATCATGCGCCCGAGGACGATGCCTTCGACGAACAGAGCAGCGAGTTTTATAAAGACGAACTCGACTGCGGCCCTGACCGATTGGCGAACCCACCCGGTCCGCCACGGCGCCGGCTTGTAGCGTGAGGGTGTGCGGACATGCATTGCGCTAATGATCGAGACTTGTACGTCGCGACGTCAGCGAAAGCGCCGGATGGAAGCACGGATCGTCGAGCAAGGCTTCTTCCCAGCTCGCAAGGAAGTGCCGCTTCTCCGCCGCGTATCGCTTTGCAATGTTCGTTCTGCCGCGCGTGGCGGACTCGTGGTGCTTCAAAACCGCGTCGGGCGTAAAGACCGTCTTCCATCCGCGCTGCCCCAATCGCAGGCAAAGATCGATGTCGCCGAGTTCGATTGGGTATCTCGCGGCGTCGAAGCCGCCGATCGATTCGAACTTGCTCTTTTCGACGGCCAGGCAAGCTCCCGTGACGGCGGAAACCTCGTGGGGGACCTCGAAGCGATCGAGATAGCCCGGGTACCCAGGCGCTGCGTCAATATCGATATGGGCTGCATAGCCGCCAAGGCCGAGCACAAGCCCGGCATGCTGGAGGCGGCCGGACGGATAGAGAAGCTTGGCACCCACCGCGCCGATATCCGGCTGCATCGCCCAGCCTATCAGATTGACGAGCCAATCCGGGCGCATCGCCTCGGTGTCGTTGTTGAGAAAGACGAGAACCCGGCCTTCCGCATGTTCTGCGGCGCGATTGCACAGGGCAGAGAAATTAAATGGTCCTTCAACCTCAATGACACGAACCCAGGGATACGTTCTCACCCGATCGAGCAGCAGTCGCGTCGCAGGCTCTGTGCTGCCGTTGTCGACGATGAGCACGTCGAAATCGCGCGGCCTCGTTTCCTCGAGACTGGCCAGGCACGCTGCCAGCAGTTTGGCTCGGTCACGCGTGGGAATAATGAGCGTGGCTGTTGCCCCCTGCGGAGCCGGCATGGCCACCGCGACCGTTTCCTCCCTCGGCCATACTTCCCGCGCCTTCGTCAGCAGGACGCGGCGGATATGACCGACAGGCCCCACTTCTGCAGCAAAGAGCACGTCCCAGGTCGATGGCCGCAGCATCTCTGCTGATGAAAGATCGGCGTGATTTTCAAGCGCCTGGCGCCGGAAATAGACGGCGCGGCCAACGTAGGGTCGCGCCCTATGGAAGATTGGACTCCAGTCCGGCTTGAGTTCCGGCGCGACGTACCGTCGCCCGGCATCGATCGAATCCTCATCCGCGTAGAAGAGCCTCTCCTCGCGATGAGCCGATGCGAACTCTACCAGCGCTGCCATCGCATAGTTGGGAATCGTGTCGCCGGCAAAGATCGGAAGAACGATGTCCGACGCTTCGAGTCCCTCCCAGAGCTTCCCGGCCCGCGCATCGCTTTCGACATGGATAGCGTGTCGACAACCCTGTGGCGTCATCGCCGGGGCGACAACGGCGAGCGACCAGTTCGGGTATGACTGTTGCTCCAGCGAAGCGAAGGTCTCACCGAGCCCTCCGGCTGCTTTGCCGCCATCGTCCACCACGATCACGCGGATGTGCGGTCCCTGCTGCCAACTGTCGCGCCGGGCTTCGAGGCCCGCCCGGTCCAGCCCACGCACGTTGCGCGCACGCCATTCATGATAATGATCGAGCGGAGTGGCGCCGAAAAGCTCTTTCAGCACCCCGCGAGCCTCCGTCCCGCGTCCCACCAGGCTCAACCCCACTGCCAGCAAAGTTCTCCCCACGCTCCTTTTCAAGGCCAAGGCCAGGAGCTCTCGGCCTGAGAGAATTTTGCACGACACCAGACTGAAGTCCCTCTCAGGGCAACCGGCCGGCCATGCAATGTCGATAGCGCGGGTCCGTTCGGGAATCCGACCTATCCATTCGCCGGCTCCAAACAATGCCGCAGGCATCGCCGCTTGTATCTCCTCTCCGTCGACGTCGAACCGGATGACGGGGCGGCTGGCCGATCCGTAGAGCGTCGCCTGATATTGCATCCGCAGCCATTGGCCCACCGGGACTGCACCCGCATTTTCGAGATCTGCACGCACGCTTACTGAAATTGTGCCTCGCAGGGTCCCGCTTTGAAAGGAAACAGGACCTTCAACCATGATCCATGGCCGACGGGACCCCTGCAGTTGACGACAGCGTCATCTTTTCACCACTCGTTTGTGCATGCCATCGCATCTCACCCTCTGCAATCTTCGTCCAGCATGATCAACGTGGACAAACCTCCGGAGCGGGTCGCCACCGCCGATGGCGTGGACGCAAGAACAACACAATTCCAAATTATGCGTGGGTCGGTAATTTGATGTTCCTTCCGAATATCGGTAAGGGCATCGAATGAGGGAGATTGGGGTTTTTTATATGCTTTGCGTAGGGTCGAAGACGACGTCACGCTGCGTCGACGGAAGGGCCTTTCAATGACGCGTCGGGACGAAGTCGCGATTGTTGGATATGCCTGCCGCCTGCCCGGCGCCCGGAACAGCAATGGTTTTTGGAAGCTCCTGCGCAACAATCGCTGCAGTGTCACCGAAATTACACCCGACCGATTTCCGACCCAGGCATTCTATCATCCCTCTCCCGATCAGATCGGCCGCAGCTATTCTTTCGCCGCCGGCGTAATCGACGATGTCTGGGGCTTCGACGCCACTGCGTTCGGAATGAGTCCGCGAGAGGCCGAACAGGTCGACCCACAGCATCGTCATCTCCTTGAAGTGGCCCACGACGCGCTCGCGCATGCCGGCATCCGCCCATCGCTCCTCACCGGCACCCCGGTCGGCGTCTATGTCGGTGCCTCCTCGGTCGACCACGCCGCTCGCTTCTTCGCCGATCCCTCCGCTGCCGGCATGCACATGATGACGGGCAACTCGCTCAGCATCATGGCAAATCGCATTTCCTACACGTTTGACCTGCGAGGCCCGAGCCTCGCGGTCGATACAGCCTGTTCGTCCTCCATGGTCGCGCTGGATCTCGCGGCCGAAGCGATCCGCAGCGGCGCCATCGACACGGCTATCGTGGGTGGCGTGAATCTTCTTTTGTCGCCGTTTTCCTATATCGGTTTCTCTCGCGCCTCCATGTTGTCGCCGACCGGGCTCTGCCGTCCGTTCGACGCGTCGGCGGACGGGTACGTCCGTTCCGAGGGCGCGATCGTCGTCGTGCTCCGCTCGATGTCCTCGGCACTGAAGTCACGTAATCGCATCCATTCGGTGATCGTCGGTTCAGGCGTGAACCAGGATGGACGCACTACCGGATTGTCGCTGCCCTCGGCTGAATCGCAGCGACGACTCCTCGAGCAGGTCTACGGTGACTTCGGGGTCGACCCCGCCGACCTGAGCTTCGTCGAGGCGCACGGTACCGGGACGCGGGTTGGCGATCCGATCGAGGCCGACGCCCTTGGCAAGGGCCTTGCCCAGAAGCGAACGCAGCCGCTGCCCATCGGGTCGGTGAAATCCAATGTGGGACACCTCGAGCCGGTGTCGGGTCTGGCGGGCCTGCTGAAATCCGTGATGGCCCTCGATCGGGGCCTTGTTCCCGCCACCCTGCATCAGCGCGCCCCGAATCCCGACATCCCTTTCGACGACCTCAATCTCGATGTCATCGCTCAGAACCGCCGTTTGCCCGAACGGCGTGGTCCCGAGCTGGTCGGCGTCAATTCCTTTGGCTTTGGCGGCACGAACGCGCACGTCATCCTGCGCAGCGACAGGACCGTCGCGCATCTCGTCCAGGTCAAAACTTCGACCACGCCGCCGCCGCTGCTGTTGACGGCCCACAATGCCGATGCCTTGACGGCCCTCGCAGGCCGCTATGTCGAGACGTGGCCGGCCACTGCACGCGAGGCCACCGCCTTCATTTCCGCGAGCGCCTATCTCCGCGATGCGCTGCCGTACCGCCTGATCGCACGGGGCGAGACGACGGACGAGATCCGGCATCGTCTCGCCTCCTTCGTAAAGGGCGACAAGTCCGCTGCGGTCCTGACCGGACAGGCGCTGGGCACCGACCAGCCGCTCACCTTCCTGTTCTCCGGCAACGGCTCCCAGTGGGCAGGCATGGGCCGCGATTCGTGGGAGACCGATCCCGTATTCTGCGATGCCCTGAAGGACATCGACAGCCGTTTCGCCAAGGTTCAGAAATGGTCCATCGTCGACATGCTGTTCGCCGATGACCTGGCGCCTCGTCTGCGACGGGCGACCTATTCACAACCCCTACTTCTTGCCGTGCAAGTCGCCACCGTTCGTGCGCTCGAGGAGCGTGGCATCGTAGCCAGCGCCGCCCTGGGTCACAGCGTCGGTGAGATCGCCGCGGCCTGGTGTGCGGGCGCGCTTAGCCTCGACCAGGCCATCGATGTCGTGGTTGCGCGCAGCCGCAACCAGGAAAGCGTACGCGGCATAGGAGGCATGGCTGCCTTGATGCTGAGCGACCGCGAGGCTCGGCGTTTTCTCAAGACCGCCGGCGCGCCCGGTGTCGAGATCGCGGCGATCAACAGCTGGCGCAGCGTTACGGTGTCGGGAACCATCGCAGACATCGACCGCGTGCTGCAGGCAGCGGCTGACATGCGGATCAGTGCACGGCGCCTCGACATCGACTATCCATTCCACTCTGCCCTGATTGATCCCGTCCGCGGGCCGCTCTTGCGCGAGTTGCAGGGTCTCCGCCCGCTATCTCCCCATAAGACCTTCGTGTCGTCCGTGACCGGCACTGCAGTCGCTCCGGAGTCGCTCGGTGCCGACCACTGGTGGCGCAACGTCCGTGAGGCTGTCCAGTTCGAGCCAGCCTTGAATGTATTGCTGAACGAGGGCATGCGCTTGTTCGTCGAAGTGGGCCCTCGGCCCATTTTGGCCAGCTATGTGCGCGACGTACTCCGGGAAGCCGGAACACGCGGACTCGTCATCGAAACGCTGACTGAGAGCGATGGCCAGTCCGTCTCCGATCCGGTCGAGCGCGCCGCCTCGAAGATCATGCTGGCCGGCGGCAAGATCGAGATGCAGCGGTTCTTCGGCCCCGCTCCGGCTAGCGCCGTCGCCCTGCCGCTCTATCCATGGCAACATACCCAATTCAAGTTGCCCACGACCGACGAAGCCAGCTCCACGCTGTTGCCGCATGCCCATCCGCTGCTCGGTGCACGCCTCCGGCGCGATAGCGCCCAGTGGTTTTCCACTGTGGATCCTGCGCTCTTTCCCTGGATTGACGATCACAAAGTCGGCGATGTCCCGGTCCTTCCCGCGACGGGTTACGTCGAATGCATGCTGGCAGCAGCACGCGAGGTCCATCCGGAAGGAGCGTTGGAGCTCCGTGACCTTGACATCGTTCGGCCGCTCGTTTTCGAAGGCAAGACGTCGTTCGAGGTCTCCATTCGGCTGGCTCAAGAGACGGGGGTCGTCGAATTGCTGTCGCGGCAGCGCGGCAGCGGCGGGGACTGGACCCTCAACGCCCGCGGCATCGTCGGGCGATCGCCGATCGCCGGCAAGGCGACCGTGCCACCGGTTGCGCCGGCACACGCCGTCATAGTCCCCAAGAGCAGTGTCTATGCATCGGCGAGCGATCTCGGTTTCGACTATGGCCCGACCTTTCAGCGCATCCGCCAGGTCGTCTTCCCCGAGCCGAAGTTTGCGATCGCCACCCTCGACAGGCCGGACGCGCTCGTGCGCGGCACGCGGATCATCGACATCACCGCACTGGATGCCGCCTTCCATGCGCTGTTCGCCACGGAGGAAGCCGGCGTCGCGGACATGCCGATGAAGCGCATGCTGCCTGTCCGCTTCGGCTGCGTTCGCGTCTTCGAACCTGGAGCCATCGTCACCCGCGTTACCGCCCGGACGCTCAGGCAGTCGCTGAGTTCGCTGGTCGTGGATATCGACCTGTGGGACGAGCACGGGAAGATCGTCGTTACGGCCCAGAACGTTCGCCTTGTCGAAGCCCCGGTCGAGTTGGCCATGGATCCCAAGTCCCTGAGCTACCACACCGCCGCCTGGCAGCTCGAACGTGCGGGCGTGCCATCGACGCTATCACCCAGCCATCTCTTCGTGGAACGGCCTGCCGGCAGCGCAGCCGCGCTCTCCGAAGCTTTGCTTCTGCTGGAGGCCGGAACGCTCCGCGCGACCTGGTCCGCACTCCAGGGACGCCCGCTCATCGAATCGCAGGAGCCCCATGAAGCAGCGGCCGCCGATGACGGCGCATCCTGGGCCTCTTTCCTTCGATCCGCGCTGCTCTGGCATCTCGAAACCAAGAACCTCGCCGTGGACCGCGATGGTGTTCGCGTTCTGGCACCCTCGTGCGACCTTCCCGAGATCGACTCCATCGCCAGCACGCTGCTGGTCCGTCATCCGATGATGGGAGCGGAAGCGGCCAGCGTTTCGCGGCTCGAGAACATCATAGGTCGCCTCAGCGACGGTGACCCGACTGCCGTGAGCGAACTCGGCTCGCCGCACTGGCGCAATCTGGGTCTGGCCTCCAACCAGATAAGCTGGCTGCGTGACGCCGTAGTGCGCGATGTCACGGCCTCAGTGTCGGGTCACGACAGCAGCCGCCTGTTGCGACTCTTGATGGTGGGCGCCGATCATTCTGCTACGGCCGTCGATCTCAGCGCGCGCTTCGCCAATGTCGAAATCACGCTGACGGACATCGACGACGACCGCCTCGAACAGGCCCGGGCCACCATCGGCGACGGCGCCCCGCTCGTGCGCTGCCTGACCTGGTCGCAGCTTGAGACTTTGCCTCCCTCTTCGATGGATCTCGCGCTCGCCGTCGATTCTCTGAGCGAGATCGCGGCCGGCCGCAATGACGGCATCACGATCATCACCAGGTTGCTGCGTCCCAACGCGCCGATTATTGCCGGCGAGCTGGCACCAAGCGCCTTCTGGGACATCGTCCGCGGTAGCAGGCGGCGCTGGTGGGCGCGCTCGGCCAACGCCGAGTTCCCGGTCGGCGCGCTGCTGACCGGCCAGGAATGGATTGACGAGCTTGAAACGGCGGGCTTCGGCGCCGTTTCTGTGTCGCCCGCCTTCGGCGAGGCACGCATCGGCGTGGTCGTCCGCGGCCTGGCCGGCCGCAGCATCGATCGCAACACAGCGCCCCCGATCGAACCGACCGTGTTCTCATGGCAAGGTGTCGCGGCTGCCGATCTTCGGGCACTCGTCGGCCATCGCGGCCCCGAGTTCACACGACTGGATCAAGTCGCCAAGACCGACTACGTGCTGTCGATCTCGGCTGCCGACGGCGCGGCAGACCCCGTCGCCGCTCTCGCCGATCATCTCGATGCGATCGCCGACCAATGCCGCCGCCTTGCGGACACGCCTGCCCGCCTTTGGATCGTCGCCGATTTCGGTGAAACGGAAGAATCGATGCCCCTGGAGCGGCCGCTCTGGTGTGCCTTGATCGGCGCGGCCCGTGTCGCCCGAAACGAGTATCCGGACCTGCATATTCGGTGCGTCGGCGTGGCCGGCCAACCGCGCCTGCGTGTCATCGAGCGCGCTGCCGTCGAAATGCTCGCCCCTGGCGAGGAACGCGAAGTGTTCTTCCTGGGCGACAGCCGCATCGTCTTCCGAGTCGAACGAGGTGCCGCCGCTCCCCGTCCGCCCCAGCCCCTGGCCAACGATATGGCCTTGCGGCTTGTAACGCGTCAGGGCTCCGGCCGGGGTGCGCTCGGCTGGATTCCGGAGCCGCGCAGGGCGCCGGAGGCCGGCGAGGTCGAGATCGAAGTTGCGACCACCGGTCTCAACTTCCGCGATGTAATGTGGAACCTGCGCCTGCTTCCCGAGGAGGCTCTGGAAGATGGCTATGCCGGTCCTGGCCTGGGAATGGAGTGCGCAGGCACGGTGGTCCGCACGGGCACCGACGTCGAAGGTCTGATGGTTGGCGATCGAGTCGTTGCGTTCGCACCCGGCGCCTTTGCCAGCCACCTTGTCGTGAAAACTTTCGCAGTCAGCAAGCTGCCGAGCCAGTTGTCGTTCGACGACGCCACCACATTACCCGTCGCGTTTCTCACCGCCTACTACTCGCTCGTGCACCTTGCCCGGCTGGAGCCAGGCGAATCCGTTTTGATCCACGGTGGTGCCGGCGCGGTCGGCTTGGCTGCCATGCAGATCGCCAAGCATCGTGGCGCAACTGTCATCGCAACGGCCGGCAGCGGCGAGAAGCGCTCCTTGCTCCGCAGCCTCGGCGCAGACTTCGTCTGCAATTCCCGCGCCCTCTCTTTCGCAGAGGAAGTGATGAACTTCACCGGGGGCAAGGGCGTCGACGTTGTCCTCAACTCGCTGGCCGGCGAGGCGATGATACGTTCCATGGATTGCCTGAAGCCGTTCGGTCGCTTCATCGAACTGGGCAAGCGCGACTTCTACGCCAACACCCATCTCGGTTTGCGGCCGTTACGCCGCAATCTGAGCTATTTCGGCGTCGACATCGACCAACTCATTGGCGCGCACAAGGCATTGTCTCAGCAGTTGTTCGCCGAAGTGGTACGCCTCTTCGCCGAGGGTGAATACTCGCCGCTTCCACACCGTGTTTTCGACGGTGCACATATCTCCGAGGCATTCCGGCTGATGCAACGCGCCGGCCATATCGGAAAAATCATCGTGACGCCTGCGCGCCAGCCCAGCGTCGCGGAGCCGCCCGTCAACACCTTCCCAGTCGACGCCGACGGCTGGCACGTCGTGATTGGAGGAACCAGCGGCTTCGGCTTCGCAACGGCCGAATGGCTGGCCGACCGCAGTGCATGTCACATCGCGCTGATCAGCCGCTCCGGACACCTATCCGACACCGTCGCCGCCCAGGTGGAAGTATTGCGCGAACGAGGCGTGACCGTAGAGATCGCGGCCGTCGACGTGACCGACGACGACGCTCTCGACCGTTTCGTCACCCAGCTCGCCCGCCAGCGCCCGATCAAGGGCATTGTCCATGCCGCAATGGTCCTCGACGACAGGTTGATCCAGGGAAGCGACCACGAATCGATCGAAGCCGTCCTGCGGCCCAAGGCCAGCGGCGCCCTGCACCTCGAGCGTATTGCCGAAGATTTGTCGCTCGACTACCTGCTGCTGTTCTCGTCGGCCACCACCCTGTTCGGCAATCCCGGGCAGTTCAACTATGTCGCCGCCAACGCCTATATCGAAGGCATCGCCCGGCGCCTGCGCGCCAAGGGGCTGCCGGCGCTGGCCGTTGCATGGGGGGCGATCGAGGACGCCGGCTATCTCGCCCGGCATATCGAGGCGAATTCGAGCCTGAAGCGGCGTTTCGCCTCCACGCTGATGCCGGCCCGCATGGCGCTGAACGGACTGGACTGGGCCTTCGATACGGCGGGCAACCAGCTGGTCGACACCTTCGCGATCGCCCGGGTCGACTGGGCCATGGCCAAGAGGGAGCTCGCGGCGGTACGCGCCCCGACCTTCAACGCCATCGACACCGGCAGCGTGTCCCGACAGTCCGGCCAGGCAGCCGTTACACTCGAGCGGCTGCGCGCGATGCCACCGGAGGAAGCGACTGCAGCCCTCCTCGACATTGTCGTGGAGGAGATCGCAAGGGTTCTTCGACTGCCGCCCAAGGAAGTCGACCGCCATCGGCCGCTGGCGGAAATCGGCATGGATTCTCTGATGATGCTCGAGCTGCGCACGACCGTGGAAGCGTCGCTGCAGATCGAGCTGCCCATGATGTCACTGGCCAGCGGCATCACGCCAGCCGATGTCGCGCGCCGCGTCATGCCGCTCGTGACCGGTGAGACGCCGCGCGAGGCCGTGCCGAGCACGCTGGCGACCCTGTCTTCGAGCCACTTTGCCGAGCAGGCTGCAACTGCGGGCGCTGCGGAACAGCGCGCGGCGGTCACCGCCGTGATGCAGCGGGTCAAGCAAATCGACGGACCGCTATGAGCCAGCCGCGATCGAACGCCGCGCAGGAGACGGTTGATCGGGTACGGCAGGCGCTCGGCCAATCAACGGCATCTCAGGCTCGGCCCGCCGCCGGTCCGGCAAGGGGTGAACGGCGAGACTTTGATTTCACCACACTGCCCGAGTACGAAATCCTGAAGATTTGGAAGGCCGTGGGCGATCTCACCAGTATCGGCAATCCCTTCTATCGCCTGCATGATGGTCGCGCCGGCAACATGACGTCGATCGACGGGCGCACGGTCGCGAATTTCTCCTCCTACGACTATCTCGGCCTGAACGGACATCCCGACGTCGCAGCGGCGGCAAAGTTGGCCATCGACCGGTTCGGCACATCGGTGTCGGCCAGTCGGCTCTCGGCCGGCGAGCGTCAGGTCCATCGCGACCTGGAAGCAGCACTGGCGCGCCTGAGCGGCACCGAGGACGCCATCGCCTTCGTAAGCGGCCACGCCACCAACGTGTCGGTGATCGGCGAACTGCTGGGACCGGAAGACCTGATCGTGGCCGATGCCGTCATCCACAACAGCATCGTCGAGGGCGCCAAGCTGTCGGGCGCCAAGCGGATTCTCTGCCCGCACAACGACCTCGATGCATTCGAACGCGCACTGCGGCTCAACCGGGCGCGCTATAGACGCGCCCTGATCGTTGTAGAGGGCCTCTACGGGATGGATGGTGACGTCCCGGATCTCGCCGGCCTGATCAAGCTCAAGCGCCGATACAATACCTGGCTGATGGTCGACGAAGCGCACGCAACCGGCGCGCTCGGCAGGACCGGGCGCGGCGTCGCCGAAGAACAGGGCATCGATCCGGCGGAGGTCGAAATCTGGATGGGCACGCTCAGCAAGACTCTGGCGGCGGCCGGCGGCTACGTCGCGGGAAGCCGTTCTCTCATCGAACTGATAAAATATACGTCACCGGGTTTCGTCTATAGCGTCGGCCTGTCGCCCCCGGTCGCTGCGGCCGCGACGGCCGCTGTCGACGTGATGATGCGCGAGCCTTGGCGTGCGACCGCGCTTCGCCGCAACGGCCAGACGCTGCTCGAGAAAGCCAGGGCCCGTGGCCTGAATACAGGGCTCAGCATCGGCGCCTCGGTCGTTCCGGTCATCGTCGGGAACTCGCCGCAGACGGTGATGCTGTCGGAGCACCTGCTGGAACGAGGTTTCAACGTCGTGCCGGCGGTCTTCCCCGGTGTTGCCGAGAATCAGGCGCGGCTCCGTTTCTTCGTTACGTCGGAGCACACAACGGACCAGATCGACGCGGTAATCGACGCCGCGGCCGAGGGTCTGCAGCAGATTCGCAGCAGCGCGTCATTTGTCAGCACCATCGCCGGTCGCTGACGTTACATGAATTTCAGGACGATCGTCATCACCGGCGCTTCCAGCGGCATCGGAGCTGCGCTCGCACGCTCCCTCGCCGCGCCCGGTCGCACGCTCGCATTGCTGGGCCGCAATACCGAACGCCTCGAAGCCGTCGCATCCGCCTGTCAGGAAAAGGGCGCAACCTGCAGGATCGCCAGTCTGGACGCGTCGGACACGGCCGGGCTGGCAACCTTCCTCGAGGACGTCGGGCGAGTCACGCCCATCGACCTCATGATCGCCAATGCCGGCATCCTTGAGGGGCGAGCCGCTGACGAGACAGTCGAGCGCGGTAGCGTCGCGCGACGTGTGCTCGAAACCAATCTGCTGGCGGCTGTCGACCTCATCCACCTCGTGTTGCCCTCCATGCAGAAAAGCCGGCGCGGCAACATCGTCCTTGTGGCCTCGCTCGCATCCCTCGTCCCTTTGCCTGACGCTCCCGCCTATTCGGCCTCCAAGGCGGGCCTGCTGTCCTATGGTCTGGCGCTGCGGGATGCCGTCGCGGCGGAGGGCATCAGGGTCGTCGTCGCCTGCCCCGGCTTCGTCGCCACGGCGATGTCCGGTAGGCATCTGGGGCCTCGCCCCGGCGAAATTTCGGCCGACGACGCGGCGGCGCGGATTCTCGACGGCCTGCGGCGCAACACAGCCATGATTGGCTTTCCCCTGTTCCCCTTCTGGCTGTCGCGGCTCAGCCTTCTCGTGCCGGAGGCGATCCGCCGCCGGGGCATGAAAAACACCCGCTTCCACGTCGGCTCATAGGCAAAGACGGTCCCTGCTGCATGCGAAGCGGCATGAGGTAGGGTAGACTCCGCAGAGCATGCCGACCGATCGCGACACCCTCTTCACACGTTCCAACCGAGGCTGGCTGTCTGTACCGGAGCAGCAGCTCATCGCATGGATCGCTCCCTCGTTGCCACGATGGATGTCACCCGACTTCCTCACTGCACTCGGGTTTTCGGCGGCCATCGCCGCCTTCGTCGCCTATGCGCTGGCGTCGAGTGATCCTGTGTGGCTCTGGGTCGTCAATGCCGCCCTTGTCGCGAACTGGTTCGGCGATTCCCTGGATGGAGCCATCGCCCGGCGGCGCGGCATCGAACGGCCCCGCTACGGCTTCTTCCTCGACCAGTCGATCGACGTTCTGAGCCAGTTCCTGTTCGCCATTGGCCTCGGCCTGTCGGGGTTCGTCAGCATGGAAATCGCCGCCATCGGGCTGGCAACCTATTTCATGATGACAGCGCAGTCGCTGCTGCGGACGGAGGTCACCCGAACGTTCCATCTCGCCAGCGCCGGCTTCGGCTTGACCGAGGTGCGATGTCTCTTCCTCGGGCTCAATATCGCGCTCTATGTGAAGCCCCCGGCGCCGTTCGAAATCGCCGGTATGAGCCTCGGTTACGGTGATGCCCTGGGCTTCGTGTGGATTGCCGCGAACCTCGGCCTGTACGCCGCCGGGATGATCGGCCAGCTTCGCGAACTGGCCCATGAGGAACCGCCGGCTGACAAAGACCGATAAAAATGATGCCAGCCGCGACATGACCTGTCAGGAATCCATTGAATGAAACGGCATATCTCCGTCATCGGACTCGGCTACGTAGGCTTGCCCGTGGCCGTCGGCTTCGGTCGAATCGGCTACCATGTGGTGGGCTTCGACATCGACACACGCCGCATCGCCGAACTCTCCCGCGGCCATGACCGCACGGGAGAAGTCGAGGCCGCCATGCTCAAGGCGCCAGAGTTGCGCTATTCCTCCGATCCCAAGGATCTTTCGGCAGCCGACTTTCACATCGTGACCGTGCCGACCCCAATCGACGCCAGCAAGCAGCCGGACCTCGCGCCGTTGAAGGGCGCCTCCGAGACGATCGGCCTGACGCTCAAGCGCGGCGATATCGTGGTCTACGAATCGACCGTCTATCCAGGGGTCACCGAGGATATCTGCATTCCGGTTCTGGAAAAGGTGTCAGGGCTCAAGTGGAAGACGGACTTCAACGTCGGCTACTCACCGGAGCGCATCAATCCCGGCGACAAGGAACGCCGCTTCGACAACATACTGAAGATCGTGTCCGCCGACACGCCCGAGACGCTCGACATCGTCGACGCGACCTACCGTGCCGTCGTGACGGCCGGCACACATCGGGCCGGATCGATCAAGGTCGCCGAGTTTGCCAAGGTCCTGGAGAACACCCAACGCGACATCAACATCGCGCTGATCAACGAGGTCGCGCTGATTTCCGATCGCCTGGGTATCGACACCCGTGATGTTCTCGACGCCGCTGGTACCAAGTGGAACTTCCTGCCGTTCAAACCCGGCTTGGTCGGCGGCCATTGTATCGGCGTCGATCCCTTCTACATCGCCCACAAGGCCGAGGAAGTGGGCTATCACCCTCACGTCATCCACTCCGGTCGCCGCGTCAATGACAGCATGGGCGTGCATGTGGCGAACCGAGTCGTCCGCAGCGTCATGCGCCACGCCGGCAATGGCCGCCCGGTGGTCACCGTACTGGGTGTCACGTTCAAGGAGAACGTGCCCGATATCCGCAATACGCGCGTCGTCGACATCGTGCGCGAGCTGGAGGATTTTGGGATCACGGTCCAGCTTCACGACCCAATGGCCGACGGCGGATTGCTGCGCGAGGAATACGATCTCGAGCTGACGCCGCTCGACCGGTTGAAGCCTGCCGACGCCGTCGTCTTGGCTGTCGCCCACCGCGCCTACCGTGAGGGCGGCTGGTCTCTGGTGAGGCCTTTGCTGAAGCCCGCCGCCGGCGGCTTCGTCGCCGACGTTACCGGCCTGCTCGATCGCGCTGCCACGCCTGCCGGCGTGACGCTCTGGCGGCTGTAGGCAACAGAAAGAAGCGACCAAACACCCGATTGAGGCCTTTCCTGCAGACCGGCCCCCGTTCAAGTAGAGCGCGAGTGCCACGCAGCGGCCGTAGCCGTCTGCGTGGCCCTGCACGTCTACTTCTTTGAGGCCAGCTTGAGAGGCGCGCGGCCAGCGCCGTTGGCCGCCAGGTCGGCGCCCGAGCCGTAGTAGCCGCGGTAGCGCGAGTAGTAGTCGCCGTGATCGCCATAGCCATAGCGCGCATGCTTGGCCAAGTTCACACGGTTGATGACGACACCGACATGGCTGGAAACATTCAGCAGCGCCGAGATCGCTGTCTTTACGACTTCACGAGGGGTTTTCGCCCACTGCACGATGAAGACCGTGTAATCGGCGAGGCGAGAAATGATGCGCGCATCGGAGACCGCCATCACCGGCGGCCCGTCGAGGATCACGAGGTCGTAGCGCTCCGCGAAGACGCCAAGGGCAGTCTTCATGGCGTGCGACTCGAGAATTTCCGGAGCATTCGGCGTGTTGGGGCGGGCGCAGATATAGTCGACGCCCGACAGATCGTGGCGCCCGGTGCACTCTTCCAGCGTCTTGATGCCCATCAGATACTCGTCGATCGTGCCCCCACGATCCTTGAGACCGAGCGCAGCCGACAGACGGGCTTGCCGCAGGTCGAGGTCGACGATGAGCACACGTCGCGACGCGTTCATCTTCGTCAGCAGGCCGCCGAGAGCGGCCACGAAGGTGGTCTTGCCCTCGCTCGGCGTCGATGAGGTGATCGCGATGATGCGCGGCGGCCGATCGAGGCTGCCAAGACTGATCGCAGTGAACACAGCTCGTATCGATTCCGCCGCAGGAGACGTCGTGTTCTCGAGCACATGCGTCACCACGTTGGAGCGCGTGGTCGCCGGTCCCTTGACCTCCGGGACCATGCCGAGAACAGCAACGCCGGTAGCCTCTTCGACCTGGGCGGCCGAGCGGAACACTCGATCGAGTTTCTCGGCGGCGACCGCACCGGCCATGCCAAGCAACGAACCGATGATGAAAGCCGCCATGAGGCCGGTCTTGTAGTTCGGTGAGGACGGCGCACCCGACGGATGGGCATAGGCCAGGATGCGGGCATCGGCACGCTGGATATCCTGCTGCTCACGCAGTTCCTTGAAACGGTTCAGGAAGCCTTCGTACAGGGTGCGGTTGGATTGCGCCTCGCGCTCCAACTGCTTCAGTTCGGCTTCGTACTGGCTCGCCGTGCCAGAAACCACCGCCGCCTGGTCGACCAGCTCCTTGAGTTCGTCTTCCTCGGACTTGGCGGCATCGAGTTCGGCGCGCACCGCGAGCGTGATGCGCTGCGTCTCGGTGATGAAGCGCGCACGGATAGAGGCCAGCTCGTTGCGAACCTGCTGGATCTTCGGATGCGAGTCACCGAGCTGAGACGAGAGCTCCGCGCTCTTGCGGGTCAGCTCGACGTCCTGGATGCGCAACGCCGCCAGCGTGGTGTTGCCCGACACTTCCGGGATGTTGGCCAGTTCGCCCGGGTTGAGGCTCGCCTTGCTGAGAGCAATCAGGCGGCCTTCGCGCTCGATGCGGCGCCCCTTGGCGGCCGTATACCGGCCGTTGAGATCGGATAGGGTCTGGGTCGACACCGCGCCCTCGGGGCTGCCGGCCAGCCCCTTGTCGCGGCGATATGCGGCGACCGCCTCTTCCGCGACCTGCAGGTTACGGCGCAACTCCGCCAAGCGCTGCTCCAGCCACTCGGTGGCGCGGCGGTTCGCCTCGTTCTTGGTGTCGATCTGGTCGGCGAGATAAGCCTCTGCGATCGCATTGGCGATGCGCGCCGACATGGTGCCGTCGGGACTCTCAACGGTGATCAGGATGACGAAGGTACGTCCAAGCAACGTGACGCTCAGGCGGCCGGCGACGGCACCGATGGCGGCGCGGCGGCGCGGATCACTATCCTCGGCCGGACGGCCGGTGCGTACCGGCGCGGCCGGGGCGGCCGCCTGCTGCGGCTTGGGCGGCGGCGCCAGAAGAGTGGAGATACCGGTGCTCCATAGATCACGCAGCGGTTGCAGTGCGTTGTCGATGAACCCCGGGGGTTTGGTCCCGTTGAACTCGGGATTGTTCGCAAGGCCGAGCTTGTCGACGACGCGGCCGATCAGGAATTCGGACTGGATGACTTCGAGTTCGCTCTGGATCGCGCCCATATTTAGGGTGTCTACGCCCGACAGTGCCGCCTCGGTGCTCACCACCTTGAAGGGGGATGTCCCGGTCGCTGTTGAAATTGTGAAGTAGGCGTTGCTCGCCTTGAGCCTGTTAGGCTCGGGGTGTCGAATCCAACGAAGGAGAGCAACGCCAT
>Ga0209702_10001560_pt1 | contig 43510 bp, 39 predicted proteins | sample FRY01_FD_187210 | JGI IMG/M metagenome (GOLD analysis project Ga0209702, IMG submission 187210) | Freshwater microbial communities from Lake Fryxell liftoff mats and glacier meltwater in Antarctica - FRY-01 (SPAdes) (version 2) | ecosystem: Environmental > Aquatic > Freshwater > Ice > Glacier...
CTTCGATGGCCTGTCGCCTGACGAGATTCACGAAGCGCAGTCGCCGCTGGCTGGTTGGGAACGAATCGTTACTGAAAAAGGACGGCAGGCGTTTCACTTTGGCGATGCCCATGATATTTTTGGGGCTGCGACAAAGCCGCGTTATGCTCCTGCATCACCGCGTCGCTGGCCTGACTCGGCGGATGCTAAAGCGCTTGGCGCCCTAGGGCTGGATGATGCGGCCACAGCAATTACGGTGCGACGGACGTATAAAGCGCTGGTGCGGCGCTACCATCCTGACAGCAATGGCGGCGACCGTAGCTATGAAGGAAAGTTGCAGGCAATCGTCGCAGCCTATACGCATCTTCGCCTTCAACCGCGATTCAAGTCGGAGTCCTGATCCCCGTGGCCACTGCCCCTTCCCCCGAATTTGCCAACCCCCATGGCAACCCTGCGCTTATGGCGCCTGATATCATGATCGATGCCCGTGAGATGTTTGGCGTAGATATCGATATGGAGGTGCCGGCGTTTTCCGTCGCTGATGAGCGCGTGCCCGATCTTGATCCGTCTTATGTGTTTGATCCTGAAACGACGCTGTCCATTCTTGCAGGCTTTGCTTTCAATCGCCGGGTGATGGTGCAGGGCTATCATGGCACCGGGAAATCTACGCATATTGAGCAGGTGGCAGCCCGGCTGAAATGGCCGTGTGTGCGGATCAACCTTGATAGCCATATCAGCCGTATCGATCTGATCGGCAAGGATGCGATTGTGCTGCGTGATGGCCAGCAGGTGACCGAGTTCCGCGAAGGCATTCTGCCTTGGGCGCTGCAAACGCCCACGGCGCTGGTGTTTGATGAATATGATGCCGGGCGGCCTGATGTGATGTTCGTGATTCAGCGCGTGCTGGAGCTTGAGGGCAAGCTTACGCTGCTTGACCAGAACCGGGTGATCCGTCCGAACCCATGGTTCCGGCTATTTGCCACCGCCAATACGGTGGGGCTTGGCGATACCACCGGACTTTATCATGGTACCCAGCAGATCAATCAGGGGCAGATGGACCGCTGGTCTATTGTGACCACGCTGAATTATCTGCCTCACCATACTGAAACGGCGATTGTGGTCGCCAAAGAACCGAGCTTTGATACTGAAGCGGGCCGTAAGCAGGTGGCGGATATGGTGCGCGTGGCGGATATGACGCGGGCCGGCTTCATGTCTGGCGATATCAGCACGGTGATGAGCCCGCGTACGGTTATTACCTGGGCACAGAATGCCAAGATTTTTGGCAATATTGGCTTTGCCTTCCGGCTGAGCTTCCTCAACAAATGCGATGAGGCCGAGCGCAGCATTGTGGCAGAATATTATCAGCGGGTGTTTGGCGAGGAGCTGCCGGAATCGGTTTTGCTCAAGGCGCGGCGTTAAGGCCCGGCTGCTATGCCAGCGCCTGATAATCCCGTTGAAGACTTCCGCGCCGCTGTAGCCGCGACGCTGCGCGCCATGGGCCATAATATGGGCGATGCGCGCTGGGAGGTGGAGCTCGCTTATACGGCTGACAAGCCCGGGTGCTATGGCGACTCGGCGCGTGTGCCGCAGCCGGCGCGGGCGTTGCCGCCTGAGCAGGTGGCGGAAGTGCGCGGCTGGGCGGATAGTTTTGCGCTGCGCCACCGGCACCATGATCCGAGGCTGCATGGGCTCGGCCAGCCTGAAGCCGGAGATGCACGTGAGATCTGGAACGCGCTGGAGCAGGCGCGGGTGGAGGCGCTGGGCAGCAACGACATGGCCGGGGTGGCGGTTAATCTGGCACGCATGACCGAGACGCGGGTGCGGGCTGACCCGATTGTGCGGGCGCGGACGCCTGAGGAGGTGCCGCTGGCTACAGCGCTAGGCCTGTTGGCGCGTGAACGGCTGACGGGCAGCCCGCCGCCGACCACCGCGCTGGCCGCCATGGCGATGGTGCGTGCCGATCTTGAAGCCAAGGCGGGGGCGCATCTTGATGAGTTGGCGCGGGCCAGCGGCGATCAGGCGGCGTTTGCGCGGGTGATGCGCCATATCCTTGCCGACCTTGATTTGGGGCAGGATCCCGACACGCTGCCGGAAGAGGATGAAGACAGCAGCGAGGACGAACAGGACCAGGACGATCAGCCCGGCGACGGCGAGGATGAGGACCAGCCCGACAAGGGCGGAGAGGAAGATTCTACCGAGACCAAGGCCGAGAACGGCGACGAGCCGCCCGAAGACGGCGAAACCCGTGAAGTTGATATGGATACCGACATGGTGTCCGATGCTGAATCTGGCGAGGAGGGGCAGGAGGGGATGTCCCCGTGGCGCCCGAACCGGCCCGAGAGTGAAGTGCCGCTGGATTTTGATTATAAGGCTTACACGGCCGCCCATGATGAAGTGATTTCAGCCGAAGATCTGTGTGATGCTGAGGAGCTTACCCGGCTACGCTCCTATCTGGATCAGCAGCTGGTGCCGCTGCAATCGGCGGTCACCAAGCTCGCTAATCGGTTGCAGCGCCGGCTCATGGCGCAGCAGAACCGTAGCTGGGATTTTGATCAGGAAGAAGGGCTGCTTGATGCGGCCCGGCTGGTGCGGATTGTTACCAACCCGGCCCATGCGCTGAGTTACAAGGTGGAGCGGGATACGGATTTCCGCGATACCGTGGTGACGTTGCTGATTGATAACAGCGGCTCGATGCGGGGGCGTCCTATCTCGATTGCGGCCATTTGTGCGGATATTCTGGCCCGCACGCTGGAACGTTGTGCGGTGAAAACCGAGATTCTGGGCTTTACGACGAGAGCGTGGAAAGGCGGGCTCGCGCGGGAAAAGTGGCTAGCAGATGGACGCCCGCCCAAGCCCGGACGCCTGAATGATCTGCGTCATATTGTTTACAAGCCTGCGGATGCACCATGGCGGCGGGCGCGCAAGAACCTTGGCCTGATGATGCGTGAAGGGCTTCTCAAGGAAAATATCGACGGCGAAGCGTTGCTCTGGGCGCATGATCGGCTGCTCGCCCGGCGCGAGGATCGGCGCATTTTGATGGTGATTTCCGATGGGGCGCCGGTGGATGATTCAACGCTGTCTGTGAATTCCGGGAATTATTTAGAGCGGCATTTGCGCCATGTCATCCGCCAGATTGAGACGCGGTCCCCTGTGGAGTTGATCGCTATAGGCATCGGCCATGATGTGACACGCTATTATAGCCGTGCCGTTACCATCATGGACGCCGAACAGCTGGGCGGGACGATTATTGATCAGCTCGCGGCGTTGTTTGAAGGCGATATGCCGAAGCGCAGGGGAAGGCGCTGATACCCGTCAGCATTTCTTCGATTTTTTGGCGATCACATTGCCTACGACAGCTCCTCCACCGGCTATGAGCGCACTTTCTCCCAGGTTGCCGCCGAGAATGGCCGCGCCGACACCAGCAACTGCCGCGCCAACGACTGTGGCGCGCTTTTCAGAACGCTTCTTGGCTTTCAGGCATTCAGATCTGGTTTCGTAATAATTGCCGCTATGCTCATATCTTACTTTCTCCGCCATGGCAGGCGCTAGCGGCATGAACGAGGCTGTTATAATTACTGCCAAGGGCGCAAGTTTGAGTTTTTGCATGAGAAGCTCCTACTGAAGCTTGATAATAGCAATGGTCAGATGAATGCAATATAACGGGGAATTCAGAAACAATTAAGCGCGAATCATACAAAACAATTTCACCACCCCCTCTTAGTAGGGATGAACAGGAGATTGTCTGATGCGCCTGTCTTTCACATTTGCCGCTGCCGCTTCGCTGTTGACTCTTTCGGCGCCCGTGCTTGCGGACGACTGGCGGCGCGGACCTGCCCAGAATGGGTGGGGATATGAGGATGTTCGCGGCAATGGCGGATATTATGATCAGCGCGGCTACTATGATGAGCGCGGCTATCCCCAACGTGGCTATGTAGATCAACGTGGCTATCCGGTTCGCGGCTATGACCGGCGCTATCAGGGATATGATACCCGCTATGGCAATAGCTACAATGGGGGCTATAATCCCTGCCGTGGCCGCGGCGGCGCGACAGGCGCTGTACTTGGAGCGGTAATTGGCGGCGTGTTGGGGGATCAGGTGGCGGGCCGTGGCAACCGCACTATGGGCACAGTGTTTGGTGCGGGCTTAGGTGCTGTGACCGGGGCAGCAATTGAGCGCGGCGGACGAGATCGGCGCTGCCGCTAACTGGGCATTAGGCGGCACTCCGGATCGCCTCAATAAACATCTCGCCCCAGGCTTTTAGCTTGCCGGCACCTACCCCGGAAATTTTGGCCATATCGTCCAAGGTGCGAGGCTTGTTTGCGGCCATCGCGCGCAGGGTTGAATCGTGGAAGATAACATAGGGCGGCAAGCCGGCTTCTACGGCCAGCTCTCGGCGCAGCGTCCGTAGCTGCTCGAACATCGCCTGATCGGCGGGCGGCATGGCGGCTGTCGCCTCGCTTGCGGCGCGCTTTTTGTTGGCCCCGCGTGCCGGTTTCAACGGATCAACAATCTCCCGGCGCATGGCCAATTGTGTTTCGCCACGTAACAGCGCTCGCGCATTGGGGCCGATTGCCAACCCGCGATGTTCGGGGTCGCGGCGCAAGGCATCCATCGCTTCGAGCTGACGTGCTACATCCCGCCAGCGGTCTGTGCCAAGGTTTTTGCCGATGCCCCATACGCTCAGCGCCTCATGGCCAAAGCGTGAACTGCGATCATTGGCGCGTCCCGAGAGCACATCGATGACATGGGCGGCGCCGAAACGCTGGCCGGTGCGAACCACGGCGGACAGGAATTTCTGCGCCGCTTCTGTCATATCGTCCACATCAGGGGGCGAGAGGCAATTGTCGCAGTTTCCGCAAGGTTCGGGCTCGGGCTCTCCGAAATAGCGCAGTAGCGGCTGGCGGCGGCAGCCGGTGGTTTCCAGAAACGTGATCAGCGCGGCCAGCCTGGTGTGTTCGCGGGTCTTGTGGGCCTCGTTGCCATCGCTTTGATCGATAAACCCGCGCAGGCGCTGAATGTCATCCACGCCCCAGATTAGCTGCGCCAAGGCCGGATCCCCATCACGCCCGGCGCGGCCGGTTTCTTGGTAATAGGATTCAATGGATTTCGGCAGGCCGAGATGGCCGACAAAGCGCACGTCCGGCTTATCGATGCCCATGCCGAACGCGATGGTGGCGACCATCACCATGTCTTCAGCGCGCACAAAGGCGGCCTGATTGGCGCGGCGTTCCTCTGGATCAAGGCCGGCATGATAGGCTCTGGCTTGCAGGCCGGCCTCTTTCAGCCAGTCCCGCACCTTCTCGGTATCGGCGCGGGTGTTGGTGTAAATAATTCCGGATTGGCCGCCTTGCGCTTGAACAAAGCTGACCAACTGACGCCGTGCATCGGTTTTGGCGCTGACCTGATAGCGGATATTAGGGCGGTCAAAGCCAGCGACCACCATATGCTCGATGTCGATGCCTAGCTGGGCGCATATATCGGCGCGGGTTTCCACGTCAGCGGTGGCGGTGAGCGCGACGCGGGGCACGCCGGGCAGCGCGTCGCACAGGCTTTTCAGGCGGCGGTATTCAGGGCGGAAATCATGGCCCCATTGGCTGACGCAATGCGCTTCATCAATGGCCACCAGCGCCACTTCCGTGCGCCCGATCATGGCGCGGAAGCCCTCTGTCGCGGCGCGCTCGGGCGCCACATAAAGCAGATCAAGCCGGCCATCGCGAAGCGCCTGGAAGGTCTCATCGCTGTTTTGACTCTGGCTGTTGAGCGTGCCGGCGGCGACGCCATTGGCGCGCAGCGCGCGAACCTGATCTTCCATCAGCGCGATCAGCGGCGAGATGACCAGCGCGCAGCCCGGCCGCACCAGCGCCGGCACTTGATAGCAGAGCGATTTGCCTGAGCCCGTGGGCATGATGGCCAGCACATCACCGCCGGCGCACACCCGCTCGATGATCGGCTGCTGCTGGCCGCGAAAGGCGGAGAAGCCGAAGATACGGTGCAAAATATCGTGGGGAGAGGGCATCATATCGGCATGTGGATAGCGGCAAGACTCAGGCGCTGCTACGGCTTGCGTGATGTCTCGGCTTTCTTTTCTGCGCCGCTGGCCTTTTGGGCTGGGGCTTGCCTGCCTTGGTGTGGCGCTGGTGCTAGCGCCGGATCGGGCAGGCGGCGGCGACTCGGACCCGGGGGCCAGAGGTGGGGTGTTGCGGGTCAGCGCCACATCGCTGCCGTTTAACCGCAATGATCCCGGCGCTGACAGGATTGGACCGTTGGTGTTTAGGGGGGCCCTTCAACTTCGTAGCACAAATAATGGTTTTGGCGGCATTTCAGGGCTGCGGGCGGGGCCGGAGGGGCAGTTCCTCGCCATCACTGACACAGGCAAGTGGCTGAGCTTCCGCACCTTGGAAAAACAGGGGCGGCTGGTGGGGATTGTTGACGTGCAAATGCGCCCGATGATCATGGCTGATGGCAAGCCGGCGGCGGACAAAGAAGCTGGAGACGCTGAAGCGCTGGACTGGAACCCACAGACCGGCGAGGCCAGTGTGGTTTTTGAACAGGTCCATCGGGTCATCCACTGGCAGGGCCTAGATACGCAGCGCCCTCATACGCTGAACAATGCGGCCATACGCACTGAAATACTGCCGGAGATGGCGGACTGGCCTGCCAATGGCGGCGGCGAGGCGATGGTGCGCTGGCGCGTACGTGAGGGGGGGCCTGATGGTAAGGCTGCGCGGGTAATTGTGTCTGAAGATGTTGTTTTGAAGGATGGTGCGCGGCTTGCGTTGCTCACGTATCGGGGCCGGACGCGGACAGTCGGGCTTGCCGGCATAAAGGAGCACAGACCGACCGATGCTGTGATGATTGACGGCCATCGGATGCTGCTGCTTCACCGGCGCTTTAATCTGCGGGGCGCGGGGGCCGCGATTAGTCTCGTTGATCTGACGCCGCTTTTTGCTGAGGTTCCTGCTGATCGGGTGAAGGCGGAGGTGTTGGCGACATGGGAAGCGCCGTTCCTGCTTGATAATATGGAGGGGCTGGCGGTGGTGCCTGAAGGCAAGGGCCTTTCGGTCTACGTCGTATCCGATGATAATCTGTCGAGTTTGCAGAAGACTTTGTTAATGAAATTTACGCTGGATATGCCCTAGATACAGAAACGGCCCGGTTTGACCGGGCCGCTCTGAAACGCTGGTTGAAGGCGATTCGCTCAGGCAGCGGCCGCAGGCACCGTTGCCGCAACCTTCTTGGCAATCTCGCGCTTCAGCCGCTGGGCGCGCACGCTCAGCAGATCAGCCTTGGTCTTGAGCAGCCAATTGTCCAGGCCGCCAACATGCTCAACCGAACGCAAGCCGTTGGTGGAGACGCGCAGACGCACCGAGCGGCCAAGCGCATCGGAGATAAGCGTCACATTCTGCAGGTTTGGCAGGAAGGTGCGCTTGGTCTTGTTGTTGGCATGAGACACATTGTTCCCAACCATACGGCCCTTGGCAGTGAGTTCGCAAACGCGCGACATGATCTAGGTTCCTGATACTGGTCGGCCAAGGCCGGCGTGGTTTGAAGCTTTATCCCCTAGGGTATGAGCGTTAGCCCCTATCCATCGGTAAGGGCGGGGCATTAGCGGACCCTGAGCCTGTGGTCAACCATGCGCGGCGCTGATGCGAGGGGTTCTGGCTGATTGGCACGTATCACCCCTAACACCAACAGGATGATACCAACAGGAGACGCCTCATGCGCCTATCTCACCTTCTTATCGCCAGCCTCGCCCTTGCCGCCCCTGTATTTGCTGGGTCGTCCAGTGCTGGGTCGCCCGGTGATGCTCGGCTTGGTGCTGACCTTGCCCGCGCCGAGCGCCAGCAGACGCGGCTGGATACCGGCATAGCCACTGGCAGCATCAATGCACGCGAAGCCGCCGCCAATAATCGTCGGCTGGGCCGCATCGACAATGGCATAGAGCGGCTCTCCGCTGATGGCCGCTACAGCCGCCGCGATGCCTTTCGCATTGACCAGCGGCAGGACAATGCCAGCCGCCAGCTGGCCCGCACCCGCGGCAACCGCCGCTAGAGCAGCCACCCCCAGAGCAGCGGCAACAGCAGCGCGGCCATCAGACCGGTGATGACAAGCCCGATGATGGCCAGCCCGCCGCGCGCGGGATCGCTGCGGATGGCATATTCGCTGGCCACCAGATGCCCGGAGACGCCCAGTGCCAGCGCCCGGGCATCACGGTCTGTGATTTTTAGCCTGTCCAGCAGCAGCGGCACCAGCATGGCTGAGATTACCCCCGTAGCGACGGAGAGAGCCGCTGCCAGCCCCACCGGGCCCTCAAACCGCCCCAGAATGGCAATTAGGAACGGTGAGGACACGGTTTTTACCGAGACCGCGGCTACCAAGGCTTTGTCCAGCCCCACGAGATGCGCCAGCGCCCAGCAAAAGCCCATGCCGAACAGGCTGCCGCCTATGATAGCCAGCAGGGCAGCGCGGGCGCGGCCGATGAGCAAGGGCCGAACAAGATCGGTGACGGCCGCCAACGCAACAATCGCCGGCCCCAGCGCCCAACCGAGAGGGCTTGCCAGGGCCTGAAAATCAGCCACGTTTATGCCCCGCCATACCAGCAGCGAGAGAATGATGAGCGCCGTGGCAAACACCGGATTCGCCCAGGCCGGATGGCCGAGCCGGCCCGAAACATAGCGCATCACGGCAAAGCCGAGCATTACCCCGACAGACACAAGAGCGTGAAACAACGTCATTGCCGGGAGAGCCAGCGAAAAAGCAGGGCCGTCACCACCCCTGTGGCCATGGTGGTGACCAACATTAGCAGCATCATCGGCAGCCAGGCGGCGGCCAGCGCTCCCAGATGCAAGGACAGCCCCAGTAATACCGGGACCAGAAACGCCCCCAGCCAGCGGGTCAGCAGCAGGGCGCCGGGCCGGCTCCAGTTGATCCACCGGCCTTTGGCAAGCCATAGGCTATAGACAATCAGCCCAATAATCGGCCCCGCCAGCGGCACGCCAAGCCAGCGCACCAGAGCCTCCCCGGTTAGCGACAGGCACAGGCAAAGGACGATGCCCGGCAGATACAATGCGGCACTTTTCACGCGAGCCCTTTCCGAGGGCGCAAAGCGCAGCTAGGCTTGGAAGCAGGCTGGATTCGGCTGTGCTGTATTTGTTGTTTATTACAAGGTTGCCAATGCCTTATTTCGCTATTCACTGCATCGACAAGCCGGACTCGGGGGAGCTTCGGGTGGCAAATCGTCCCGCGCACCTCGCGCATATCACCGCTATGGGCGATGCTGTGCTGGTGGCCGGGCCGTTGCTGCGCCCTGATGGCCGGGCCATGGGCAGCTTGTTGATTATTGATTTTGATGATCGTGATGCGGCGATCGCGTTTGCAACGGCTGATCCTTATCATCAGGCCGGATTGTTCGAGAGCCGCTCGGTCACCAATTGGCACAAGACCATTCCTCAAAGCTGAACACCGCAAGCTCAGCCAAGATCTACGCCTTGCGCCGCCGCCAACGCTGAAAGCCCCTCGCGGATATTGCTGCCCGGCGCATCAAGCCACGCCTGCATCGCCGCCGAGGCAGCAGCCAGATCTGCCGAGATGATCATTGCCTTGATAGGCCCGATGCCGGCAGGCGTGATGGAAAGCCGCTCAATGCCAATGGCCAGGAGCGCCAGTGCCTCCAGCGGCCGCCCGCCCATTTCACCGCATACCGTCACCGGCTTGCCTGCCGCCGCTGCGGCACGAACGATTCGGCGGATGACGCGGAGAATGGCGGGTGACAACCAGTCATAACGGTCTGCAAGTTGCGGGTTGGCGCGGTCAGCGGCGAACAGAAACTGGGTGAGGTCGTTGGTGCCTATTGAGACGAAATCGGTCATCGGCAGCAACTGATCCAGCACTTCAATCAGCGCCGGCACTTCGATCATGGCCCCATAAGCCACATGGGCAGGCAGCGCATGGCCTTGGCGTGCCAAGAGCGCGCGCTGAGCTTCCACCAGCGCCTTGGCCTCGGCAAACTCCCAAGGTTCGCTGACCATCGGGAACATGATATTCAGGGTTCGCCCTGCTGCGGCTTCCAGCAACGCCCTCGCCTGCACTTTCATCAGCCCGTTACGGCCCAGCGCCAGCCGCAGCGCGCGCCAGCCCATCGCCGGGTTTTCGTCATGTTCGCCGCCGGAGAGATAGGGCACGGTCTTGTCACCGCCGATATCCACAGTGCGGAACACCACCGGTCTATCACCGGCAGCATCGAGCATATGGCGATATAGCGCCTGTTGGCGCTCGCGCCGGGGCAGAGTAGCGGAGACCAGAAACTGAAACTCGGTGCGGAACAACCCGATGCCATCCGCGCCGGTGGCCTCAAGCGCCTGCGTATCATCAGCGAGACCGGCGTTCATCATCACCTGAATCCGCCGCCCGTCACGGCTGATCGCCGGTTTGTCACGCAGCCGGGCAAAGCTTTTTGCGCGGCGCGCGATGGCCGCGCGCATTTCATCATAGCTTTTCACCATGGCGATAGGCGGTCGCACCAGCAGCGCGCCATTGCCAGCATCCACAATCAGCTCATCGCCTTCACTAACTTGCCCGAAAAGCTCGCGTATCCGGCCCAGCATCGGCACCCCCATGGCGCGCGCCACAATGGTAACGTGCGCGGTGAGGCTGCCTTCCTCCAGCACAACGCCTTTCAAAAACCGCCGATCATATTCAAGCAGTTCCGCCGGCCCGAGATTGCGGGCCAGCAAGATGGTATCGCCGGGCAATCCTAACTGCGCGGCAGTGCCAAGCTGGCCGGAGACGATGCGCAACAGCCGGTTGGCCAGATCATCCAGATCAAGCAGACGTTCGCGCAGATAAGGGTCTTCGATGGAACGCATCCGCGCCCGTGTACGGGCCTGCACGCGCTCTATCGCGGCTTCGGCGGTCAGTCCGGTATCAATCGCCTCGTTGATCCGGCGTAACCAGCCTTCATCATAAGCAAACATTTTGTAGGTTTCGAGCACCTCATGATGATCGTCACCGGCCGAAAACTCCGCCTGACCCATCATCGTATCAATATGTTCCCGTAACCGGCGGAACCCGGTTTGCACGCGCAGCCGCTCGGCTTCGGTATCATCGGCCACGGTATGCTCAATGACCACGCGCGGCTGGTGAAACACCGCCACGCCACGCGCCAGCCCATCCACCAGCTTCAAACCCGCCAACCGCCCCGGCGCGGAATTCGCCGCTCGCGCCCGCGCGGCATCGGCATCATCAACCATGCCGGCGCCATGAATCAGCTCGGACAGCGCCATAGCGACGGTTTGCAGCGCCTCGATTTCCACATCATCATAAGCGCGCGGCTCCAGATGCTGCACCGCCAGCACGCCAATGGCCGATTCGCGGCGCACAATCGGCACGCCGGCAAAACTATGGAACAATTCCTCGCCTGTCTCCGGTCGATACGCAAAATCCGGATGTTCGCGCGCTTCGGCGAGGCTCAACGGCTCACGCGTCGCCGCAATTACGCCGACCAGCCCCTGCCCCATCGCCAGTCTTGTCACGTGAACCGCAGCCTGACTTAGGCCCTTGGTGGCGTGAAGCTCTAACATGCCATCGCGCAGCAGATAGATGGAGGCCACTTCGCTGGACAAAGCCTCTGCCACGATCCGAACCACCTGCCCCAGCTTGGCTTCGGCACCCGTGCGCGCCGCCATCACATCATGCAGGCGGCGAAGAATCTCGCGAGCAGCGTTGACCGGCGGCATCAGGCCGCCGCAACCGCAATCGGCGGCGCGCGTGAGGTGAGAGCTGCATTGGCCTCATCGACTAGCTCAGTAATGATCTCGGCCACAGATTGCTCACGCGTCACCATGCCCACGGACTGACCTGCCATGAGCGAGCCTGCCTCGACATCGCCGTCCACCACCGCACGCCTGAGTGCGCCCGCCCAATAATGCTCAATTTCCAATTGTGCCGCCGCCAGATTAAGCTCGCCTTGGTCCAACCGGTTCGCCACTTCGCGCTGCTTGGCCATAAAAGCTTCCGCGCCGGCATTTTTCAATGCCCTCACCGGGATAACCGGCAGCCGCGGATCAAGCTGAACACTGGCAATGGCATCGCGCGCCGATGCCCGGAAAAACGCCTTTTTGAACGCCGGATGCGCCACACTTTCCGCCGAGGCTGCAAAGCGCGTGCCGAGCTGCACGCCGGAGGCGCCCATCCTCGCCCAAAGCGCAATGGCTGTGCCGCGTCCAATGCCGCCGGCCACAAACACCGGCACGTCTTCGATAACCGGCAATATCTCTTGCGCCAGCACAGACAGCGAAACAGGGCCAATATGGCCCCCAGCTTCGGACCCTTCGATGATGATTGCATCTGCCCCAGAGCGCACCAGCTTTTTGGCGAGCGCTGCGGTTGGTGCAAAGCACATAAGCTTGGCACCTGCAGCCTTGATGGCTTCAATGGCGGCGCCCGAGGGCAGACCGCCGGCCAGCACGATATGGCTGACCTTATGGGCGGCACAAACGGTGATAAGATCCATCATCTGCGGGTGCAGGGTTATGAGATTGACGCCGAACGGCTTTGTGGTGAGCGCTTTGGTCGCAGCGATTTCAGCATCCAGCAGTGCCGGCGTCATCGATCCACAAGCAATCACGCCAAAGCCACCGGCATTAGAGATGGCACTAACCAGATGGCGCTCGCTCACCCAGGTCATCGCGCCGGCCATGATCGCATGGCGGCTGCCCAGAAACGCCCGGCCGCGCTGGGTAAGTTGGTCCAGTCGGCTCATGCCACCGTCTCCGGTGCATCCAGCCCATAAGCGCTGTGCAAAGCCCGCACCGCCAGTTCCACATACTCCTCGGCAATCAGCACGCTGATCTTTATCTCCGACGTGGTTATTGCCTGAATGTTGATACCGCGCGCCGCCAGCGCCTCGAACATCGTAACCGCGACGCCGGCATGGCTACGCATCCCCACGCCCACAACGCTCACCTTGGCCACCGCCGCATCAGAAAGCACCGCTTCCTGGCCGATATCGGCCTTGGCGCGCTCGAGCACATCAAGGCTCAAGGCCAGCTGCGCGCGCGGCACAGTGAAGGTGACATCGGTGTGCCCCTGCCCTTTGGCGATATTCTGCACGATCATATCGACGTTAATCGCCGCTTCCGAGAGCGGCGCAAAAATCGTCGCTACTACGCCCGGCCGGTCCGGCACGCGGACCAGCGTCACCTTGGCTTCGTTCCGGTCATAAGCCACGCCGGCAATCAGCTCGCGTTCCATTTCATTGTCCTCATCTTCAACAAATGTACCTGGCGTGTCGGTGAAGCTGGACAGCACCTGCACCCGAACCTTTTCCTTCATTGCCAGCTCCACCGAGCGTGTCTGCAACACTTTCGCGCCCACGCTCGCCAACTCCAGCATCTCCTCATAGGTGATGCGCGGCAGCTTCTGCGCGCGCGGCACAATACGAGGGTCAGTGGTGTAGACACCGTCCACGTCGGTATAGATATCACATCTATCTGCTTTCAGCGCGGCTGCCAGCGCCACAGCGGACGTATCAGAGCCACCTCGGCCCAAGGTCGTTACCCGACCCTCATCAGAAACCCCCTGAAAGCCCGGCACCACTGCCACTTCGCCAGACGCCATGGCTGCCAAAAGCGCCTCACTGCCCACACTTTCAATGCGCGCCGAGGAATGAACCTTTGACGTGCGGATCGGCAATTGCCAGCCTAGCCAGCTTCGCGCCGGCACACCCATGTCTTTAAGCGTCATGGCCAGCAGCCCTGAGGTGATCTGCTCGCCAGCGGCCACCACAGCATCATACTCCGCCCGGTCTGGCATGGCGGCAGCTTCTTTGGTGAAGCCGATCAGCCGGTCCGTCTCCCCGGCCATGGCCGAAACCACCACCGCGACTTCATCGCCTGCCTCTACCGCGCGCTTCACCCGCGCCGCCACATTGCGAATACGCTCCGCGCCGGCCATGGAGGTTCCACCGAATTTCATCACGATCCGCGCCATATCCGGCTGCCTTCGCCCTTATCTGAATGCCCCCGAATTACAGCGGGCAAAACCACTTATAAACGCCTGCGTCAATTGGCAAGCAAACTGCCCATGGCAGCCGGGTGCGAAGGCCGTTACACAGGTCTGATGACTGCCTCATCCGACCCTCGTAATGACAATAGCATCTCGCCAGCAGAAGCAGAGTTTTTCGGCAATCTGGCGGAAGACTGGTGGAACCCCAAAGGCTCCTCGGCCATGCTGCACAAGATAACGCCGGTGCGTTCTGCCTATATTCGGGATGTCGCTTTGGCACATTTTGGCCTTGAAGCGCGCAGCCGCCAGAGTTTGGCGGGGCTCAGGGCGCTGGATATCGGCTGCGGCGCGGGGCTACAGGCTGAACCTCTGGCGCGGATGGGCGCGCAGGTCACCGCTATTGATGCGGCTGAGCAAAACATCGCCGTGGCGAGATTCCATGCTGAGGGACAGGGGCTCACGATTGATTATCGCTGCCAATCAGTGGAGTCGCTGGCAGCCGACGGTGACCAATTTTCGTTGATCACTGTGCTCGAAGTGATGGAGCATGTTGCGGGACGCGAGAGCTTCCTCGCCGGCATCGCCAAGCTGCTGGCGCCGGGCGGGCTGGTCATCTTCAGCACCCCTAATCGCACACCCGCCAGTTGGGCAGTGCTGATAGCCGGTGCTGAAATTATCCTGCGCACCATCCCCCGCGGCGCCCATGATTGGCAGCGGTTCATGACGCCGGATGAACTTTCAGAGGCCCTGGTGCACGCCGGGCTGAAACCGCTGGAAACTCGCGGCCTTAGCTGGAGTGCGGCCCAAGGCTTTCACCTTGGCACCGACTCCAGCCTCGACTATTTCATAACAGCTACACGCTAGGCTTAATTACCACCAAAGCCCGCGCACCGCTTCCAACACAAAGCCATCACCAATGCGGATCATTAGCGCATCAGGTCCTACCCGCACCCAACGCGAGCCGCGATAGGCCTGCGGCAGACGATAAGCGTAGGGATTGGATACCCAGTAAGGCCGGCCAAAATATGCTTGGGGTAGCCGATAACCTACGCCCCATGGCTGATAGGCAAAACCGCGCGGATATACATAGCGTGATTCACGATAGCGTGGCCCAGACCAGCGCCAGTCATTGCGAGCTACGGAGCGCCACTGGCGTTGATCTTTGTACCAATTGCGGTTGTCATCGCGGCGGTAGTTATGGCGGTCTGCTTTTGCATCGCGCTGATCATCGCGCCACTCACGGCGGTCATCACGGCGGTCATCACGTCGACCTGCTTTTGCATCCCGTCGGTCATCGCGCCATTCGCGGCGTTCATCACGGTCATTTCGCCGATCGTCCGCAAGCACGGGTCCCGCCAGCATGGTAGCGGCGATAAGACCGAGAATTATATGACGCATCTTCTACCTCCTCAAATCTCGCCAAGACCGAAATCCGGCACTGGCCAAAAAGAGAGATTGCACCTGATTCGCTGAACCGCCTCTGAAACTGTGGGAAAGCTGTCGTTCAGCCTCAGAGGAAGCGTGCCACCACTTCCCGATAAGAACGGGACACTTTCACTTGGGTGTTTGAGCCCAGAATAAGGAAACATTCGCCATTGGTGTGCGGCTTGACGCTCTTGATATTGTCGAGATTGACTATGGTGGAACGGTGGATGCGCTGGAATTTGCGCGGATCCAGTCGCTTTTCCAGATCCTTCATGGTCTCGCGCAAAATCAGCGTCTGATCGGCGGTATAGATGCACATATAATCACCAGCAGCATCGATCCGCTCGATATCGTCCACATCTACTCGGAAAATCTGGCCTTGATCTTTGATGTTCAGTACCTTTTCATAGCGATTCGCAGCCGGAGCTTCCGCGTCAGATAGCGCGTCCGCCATGGAATCAGGCGCCAGCTCGCTCAAAATGCCATGTAATCGCGCCCGGTCTTCACTTGAACGGCGCTCCGCCAGCCTCTGCCGAACCCGTTCAATGGTGGTAGCAAGCCGGTCATCCTCAACCGGCTTCAACAGATAATCTACCGCATGCGCCTCAAAAGCCTTCAACGCATGCTGCTGAAATGCGGTAACAAAAACAAATAGCGGCGGCTCCACATCCGCCAATCCCGAGATCACCGAAAAGCCATCGAAGCCCGGCATCTGGATATCAAGAAACACCAGATCCGGTTTCAGCGTCTTGATCGCCCGGATAGCCTCCCGGCCATTAGCGCAGCGCTCAATGATCTCAATGTCATCAAAAGCTTGCAGCCGCAGCTCCAGCCCCTGAATGGCCAGCGGTTCATCATCAACAAGGATGGTGGTGATTGCCATGATCTTCTCGGCCCTTCAGCTGGCCACAGCGTCAGACGCTGTAGCCGATGACGCCCCCATAACTGGCCCCGCAACACGCACACCCATAACGCCTTCGGCGCCGTAAGCCTGTTCACCCGACTGTGTCTGATATGGAATGTCAATCAGCACGATCAACCCATGCGGCTCATTTTCCGCCAATTCAAAGCGGTGATCGGCCCCATAAGCCTGCACCAGCCGCTCCCGGATATTGGCAATCCCAACATTCGTTCCCGCCGTGCTGGTCTCGTCCCCGCTGCTAGCGCTCCCCCGGCCCTCAAGCCCCGGCCCGGTATCGGCAATGGTCAACATCAGCCGGTCATCCATCCGCCGTGCATCCACAATGATATCGGCGCCATCTTCAGCAGGCGTTACGGCATATTTAATGGCATTTTCCACCAATGGTTGCAGAAGGAGCGAAGGCAGGCGCGCCTGCATTACCTCTTCGGCAATATCAAATCGGGTCCGCAGCCGGTCTTCAAATCTTGTGCGCTCAATGTCGAGATACAGCTTCAAGGCCTCTGCCTCCTGCGCCATCGTCGCCAAGCCCTCTCGTTCGCCCACAAGGCTATAGCGCAAGAAACTAGCAAGTCGTGACAGCATGGCATTGGCGCGCTCGGTCTGCTTCAGCAGCACCAACGTGGAGATAGAATTCAACGTATTGAACAAGAAATGCGGGTTGAGCTGATAGCGTAACATCTCCAGCTGGGCGCTGTTCGCTTGGCGTGAAATATTAACTACTCGTTCTGATTGCGCGGCCAGCAGCAGATAATAGTTTATCCCGAAATACAGCCCGGTCCAGGCTCCCAGCACCGAGAAGTCCAGCAGAATAGCGCCGAGAAACGCTAGGCCATGAGGCGCCCAGCCTGGCGCATAAAATATAGCATGCGTCCAAACTTCCAGAACAGAAAACAGCACCGCCATCGCGCTCAGGATGAGCAGGGACAGGGTCCATACAAGAAAAGGCTTCATCGTGATGATGCGCCGATAGGCCGCCGCCATCAGCAAGCTGAAGGAAAAGCCCGTAGCCGTCACAATGATCGCCGGCAGCGCAAAGCTCAGGCTCATCTCGTTGGCAAAGCCTGAAAGCAGCCGCAACAGCAGATAAGCCAGCCATCCCGCGCTCTGGAGAATCCAGAATGCGCGGTTCTTGTTTTCGAAAAACCCGGTTGGTCGCGTCCTGTCGATCATGCAACCACCTCATAGACGAGCCTTGCCGCTCTGGCCAACGGTGCAGACCGAGCCTAACCAAGGCCCTTATGGGTCTTAATGCCGATCAGCTTTCCGCCGCCATGGCGATGTTTGCGGCCGCCGACCCGCGACTGGAGGCTGTGCTGGCGCGGATCGGCACGCCGGCACCGCGCCAAAGCCCCAAAGGTCCGGAAGCCTTGCTACGCGCTATCATCGGCCAACAGGTTTCGGTTGCCGCCGCGAACAGCATCTGGACGCGATTTGAAGCTGCCTGTGGGGGCACAACATCTGATCTCGCGCATCTTGCCTCACGTCCTGCCGAAACCCTGCGGGCCGCTGGCCTCTCCGGTCAGAAAGTTCGCTATGTTCAGGCCTTGGCCGAGGCGATGCTCGCCGGCCAGCTCAATCTCGAAGCCCTGCCGCAAGATGATGAGGCGGCGATTTCTCAGCTTGTTGCCGTCCCCGGCATCGGGCGCTGGACCGCTGAAATCTACCTGCTGTTTGCCGAAGGCCGCCCGGATGTGTTCCCCGCCGGCGATCTCGCTGTACAGATTGCCATGGGTCATTTTTTGGGCGAAGGCGCACGGCCAAGTGAAGCCGCTACCCGCCGTATGGCGCAGCCTTTCGAGCCGAACAGAGGCGCGCTAGCTATCCTGTGCTGGCATCATTACAACCAGCTAATATGATCCTTCACGATATCAGCAGTCCCGCCAACCCGCTCATCAAGCGCCTAAAAAGCCTGTCCGACAAAAAGGCCCGCCGCGCTGAAGGCTTGTTTCTCGCCGAAGGTCTGCGCGTCTGCACCGAAGCGCTGGCTGCCGGGCACACCCCCGCCATCCTCGCCATCACACCCGAGGCGGAGAGCCATAACCTCGGCCGCCGTCTCATCGCCGCCACCCGCGCCGCCGGCGGTCAGGCTTTGGGCGTGCCCCATGATCTGGTCAGCCGCATCACCGGCAAAGACAATGCCCAGGGCGTCGTCGCCGCCTATGCCATCCCCAATACCGACCTCGCCCAGCTCGACGTGAGCACCGCGCCGCTCTGGGTGGTCGCTGACACGCTGCGTGATCCCGGCAACCTTGGCACCATGCTCAGAAGCTGCGATGCGACGGGTGCGGGCGGCCTCATCCTGCTCGATGATTGCGCCGACCCGTTCAGCCTTGAGGCCGTACGCGCCAGCATGGGCGCGGTTTTCAGCCGAAAGGTTTACCGCGCTCGCGCCGAGGCATTTTTCCACTGGAGAGCCGCCCAGCCCGGCCAACTCATCGGCGCCGCCCTTGATCCTAGCGCCATCGATTACCGGGCCTGCAAAATCACCCCGCCCAGCTTCATCCTGATGGGCAATGAACAAGCCGGCCTGCCGCCCGCCTATCTGGCGCGCTGCGATGCCGTTGTCAGCCTGCCCATGAAAGGCAGCGCTGACAGTCTCAACGTCGCCGTCGCCACGGGCGTATTGCTTTACGCTGCCCTCGCCCAGCTTGAACCCTAGGAGCCTGCCATGAGCCACCCCTCTCTCAAAGATCGCAGCATCATCATCACCGGCGGCGGCCGCGGCCTCGGCAAAGCCATGGCCGAAGGCTTTATCGATGCCGGTGCCAATCTGATGCTCACCGGCGGGCATTCGGCCGCCGAACTAGCCGCCACAAAAGCCGAATTAGACGCACGCGGCACCGGCAGATGCGAAACCATGCTCGCCGATGTCACGGACGCGCAGGCCTGCCTAGCCGTGGCCAAAGCAACGCAGCAAGCCTTTGGCCGCATCGATGTGCTAATCAACAATGCAGCGCGCGCCGGCAACACCGTCTATCCCGGCAAAACCTATATGGATCAGCCCCGCTTCTGGGAGGCCGATCCCGGAATTTACACCGATCTTGTGCTCACCAATTTCGTCGGCCCCTTCATGATGACCCGCGCCGTGGTAGAGATCATGTTGGCGCAAAAATTCGGCCGCATTATCAACGTCTCCACCTCACGACCTACCATGCTCTTCGGTCCCGGCGGTCCTTATGGCCCCACCAAAGCCGGCCTCGAAGCCAGCAGTCGTATCTGGGCCAGCCAGTTGGAAGGCACCGGCGTCACTATGAATGTGCTGCTGCCCGGCGGGGCGGCAGACACCGCCCTCATTCCTGGCCCCGGCGTTGGCACCCGCGCCGCGCCTTGGAACCCCGCCGATGGCCCGTTTGAAGAAGGCCGCAACACCGGGCTCTATCCGCCCGCCGTCATGGTCGCCCCGGCACTCTGGCTGGCCTCCGACGAATCGTCAGCTAGCAACGGCGCACGTTTTGTCGGCTGCAACTGGAACCCCGCCCTGCCCGCCGCGCAAGCCGCTGCCCATTCTCGCGCCTCTGAAATCAACACACCGCAAATCATCTAGGCGCAGCACCTCTCCACCAGCCGGACAATAGCAGCAAAATCAACAAGGCTAGCCAAAGACCGTCGCATCGTTCAGTCTCACACAAGAACAACAGCTCGGGAGCTATGAATGGACAGACGACAAATCCTCACCGGTGGCGGCATGCTCGGCATGGCTGCGATCATGCCCATGCTCGCCGAAGCCGCCGCCGCCCAGGCCGCCGGCGCTGCGCCCATGAGCGGCACGCCGGGCGGTTTTAATCCGAACGACCCGGTGCAGAACGCAGAAGTCCTCGCTCGTATGAACCTCGGCGTCGGCCCTGGCAGCCATCTCGGCTGGTTCAAAGGCCGGGTGTTCGCCGTCATCGGAGACAATCAGGTCATCGAGCCGCTGTTTGACGTGGAAGGCTTTGGCGCCAATCGCAAGATCAGCCTCGGCGACGCGCGTTACCAGAGCCTGCACCGCGAAGTCGGCTATTACAAAGATCTGCGCACCGGCAAGATCATGGAAGAATGGAAAAACCCGCTTCTGGACGGCGAACTGGTCAAGGTTTCACACATCCATAATGATCCGGTCAATTCAGTCATTGGCCCCAAGATCGAAGCCAAGCTGGGCGAAGGTATGGTCACCGAGTTTCCACTGGTCCTCCCTTGGACGTTCATGGGCGATCTCGCCATGACCAGCTTTGACGTAAACACCCGCTGGAAAAACGTACTCGATCCCAAGGAATGGCCGCGTGAAAGCTCGGGCCAGGAATATGTCCGCGTATCGGAATATCTCCAGTTCATTGCCAAAAAGGCCGATCTGGACAATTGGCGCAATCTCGATCGTATCGATACGCACGGCGCGTGGCAGCGGCTCGGCACCTGGCTCCCCTGGATGCTGATGGGCAATAAGCCCGGCCATCTCTTCTACCGCAGCCACACCAAGATGCTTGGCTCCGCCGATGAGCTGCCGGCAGATATCCGCGCCTATACCGAGAAGAACTACCCCATCTATCTCGAAGCGCCGGAAAAATGGGTTGAGCCCAATGTCACCAGCTATGAAGTCTATAAGCTGGAAAACAAACCGGTTCCCATCACCTGAAGCCAATACGGCGCGGTGGAAAACCCGCCGCGCCGGCCCGCTTGATGGTTAGTTTTTAGCGCCGGAAATCCTCATTGGCCGTCCGGTAATACATATCGGTCATATAGGTAATCGCTGCATCCGGTGTCTCGCTCCAGCCGGCCAGCTTCCAGCCCGCGCCGGCCTGCACCAGCATCGCCAACACCCGGTTGTAGCCCCCCATCGATTTGCTGCGATGATGAAATGGCATCCCATTGGCCAGCGTCGCGTCCGCCGAAAACCGGATATCCCAGTTCATATCCATTGCCACCATCCGCCGCTCCGGTGACAAGACAATATGCTTCATGTTCGTCAATTTGAGCCGAATATCATCATGCAGCCCCTCATTCTGCGCCCAATAAGCCAACACTTCGTTCCACTCGGTATAAAAAGTCCGGATTTCCTCGGCCTTATAATAAGCAAAATCCGGCTGTGACCAATGACCCACCAGCGCCTCCGCCTTGTTCAGCCGCCACGCATCGGCATAGGCAAAAAGCGCTGCCGCCACATCATCTTCAACCGCCATTCAACTCTCCCGCGCCCAAAATGCCGCCCCACAGTTTTCGCAGGGCGGAGGTTTAAGTTTCCATGATGGCGTCTGACACACATCAAAGCAATGTTACCATTAAAGGAGACTCCCATGTCATTTGATCTCAGCGCGCTCTCGCCCGCCTCAAAAGCCTTCCTCGCTCGCCGCGCCACCGGCAAAGGCCTGCTCATCAACGGCGCGTGGCAATCCTCAAGCACAAACAAGAGCTTCGCCGCGCTTGATCCCGCCACCGGCAAAGAAACCGGCCAAATCGCCGCCGCCAGCCCCGCCGATGTTGATGCCGCCGTCCACGCCGCCGCCGCCGCGCAGCCCGGCTGGCGTAGCACCGTCCCGGTAGAACGCGCCCGCATCTTGTGGAAAATCGCCGATCTCATTGAAGCCAATATCGATGAACTCGCCGAACTTGAATCGCTCGATCAAGGCAAGCCATTATTCATAGGCCGCTGGGCGGAAATCCCCGGCGCCGTAAACCAATTTCGCTTCTTCGCCGGCCAGGCCATGACCATCGAAGGCAACACGCTGGAAAGCTCAATCAACTACCAAGCCCCTGGCAAGCAGATGCGGACTTGGACCGTCCGCGAACCGGTTGGTGTGGTGGCTGCTATCGTGCCCTGGAACTCACCGCTGGTGCTCACTGCCATGAAGCTCGCCCCGGCGCTGGCCGCAGGCTGCACCCTCGTCCTCAAGCCCGCCGAAGACACTTCGCTCACGGCGCTGCGCCTCGGCGAACTTATGACAGAAGCAGGGCTGCCCGCAGGCGTTCTGAACATCGTCACCGGCCTCGGCAGCGAAACCGGTGCCACGCTGGCCGCGCACCCGCGAGTAGATAAAATTGCTTTCACCGGCTCCACCGCCACCGGCCGCGCCGTGCTAGATGCCGCTAAAACCAACTTCAAACGCGTCACACTTGAGCTTGGCGGCAAATCGCCGGCCATAGTCCTTGCCGATGCTGACCTCGCGCTCGCCATCCCCGGCGTCGCCAACGCCATTTTCTTCAACGGCGGCCAGGTATGCATCGCCGGCTCCCGACTGTACGTGCACCGCTCGGTGCATGATCAAGTTGTGGAAGGCGTCGCCGCCTATGCCAAAGGCCTGAAGCTAGGCCATGGCCTCGCCCCCGACACGCAAATGGGCCCGCTCGTCTCGCTGCGTCACGCCGAGCGCGTCGAAGGCTTTCTCACCCGTGCCAAAGCCGAAGGCGCCACCATGCTTACCGGCGGAGACCGCCACGGCGACGCTGGCACCTTCATCTCCCCCACTGTCGTCACCGGCGTCCGCCCGGACATGGAAATCGTCCGCGAGGAAGTCTTCGGCCCCGTTGTCGTCGCCCAGCCCTTTGACGATATCGAAGAAGTCACCGCCGCCGCCAACGACAGCCAATATGGCCTGGCCGCCAGCGTCTGGACCGAAAGCCTCTCCCACGCGCACCGCATGGCCAGCGACATCCGCGCCGGCACAGTATGGATCAACTGCCACGCCATGTATGACGCCAGCCTCGCCATCGGCGGCGTAAAACAATCCGGCTGGGGGCGAGACAGCGGTAAACAGGCGATGGATAATTATCTCGAATGGAAGACCATCGCTGCGATGGTTTAAGAAGAAGGCCTCCGGCGGCTGGGAGCTAGCCCCCAGACCCCAAAATAAAACGCCCGGACTGTAGACCAGCCCGGGCGTTTCTTTTAGTCTCCGAGATCAGAACTTCAGTTCAGCAATCACGCCAAACCGACGCGGTGGGCGAAGCCCGCCGATGAAGTTGCGACGAAGATCGTTGTTGGCATCAGCATAGCGAATAAGCTGCTGCACCGCATCTTCATTGAAGAGGTTGCGCACATAGAGCTGCACGCGGATATTGTCGTTCTGAATGCCAGCGCGGATATCTGAGACCAAGGAATCTCCGGTGGAAGCCAGATTGTGTACCTGGGCAAAGCTGGTGGAGAGCAGGTAAGCGTTCATGCCCGCGAAGGCCTGCCAGCCACTGGTGCCAATCTCCCGGCGATAATCCACATCGACGAACAGCGAATGCTGCGGCGCGCGGGGAAGAACCTTACCCTTAATGTCTCCAAACAGAGTTTGGCAGCCTGCAACATTTGGAAACTGGTCTCCAGTGGAGCAATTGACCAACCCATCATCGGCTACCTCATTCAATGTGCCCTGGTTTTCATCAAAGCCGGATTTAAACCTGCTGTTGGCATAGGCATAATTGGCCGTAAGCGTCAGTTCCCGTGTGGGTCGAGCGGTGATTTCCACTTCAAAGCCATAAATGCGGGCGTCGCCAGCATTTTCAATTGCAGAGGTCGTCTGCGGTGCCAACGGCGGATTGATGATCTGCACAGGCTGGGTCAGTTGATACCCGCTGATGGTGTTGTAAAAGGCCGCCACATTTAGGATCAATGAATTACTCAGGAACGAGTTCTTCAGCCCAATTTCATAGGAAGTCGCATCCTCAGCTTCAAAGCTAGGGCGACCAATTGTGATAGCCGCCGGGCCATTGAAGCCGCCCGGCTTCTGCCCCTGTGCGAACACAGCGTAGAGTAGATTGTCAGGCGTCAGCTTATAATCGAGCGTCACGCGCGGCAAAAACCTTTTGAAGGTACGCTCTGCGCTAACCGGCAAGCCGATGTTCCCGGCCTGCACCGTTGCGTTCTGAGCCAGCGTACGGATACGCTCTTCCTGATAACGACCTTCTGCCGTGATCGAGAAGGCATCAGTCAGATCATATTGCACCACACCAAACACTGCGATGTTGCGAACATTATCAATCCGGCTGCTGCGGGATTCGACCACAGTGCTGGTGTCTGTCGTGGGAAATGCGCAAAGTGGTGAGCGAGCGCAGGCTGCAGCGCGGGCCGCAGCCATGTTCGCGCTAGCCAGTGCCTGAGCATTGGCCGGCAGCACCCGGTTGTCCCGCGAGTCATTATCCTTATCGAAGAAATACCCGCCAACGAGCACACGCGCCCGTTCTGACTTATACTCCAGCCGCAATTCCTGCGACCAATCAGTGGTCTTGTTACGGTTGGAAAAGGTGAAATCGGTCTTTGAGCTAACAAAGCCAAAGGGTGCCGGCGGCATACCGAGCGGAAAGGCTGCAAAAATCACACCCTGAAAACTGCCCGCCGTATAATCGCCATCAGTGCGCTGAACAGTAACCCGATTGTTATAACCAGTAAGTGAGGTCAACGTCAGATTGTCGCTCAGATCAACCTCAACATTGAGGCCAGTGTTAAGCGTGTCAACGGCGTTGCCAACGAAATCGCCAGGGGTGAACTGGCGCGTGTAATCAGTATTGATCACCTGTGGCTGGACCTCGCCGCAGAAATAGCGGCCATTGCCGCGATAACTAGAGCCGTTATCAGTGATACAGTTATTCGCGTTAGCATCGGTGGCAAACACCGCAGGCTGGCCATCGCGCGTGCTGTTGTAATTTCCACGCAAGCTGGCACGAACGGTGCCGCCATTGTCAAACTTCAGCATAGCATAGCCAGACTTGGTTTCCTGCACGCCAATCGGGGTATTGTCGAAGGTGTTGGTGAACAGGCCTTCATTCTTGAAATAACGCCCGCCCATAAATATCCCGAGGCCCGGCGCAATCGGACCACTGATGGATCCGGTGATGTCATAGGTCATGCCTTCAGCGACATCAGCTTGAATACGACCGCCCCAGGTTTCTGCAGGGGCTTTGGAAACGATGTTGATCGCGCCCGAATAGGTATTCCGGCCATAAAGCGCGCTCTGCGGACCCTTGGCGACTTCCATCCGGGAGATAGTGTCAATGTCATAGTCGGCGATGCTGCCGCTGAAATAAATGCCATCGATGAAGAAAGCGACGCCCGAGTCGCCGAGGATGTTTGCCTGACCACGGATAACCGGACGATTGGCATCGCGGCCAAAGCTGTCATCAAAAATCAAACCAGCCGTGGCGCGGGAAAGATCAGTGACGCTGTTGAAGCCCAGCCGGTCAATCGACTGCGAGGTGACCACAGAAACGGCCAACGGCGCGTCCTGCAAGCGCTCAGCCGTTTTACGCGCCGTAACGATAATTTCTTCAACACCAAAATCATCAACTGCTGCGGTCTGCGCTGCTGCTGGCATTGCCATCAATGGCAGCGCGGCCACTGCCGCCATCAAACTGATCCGTTGCCCACGCATTGTTCTCTCCCTCGAAAATCTGGCTCTAGAGTGCCCTTTAATCCGTTAATGATATGAATAGGTGAAATTTGTCCAGACAAGGATATCAGGACCAGCGACCATTTTCTTCAGTGTAGCGAGAATGTCACACCTCTGAAGCTTGGCTTTTAGTTCAGATATGCCTGATGATTGCGGCGCCTCACCGCAAGATATCCCGCTTCGGGTTGAGGCTTTGGCCAACTGCTGTATGATAAAGACATTCATAAGGAGCTATAAATGACCTCATCCAAGACCATGATCCGCTTGCTAGCCAGTGCCGCGCTTGTTGCCGGCCTTTCCGCCTGCGGCGGCGACAAACCTGCGGAAACCACCGAAGTTCCTGCAACCGAGGCCGTAGCAGAAGCAGCGCCTGAAGCTGCGCCCGAAACGGCTGCTGCTGAAGCGCCGGTTGAAGCGGCACCGGCTGCTGACGCTGTAACCTATGCTTCCCTGACCGGCGATGCCGCCAAGGGCGAGCGCGTTTTTGCTCAGTGCAAAGCCTGCCATGTTGCCGAACAAGGCGTAAACCGGGTTGGTCCGTCCCTTTGGGCTGTTGTGGGCCGCACGGCCGGCAATATTGAAGGCTTCAAATATTCGCCGGCCAACAAAAACTCCGGCCTAGTTTGGAGCGAAGAGCAGCTATTTACCTATCTGGAAGCGCCGCAGCGCACCATTCCTGGCACCTATATGGCCTTTGGCGGCCTGAAGAAGCCGCAGGACCGTGCTGATGTGATCGCCTATCTCAAGACCAAAGCCTGATCAGCCAAAGGGCGCGTTCAGCTCCACAACTTTGATGTTGAGCGCGCCCGCAAAGCTGACCCAGACCAAATAGGGCAGGAACAGCAGCGCGGCGAGGCGTGAGAACCGCCAGCAATATAAGATCAAGATCAGAATAGAGGTCCAGAGAAACCACACCTCAAATGCCGCCCAATCTGGCCTTTGCGCGCGGAAAAACAGAAAGCTCCAGAGCAGGTTTAAAAACCCGTTCAGGGCAAACAGCCCGATTACGGTGTCCCCACTCTCTTGATCAGGCGCGGCGCGCCACGCCGTTGTGCCAGAGATAGCACACAGCGCAAAAATCAATGTCCAAGCTGGTCCGAAAGCGATATCCGGCGGCGCCCAATCCGGCTGCGCGAGGCTGCGGTACCAGGGGCCGAGCAGCGTTATCGTCGCGCCCACGGCAGCGGTAAGCGTTGCCGCCATCGCCGCAACAATCGCGGGCAACATCCACCTGCCAAGGTTCATCGACATAATCGTTCCGCTGCCTTGGCCGCCTGGTCGCTCATGCTTCCTTTGGCTTGCCGATGTTACGAACAGCCGAGATCGCCGCGCCAAACAACTGGGTGGTATCCTTCATGAAGATTTTAAGGTGCGCCATCGGCTTTTTGCGCACCAGTTCCTTGTTCATATAGGCTTCCCAGGTCAGCTGCTGGATATCCTTATCCATGCACAGCTTCACAAAGCGCTCCCGCATATTATCGGAGCGATACCAAAACCACTGCATCATCCCCAGCACCCAAAATACCTGACCATGGGCCTTCATGAACTTCGCCCGCGCCTGCTTCAGCGCCGCCGCGTCGCCCGTCTTAAGGAAGGTGCCCGCCGCTTCCGCCGCCACCCGGCCGCCATACATGGCATAATAAATGCCTTCGCCCGATGCCGGCGCCACGGTGCCCGCAGCATCACCCGCCACAACCACGTCACGGCCATTGTCCCAGCGCTTACGAGGCTTCAAAGGGATCGGCGCGCCTTCCACGCGCACCGTCTTAAAGTCGGTCATGCCCAGTTCCTCGCGCAGATTAGCTACCGCCTTTCTAAGCTCAAAGCCTTTCACCGCCGAGCCAACCCCCACACTGGTCTTGTCCCCATGTGGAAATACCCAGGCGTAAAAATCCGGAGAATGCTTGCCCTGATAAAACACATCACAACGGTTGCCTTCAAAACCATTGAAACCTTCCGGCGGGCTCTCAATCACCTCATGATAAGCTGCCACAAACGGCACCTTCTCATTGGCCGGCAAGGCGGCGCGCGCGACACCGGAATTGCCGCCATCGCAGCCCAGCACAACCTTCGCCCGCACTTTCAAAGGCTCCGACCCTCGCACCGCGCCTTGGGGCCGATAGCAGATCAGCGCCGTGCCATCCGAATCGCGCTCCAGCGCCTCAAAGGTACCGTTGATGCGTGTGGCGCCGTTTTCCGTTGCCCGCACCCGCAGCCATTCATCAAACACATCTCGGTCAACCATGCCGACAAAGCCGCCTTCTCCAACCGGCATATCGACCTTGCGGTTTTTAGGGCTGATCATTCGTGCCGAATTGGCAGTGGTGCAAAGCAGAGACAGCGGCACATCAAAATCCTTGAGCATCCGGGGCGGCACCGCCCCGCCACAGGGCTTTATGCGCCCCGCCTTATCGAGCAGCAAAACCTTATGCCCGGCCAACGCAAGATCATTGGCCGCCGTAGCACCCGAGGGTCCACCGCCTACGACAACGGCATCAAATTGCTCAATCATGCCATCAACTCCCTCGTTACAACTTCATCGCTACTGTTAAGACGCACGGCGATCCCGGCCGCCGCAATGAAAATCAGCGCTTCAAAAGCAAACACCAGCTCAAAGGCTGGGCCGTCTGCCCCCAGCAGTGACCTGCCCACATCAACAGCACTGGCGCCAAAAAACCCGCCAAGCCCAAAAGCCACGGCTTGCGAGGCCCCCCAAAGCCCCATGCGAATACCTTCCTGCCCCGGTCCGCCACGCCCGGCCAAGTCCATCATCGAGCCGATAGCCGCTACCGCAAAAACGCCATTGGCAAAGCCAAGAATGAATACCGTGGGCGCCAAAGGCCAGCTCCCCCCGGAATTTGCAGCAACCGCAAGCGCCGCTAGCGCTGCAGCAGATCCGACACAGCCGCCGATGATCCAGCGCTTAAGCTTGAGGCCGGTAAAGCCCCCGGTCTGTGCGCTGCGGCCCTTAAAGCCATGGCCACCAATGCCCACCAGAATCATCCCCAACAACACGCCCCCATGCTGAAGCCCAGAAAGCTGCGTCGATTGACCCGGCGTCATGCCGAACACCAGCCCCGCAAACGGCTCAAGGATCAGATCCTGCATCGAATACGCCAGCATCGAAACGAAAACGAAGATCGTGAACAATCTCGTCAAGGCATCGCCCCAAATGCCGCGCACGGCCGTTCCGAAATCGACGCTCACACGCGGCTTGTCACCCTCAGCTACGGCCGCCCTGCCATTGCCCGGCCCCTCAATCCCTGAAACCGCCACCAGCGCCAGCGCAAACGCCCCCAGCGCCACCCCAGTCGCCACTTCAAACAAGCGCTCGGGCGAATATGGTTCAAGCAGCTTGCCGGCCGTTGTGGCCGTCACCACAATACCGAGGATCATCATGATCCAGGTCAGCGCCGCTGCCGCCGGCCGCCGCGCTTCAGCAGTGCGCGTTGCTAGAAGCGCCAACACAGACGTCCCCGCCGCCCCCACGCCGCCACCAATCAAAGCATAGGCCATAATCGCTATCGGCAGCGCCGGCATCAACCCGTCCGCAAACATCAACGTGGCCTGCGTTGCCAGCACGCCACCGCCGGCCAAAATCGCCATGCCACCAATAATCCAAGGCGTGCGCCGCTGGCCAAGATCAGAGCCATGCCCCCATTTCGGCCGCGTAAGTTGTACAGCATAGTGAAACGCAACTAAACCCGCTGGCAGCGCCGCGATCTGCGCATATTCCACTACCATGATCCGATTGAGTAGCGATGTCGCCAACATCACCACCGCGCCAATAGCGCTCTGCACAAGCCCAAGCCGGGCAATTCCAAGCCATCCCAAAAATACCATCAGATCAAGTCCCCAAGGCCAATCGCCGCCGTAAGCATACCCAGCACATACAGGCTAACCCCTGTCGCATTGTAAAAAGGCGCCTCCTTGGCTGGATTGGCAATTAATTTCTGCATGAATAAGAATTGGCACGCCACCGAAAATGCTACCAGCGCCGCATAGAAAGTCAGCCCCCAGGTGGCCAGCAAACCCGCTACCACCAGCTGCGGCAAAGCCATGGTCCAGCACGCCAGCAACGCCGCCGGGCGCTCTCCCAGCATCACCGGCAAGGAACGCACACCCGTCGCACGGTCTCCCGCAACCGCCTTAAAGTCATTCAAAACCATAATTCCATGCGCGCCGCCTGCGTAAAGGCACAGGATCGCGACAATCCGCATATCAGGAACCCCGCCCACCATCACCGCCGCGCCGGTAAACCATGTAAGACCTTCATAAGCCGCCGCACACACGCCCGGCCCCCACCAGCCATTGGCTTTGGCTCGCACCGGCGGCGCGGAATAAATCCACGCCAAAAACACACCCAGAACCGTCGCCCACCCCACCACCGGATTAATTGCAAAGCCGACCGCCAGCGAAATAATTGTGCCAACAATAGCTATGCCCAGACCCCACCGGCCCGGAATACGACCCGAGGGAATTGGCCGCTTCGGTTCATTGATCGCATCAACATGCCGATCAAACCAATCATTGATCGCCTGGCTGTTCCCGCAAACCAGCGGCCCGGCCAACATCATGCCGGCAATCAAGAACCCCCAACGATCAGCCAACGGCACACCGGAGGAAACAACGCCGCACATGAACGCCCACATGGGCGGAAACCACGTAACCGGTTTCAGCAGCTCCAGCACATCGCGGGGCTTGGGTGCGCGCCTTTTGCTTAGGGCCGCGCTGACAGGATAGGTGACAGCATCCATTGGGTTGTAAGCTAAACTTGACAGTGAAACCCGTCAACGCGGCTAGACAGGAAAAGCGTCACCAGCCGCGACGTTCACCCCCCTGCGCTGATCGGTCGCTATCTCAATCGCTATCTGGCAGCAAGTTTCCAAGTCCATGCCGGTGTAGCTTTGAATAGAGGCTCTGGCGGGAGAGCCCGAGAATCTCCGCCGCCGAGGCCCGATTGTCCGACGTGTAGGTCAAGGCTGCCTCGATGCAAAGCCGCTCGATCAGATCCGTCGACTCACGAACAATCTCCTTAAGAGACACACGGCCCACTAACTCGGTAAGCTGCTCCACGGATCTGGGGGTCGTCCGCTCCTCATCCTCCGGCATTTGCGTCCGACTTACACGGCGGATACTGAAACCATAGCGAATGTCGTCTCCATCCTTTGAAATAACAGCGGAAAGCTCGATATCCTCATCCTCGGCATTATCCTGTCGCCCATGGATCTGGCCGCGCGTCTGGCCGCGCGCCACTGTCTGGAAATTATGCACCGAACCGTAATCTCGTAGCTGCGCAGCCAATAGCCCCAAATCTATGCCAGGCCGGCCGATGTAGCGGGCCAGTGGACCGCCGCGCACATCTTCCGCACGAGCCAAGCCCAGCAGATCCAGAAACAGAGCATTGGCCGCAAGAATATCTAGCTTCTGATCGGTCAGCACAAAGGCATCCGGCATCCGTTCCAACACCTCGTTAAGCGGCCTTTCCCTGCCCCGCCGACTCTCCAGCGGATGCAGCCTCAAAAGCAGATAACTACCCCGATCCTGCCTAAACAAGGTCGCGATCACCTCACAGATTTCGCCGCCCATCAGCGCCAGTTTCGTCGGCTGCCGCTGCGAAGCCACCGCCACAGCCCCCATCAGCGCAATGGCAGCATCACGGTGCGAAGGTGCAACAAGCGACGTGAAAGCCTGCCCCTCAAACTCCGTCGCCGAAAGCCCAATCAGACGCCGCGCCGCCGGATTTACTTCGGCAATACGCCGCGTCATTGCATCAACAATAACCATGGCCTCATTAGACGTATCAAACAGAAGGCGGTAGCGCGCTTCCAGCTGGCGCAAGCGCAACGAATCACGCTCCATTGATTGCTGGGCCCGAAGCAGCCGCTGCTGCAAAATAGCCGCTGCCCGCATGTCCCGGCCAATAGCGATCAGTCGCCCATCCTCGCCGGCGGCCAGCGCCAGATACCGAACAGGCACATCGTCAGAACTCGTGGGATGATTAACTTGGCGCCACCGCGCCGGTGTCACCCCCTCAAGCATTTCAGCGATCTTGGCCCGGTTTTCCGGCACCACGCTCTCAGCCCAAGGCTTGCCCACCCAATCTTGCGCAGCAAGGTCTGAGAGCTCTGCGCCGCCCAACGCTACGTCCCGCACAATGCCCGATTTATCAATCACTAAGGTAATGTCACTGGCCGCAGCCAAAGCATAAGCGGCCGCATCTGCGCTCAATGGGCCCATAGCCGACAGCGGCACAATCCCGCTGTGCTGGTCTTGGGAATGAGTGCGCACGTCCATGGTGCCGGCAGGTCCTTTATATATCGTCAACCCCCCCGGACACACCCGAGAAGTTCAGTTTCCAGTATCCGCAGGCGCCGAAGCGACCCTGCGGCGCGATTGTTCCTCAAAAAGCTTGTCAGCAATTTCAACAGCCAACTGGCCATCGCCAGCCGTACCATCGGCGCCAATTTCGATAGCCAGTTCAGGCCGTTCAGTAAAAACTCGTCCGCCCACCATCACCAGCACCTGCGGATTTCGAGATGCCCGCCGCACCGCCGCAATGGTGCGCGCCAGCGGTGCCACATGTCGCTCCACGCTTACCGTTAATCCAATCAAATCAAAGCTGCGGCCAGCGGCAAGCGCCACAAGTTCAGCCTCATCAAGTGACGGCGCGCTCCATGTATGCCAGCCCGAACGCCGGAAGAACTCCTCCACGATCAGCGCCCCCAGCCCATGCTGCTCGCCGGGTGCAGGAGAAAAGAGCGCACACCGCTCCATCACCGAATGCATGGCCTTGCCAGGAACCTGCGCCGATAGCGCATGCACAATCTCCTGCAACCGCCACAAACCCATGGTCACATCAACGAAATCACAGGCATCCTGATCCCACCAACCGCCTAATTGACGCGCGGCGGGCGCCAACACCTCTATATAAACGGTTTCCACATCAACACCGACTTGCATCAAGGCTTCAATCTGCCCCATCAAAGGGCCAACTTCGTCGGTGAGCGTTGCCGCCGCAAATCGTTGGGTAAAATCCTCGGGTATAACGCCACCACCAGCCTTTACCGCCGACTCGACACCAGCAGCAGCGCGATGTGCCACCAATAGCTGCGGAATAATATCGCTCTCGATCACTCGCGCCAGCGCATCCGGACTGGCCACTTCGCGGGAGCGAAAAGCCGCCTTGCGGGCACGGTCGAAGCTGCGGCTCGCCGCAATCTTCGCCTCCGTGACCATTCCAAGCATCGATGGCATCCTGTCTGTCCCCTGCTTCCGAGCAGCCTGTCGTCAGATGAAGCTTACTTCATCACCAACCAAAAGCATCCCGAACGGGCGCGCCTCCAGAAGCTGCCAATGAAAATAACACTATCGAAGCCGGAGACCTGTATCAACCCACTGCATGTGACAATCTGTCCAAGTTGTCAATAGTTTTTGACGTAAAGGCAGGTTGACACTCACCCCCCGACTGTTAGTTTTCAGGCTCAAGAAATATGGGGTGGAACACCGTTGGGCATCGAGCATCAGGACCGCGTAAATACGACTATGGCAGACGCGCCTGTGACGCCTTCTATGGCGCCAACCACGCCCCCTGTGCGCCGCCCGCTTTACACGCCAGAAGAGCGGGTGCGCCGCGATTCCACGCGCTGGACCTTGGTGCAAGGCCTGCTCGCCCCCGTGCAATTTCTTATCTTCGGCATCAGCCTCTATCTCGTCCTCGATTATCTCCGCACCGGCGAACATAAGGATTGGGCTATCTGGTCTGTCGTCATCAAGACCCTAGTACTCTACGCCATCATGATAACCGGCGCGATCTGGGAAAAAGTCGTGTTCGGCAAATATCTCTTCGCCGAAAGCTTTTATTGGGAAGACGTGTTCTCGATGCTCGTGATAGCACTGCACACCGCCTATCTCATCGCGCTCTTCTGGGGGATACTCTCAACCGACCAGTTGATGTGGTTGGCGCTGGCCGCCTATTTCACCTATGTTATCAACGCTGGCCAATACATCTTGAAGCTGCGCACGGCCCGCCTTCAAAATTCTGGCACCAGCCCGAAAACGGTCGCCGATGGCGGGGCGCTTACGGCGTGACGGTGACGACAGCCCCCCGTGCCGCTACGGCAACTGAACCGGCAGCCCGCCCGGTTTTACGGGAGCGGGGCCAACGCGAAGTGTTCTGCGGCCTCACCGGCATCGTCTGGCTCCACCGAAAAATCCAGGACGCGTTCTTCCTCGTCGTCGGCAGCCGCACCTGCGCGCATCTCCTGCAATCCGCCGCAGGCGTCATGGTCTTTGCCGAGCCCCGCTTCGCCACCGCCATCATCGAAGAGCGCGATCTCGCTGGCCTCGCCGATGCCAATGAAGAGCTGGACAAAGTGGTCGCCCGGCTGCTCGCCCGCCGCCCGGAAATCCGCCAGCTCTTCCTCGTCGGCTCCTGCCCGTCTGAAGTCATCAAAATCGATCTCAAACGCGCCGCCGAACGCATGAACGCCCTCCATGCGCCGCGCGTGCGCGTACTTAACTATTCCGGCAGCGGCATCGAAACCACCTTCACCCAAGGCGAAGATGCCTGCCTCGCCGCCCTTGTGCCGGAAATGCCTTCCGACAATGCCGAGCAGCTGCTCATCGTCGGCGCGCTCCCCGATGTGGTCGAAGATCAATTCCTCCGCCTGTTCGCCAAGCTTGGCATCGCCAATGTCAAAGTCCTGCCGTCCCGCCGCTCCACCGAGCTTCCTGGCGTCGGCCCCGGCACGAAGTTCCTCCTCGCCCAACCCTTTTTGGGTGACACCGGCCACGCGCTGGAAGGCCGAGGTGCCACTCATCTGCCTGCTCTCTTCCCCTTCGGCGCCGAAGGCACAACCGCTTGGCTGCAAGCCGCCGCCACCGCGTTCGGCATTGATCCCCTGCATTTCAACACCGTCATCGCGCCGGGCCGTGACCGCGCCAAACGCGCCATCGCCCGCCAAGCTGAAAAACTCGCCGGCAAATCCATCTTTTTCATGCCGGATTCGCAGATGGAAGTGCCGCTGGCCCGCTTCCTCCATGATGAACTGGGCATGGTGCTCACCGAAATCGGCACGCCCTATCTGCACAAAGCCCATCTCGCGCACGAACTCGCGGCCCTGCCCGCCGATGTCCAACTCTCCGAAGGTCAGGATGTGGACCGTCAGCTAGACCGTGTCCGCGCCCAGCGGCCAGACATCACAGTCTGCGGCCTTGGCCTCGCCAACCCGCTGGAAGCCGAAGGCCTCACCACCAAATGGGCCATCGAATTGGTGTTCACCCCTGTCCACGGTTTCGACCAAGCCGGAGACCTCGCCGAACTCTTCGCGCGCCCCCTCAACCGCCGTGACCGGCTGGTGGTCTGAGATGCAGCTCACCGTCTGGACCTATGAAGGACCGCCGCATGTAGGGGCTATGCGTGTCGCCACCGCCATGAAAGGCTTGCATTACGTGCTGCACGCCCCGCAAGGCGACACCTATGCCGATCTGCTGTTCACCATGATCGAGCGCCGCGATCACCGCCCGCCGGTCACCTACACCACCTTCCAGGCCCGCGACCTCGGCAAAGACACTGCCGAACTCTTTCAGCAATCCGCCCGCGATGCCTATGCTCGCTATCAGCCCGAAGCGATTATTGTCGGCGCCTCCTGCACCGCCGAACTCATTCAAGATGATCCTGCCGGCCTCGCTGAGACCATGGGGCTGCCCTGCCCGGTTATCGCCCTCGACCTCCCCAGCTACAGCCGCAAGGAAAACTGGGGCGCATCCGAAACCTTTTACCAAATTGTCCGCCAACTCGCCGACAAAACCGCGCAGGCTCCGCCCACAGAAGCCCGTCGCCCGCGCGCCAATCTCCTAGGCCCCACAGCGCTCGGCTTCCGCCACCGCGACGACATTATCGAAATCACCCGCCTCCTCGATAGCCTTGGCATCGACGTCCACATCGTCGCCCCCTTCAATGCCCGCCCCGCCGATATCACCCGTTTGGGCGAAGCAGATTTCAACGTCGTCCTCTATCCCGAAACCGCGTTGGAAGCCGCGCGCTGGCTCGAAAAAACCTTCGGCCAGAAGTTCACCAAAACTGTCCCCATCGGCGTCGGCGCGACCCGTGATTTCATCGCAGAAGTCTGCAAAATCGCCGGCCTAGACACCCCCACCGACCCCGACGCCGGTCGCTTCCCGTGGTGGTCCCGCTCCATAGATTCCACCTATCTCACCGGCAAACGCGTCTTCATCTTCGGAGACGCCACCCACGCCGTTGCCGCCGCCCGCATCGCCCGCGATGAATTCGCCTTCGAAGTCGTCGGCATCGGCTGTTACAACCGGGAATTCGCCCGCGAAATCCGCGATATGGCCAAAGAACTCGGCCTAGAGCCCCTCATCACCGATGATTATCTCGAAGTAGAAGACGCCATCGCCGCCGCCTCACCCGAGCTCGTGTTAGGCACCCAAATGGAGCGCCACATCGCCAAGCGCCTCCGCCTGCCCTGCGCCGTTATCTCCGCTCCTGTTCATGTCCAGGATTTCCCCGCCCGCTACAGCCCGCACATGGGCTTTGAAGGCGCACAGGTCATCTTCGATACCTGGGTGCATCCGCTGGTCATGGGGCTGGAAGAGCATCTGCTCACCATGTTCCGTGAAGATTTCGAGTTTTCGGATGCCGCGGGCCCCTCCCATCTCGGCCATGGTGCCGCGCCCCCGTCTGCCCCGGCGCCGATCATCGAAATTCCAGAAGCCCAGCTAGAAGCCCAACCAGAAGGCTGGCTCGTCGACGCCGAACGCGAACTCAACAAAATCCCTTTCTTCGTGCGCGGGAAGGCCAAGCGCAACACCGAACGATATGCCAGCGAACACGGCATCAAAGCTATCACTGTCGAAACGCTTTATGAGGCCAAAGCTCATTATGCGCGCTGATACGCCCCCCTCGCCCGGAATGCCGGTAGACGGCGTCCGTGTTGTCGTTATCACGCTAGATAACCACCTCTCCGGTGCTATAGAACGCGCCCGCGCCCGCTTCGAAAAAGAGCAGCCCGGTGTCTCCATCGGCTTTCACGCGGCCGCTGATTTTGAGCAAGCTGGCAAGCTCGAAGCCGCCCGCGCCGATATCGCCCGCGGGGACATCATAGTCACCACAATGATCTTCCTCGAAGACCAGATCCGCGCCATCAAGCCCGCCCTTGAAGCCCGGCGCGAAGCCTGCGACGCCATGGTATGCCTGATGTCCGCCGGCGAAATCGTCAAGCTCACCCGCATGGGCGATTACCGCATGGACGCCCCTCCCAAAGGCCCGCTCGGCTGGCTCAAAAAACTACGCGGCTCCTCCAAATCCGGCGCTTCCAACTCGGGTGCGGCGCAAATGGCCGTGCTTCGCCGCCTGCCCAAGCTGCTGAAATTCGTCCCCGGCACCGCACAAGACGTCCGCGCCTATTTCCTAACGCTGCAATATTGGCTGTCCGGCTCAGACGATAACGCCTTCCAGATGGTCCGCGCGCTGGTGGATCGTTACGCCGAAGGCCCCCGCAAGGCCCTGCGCGGCAAATTCAAGGTCGAGCCGCCTCAGGAATATATCGAGATGGGTCTCTACCATCCCGATCTTCCCGGCCGCATGACCGAGAAGCTCGGCGACCTGCCCCGCCGCAAAGACGCCATCGGCACCATCGGCCTCGTCATTCTGCGCTCTTATGTTCTGGGCAAGGACAGCAACCATTATGATGGCGTCATCCGCGCCCTCGAAGCCCGTGGTCTCAATGTCATCACCGCCTTTGCCAATGGTCTGGATGCCCGCCCCGCCATCGAGGCGATGATGATGAAAGACGGCGTCGCCACCATCGACGCCATGGTCAATCTCACCGGCTTCAGCCTTGTCGGCGGCCCCGCCTATAATGATGCCAAAGCCGCTGAAGAAATCCTTGCCAAACTAGACCGCCCCTATGTCGCCGCCTTCCCGGTTGAGTTCCAAACCCTCCAGCAATGGGGTGAAAACCGCCAGGGCTTGCTGGCGATTGAATCCACCATAATGGTCGCGATCCCGGAGCTGGACGGCGGCACCACGCCCGTGATGTTCGGCGGCCGCTCGGAAGCCGATGGCACGCCCTGCAACGGCTGCGACCGGCATTGCAGCTTCGAAAGCCACGGCGCCGTGCGCGCCATGCAAAGCTGCTCGGAGCGCGCCGATGCGCTGGCCGACCGCATGGTCAAGCTCGCCCAGTTGCGCCGCGCTAAAGAAGCGACGCGCAAAATCGGTATCGTCCTCTTCAACTTCCCCCCCGGCGGCGGCGCTGCCGGCACCGCCCAGTTCCTCGCCGTCTTCGAATCCCTCCACGCCACACTCAAGCGCCTCAAATCCGAAGGCTATGATGTCGAAGTGCCGGAAACCGCCGAAGACGTCCGCACCCGCATCATAAACGGCAATTCCCAGCGCTACGGCACCGAGGCCAATGTCCACGCCAAAGTCAGCGCCGATCATATCGTCGCCACCGAGCCGCATCTGAAAGAAATCGAAGCCGAATGGGGCCCGGCGCCCGGCAAGTTCCAAGCCGATGGCAGCAACGTCTTCATCCTCGGCGCGCAATTCGGCAATGTCTTCATCGGCATCCAGCCGGCGCTGGGCTACGAAGGTGACCCGATGCGGCTGCTGTTTGAAGGCCGCTTCGCCCCCACCCATGCCTTTATGGCCTTTTACCGCTGGCTGCGTAACGATTTCGGCGCGCACGCCGTCCTGCATTTCGGCACCCATGGCAGCCTGGAGTTCATGCCCGGCAAACAAACCGGCATGAGCGCGCAGTGCTGGCCCGAGCGCCTCATCGGTGACCTCCCCAACATCTACCTGTACGCCGCCAACAACCCGTCAGAAGGCGTCCTTGCCAAGCGCCGCTCCTACGCCACCTTGGTCTCCTACCTAACGCCTGCTCTCACCAATTCCGGCCTGTACAAAGGCCTGTCAGACCTCAAAGCCAGTGTCGAACGCTGGCGCGCCTGCGAGCCAGACAGCGCGGACCTCGCGCCCCTGGCCGAAGTCATAGCCGAACAGGCAGCCGCGCTTGATCTGGACGGCACCGACATCTCAACGCTTGCGGCCCGCATCTACGAAATCGAACGCGAACTTATCCCCCAAGGCCTACACGTCGCTGGCGCTGCCGCCACCCCGGAAGAGCGCGTCGATATGCTGGTGGCTGTTGCTGCCACCAAAGAAGAAGCCATAAGCCGCGAAGATATTGAAGCGCTTGTCGCTGGGCAGCTCGCCCCCAATACGCCGCTACTGCGCGAACTTTCCCACCTCAACACCGCGCTGGCCACCAACCACGAACTAGACGGCCTCATAACCGCACTTGATGCCCGCTATGTGCGCCCCGTCGCAGGCGGCGATATCTTGCGCGATGCCGAAATCCTCCCCACCGGCCGCAACATACATGGCTTTGATCCCTTCCGCCTGCCCTCGGCTTACGCTGTAAAAGACGGCGGCGCCCAAGCCCAAAAACTCATCGATCGCAGCACCCAAGACAGCGGGCACCTGCCCGAAACCGTCGCCATGGTGCTCTGGGGCACCGACAATCTCAAAAGCGAAGGCGCACAAATCGCCCAAGCCCTCGCCCTCATGGGCGCCCGTCCACGCTTTGACAGCTACAACCGCCTCGCCGGCGCCGAACTCGTGCCCCTAGAAGAGCTAGGCCGCGCCCGCATCGATGTGGTCGTGACGTTATCAGGTGTGTTCCGCGATCTGCTGCCGCTGCAAACCCGCATGCTTGCCGAAGCCGCCCTACTCGCCGCCAGCGCCGAAGAGCCGCTCGACCTAAACTTCATCCGCAAACACAGCCTCGCGCACGCCGCCGCCCATAATGTCGATTTAGAAACCGCCGCCTTGCGCGTCTTCTCCAATGCCGAAGGCGCTTACGGGGCCAACGTAAACCTGCTCATCGACTCCAGCGGCTGGACCGACCCCAACGAACTCGCCGACTGTTTCGAGCGCCAAAAAGGCTATGCCTACGGCGTCAAAGGCGAACCCAAACGCCAGGCAGAAATCCTCGCCGCCACCCTGAAAACCGTAGACTGCGCCTATCAAAATCTCGAATCGGTTGAACTCGGCATCACCACCATCGATCAATATGTCGATACGCTCGGCGGCATCAGCCGCGCCGTCACCCGGGCGCGCGGCGAAGCGGCCCCCGTCTATATCGGCGATCAAACCCAAGGCGCAGGCAAGGTCCGCTCGCTAAACGAGCAAGTAGCGCTGGAAACCCGCACCCGCCTTCTCAATCCAGTTTGGATTGAAGGTCAGCTCCGCCATGGCTATGAAGGTGTGCGTCAGGTCGAAGCCGCCGTCACCACCACGATGGGCTGGTCCGCCACCACAGGCGAAGTTGACCCTTGGGTCTATCAGCGCATCACAGAGACCTATGTGCTAGACGAAGATATGCGGGACCGTATCGCCAAGATGAACCCCCGCGCCGCCGCCAAAATGGCCAACCGGCTCATCGAAGCCAGTGACAGAAAATACTGGGCCCCCAGTCCCGAAACTCTCGCTGCACTTTACGCAGCAACCGATGCCATCGAGGACGCCCTCGAAGGTATCGGCGAAGCCCAAGCGGCGTAAGGAGCACAGCATGTCAGTAATCGAACGCACAAGGCCCGATGGCGATGGCAGCCTGCAGGTAAAGCTGGACCCCAGTGACAAGATCGGCAACGCCAAAGTCTTCGCCGTTTATGGCAAAGGCGGCATCGGCAAATCTACCACCTCGTCCAATCTCTCGGCGGCCTTCTCGCTGCTCGGCAAGCGTGTGCTCCAGATCGGCTGCGATCCCAAGCATGACAGCACCTTCACGCTTACCAAAAAACTCATGCCCACCGTCATCGACATTCTGGAAACCGTAGACTTCCACCATGAAGAGCTCCGTGCCGAAGACTATATGTTCGAAGGTTTCAACGGCGTGATGTGCGTGGAAGCTGGCGGGCCGCCTGCGGGCACCGGCTGCGGCGGCTATGTTGTCGGCCAAACCGTCAAACTGCTCAAACAACATCATCTGCTCGAAGAAACAGATGTGGTCATCTTTGACGTGCTCGGCGATGTCGTCTGCGGCGGCTTCGCGGCCCCGCTCCAACACGCTGATCGCGCCATTGTCGTCGCTGCCAATGATTTTGACAGTATCTTCGCGGCAAACCGCATCCTCGCCGCCATCAACGCCAAAGCCAAAAACTACGACGTCCGCGTCGCCGGCATCATCGCCAATCGCTCGGCAGCTACCGACGAAATCGACCGTTTCTCAGCCGCAACCGGCGTAAACCGGCTGGCACATTTCCCCGATCTCGATGCCATCCGCCGCTCACGCCTGAAAAAATGCACCATCTTCGAGATGGAAGACACCCCCGAGGTCGAAGCCGTCCGCACCGAATATAAGCGCCTCGCTGCCCAACTCTGGGCCGGCGGCGAACCCTGCGACGCCAAGCCGATGAAAGACCGTGAAATCTTCGAATTCCTGGGGTTTGAATGAAACCAGCCCACGCCTTTAACGAAGCCGCACCAGCCGTAATGCCCGAAGTCGCCAAGGGCTGGGACGTGAAGCGTGGCCGTCTGGAAACCTATTTCGATCGCACCGCCTTCCAAGCCTGGGCCGCGCTCACCTCAGATGCGCCGGTAAGCAAAATCCGCGCTACCGTCCGCGCCGGCCGCGAAGAGATGCGCAGCCTGCTGCTGTCCTGGCTCCCGCAAGATATGTCTGGTCGCCGCCTTCTTGATGCCGGCTGCGGCACTGGCATGCTCGCTATCGAAGCCGCGCGGCGCGGCGCAGAGGTAATCGGCATCGATGTTTCCCCCCAGCTCATCGCCATCGGTCAGGAGCGACTGCCCGAAGATGTGCGCAGCCGGATCAAATTAATGTCAGGTGATATGCTTGGCGCAGCGCTCGGCACGTTCGATCACATCGTCTCCATGGACGTTCTCATTCATTACGAAGCAGATCAGATCGCCGACGCCACTGCAAGACTGGCGGCGCGTGCCCGCGAAAGCCTCATCTTCACCTTCGCGCCCGGCACGCCGCTCCTGCGCACCGCCCGCGCTGTGGGCCAGTTTTTCCCCAAATCTGACCGCTCGCCCAGCATCGTGCCGGTCGGTCATGGCCATCTCAAAGCCAATCTCAGCCGCGTCCCCGGCGTAAAGCTAGGCCGGGACCAGCGCGTGTCGCGCGGTTTCTACACCAGCCACGCCCAGGAACTGCTGCGTACATGACCGCGCCAGCCCCCATCAAAACCGGTCCCCGCTTTTGGGCGCGCATGGGCACGCAATTCCTGCCCTTCGCTGATGCCGCCAGCACCGAGCTGCCGCTGTCCCGCCTACTCCGCCTGTCGCTGTTCCAAGTGTCAGTCGGGCTGGCGATGGTGCTGCTCAATGCCACGCTAAACCGCATCATGATCGTGGAACTTAGCCTGCCTGCCTCATGGGTTGCCATCCTCGTCGCGCTGCCCTTGGTCTTCGCCCCCATTCGCGCGCTGGTCGGCCATAAATCCGATAATCACAGCTCGTTCCTAGGCTGGAAGCGCGTCCCCTATCTCTGGGCCGGCACCATGCTGCAATTCGCAGGCCTCGCCATCATGCCGTTCGCGCTGCTGGTAATGACGGGAGAGGGCGTCTCAGGGCCGCTTGCTGGCCAAATCTTCGGCGCTGTAGCCTTCCTTATGGTCGGCGCCGGCGTCGCCGTCAGCCAGACTGCCGGTCTCGCTTTGGCCAATGACCTCGCCCCCGAAGACGTCCGCCCCCGCGTCGTTTCGCTGCTCTATGTCATGCTGCTCATCGGCATGTTCATCTCATCGGTCGTTATCGGCCAAGCCCTTCACGATTTCTCCGAGACCCGGCTCGTCGAAGTCATCCAAGGCACCGCCGTAGTCACCGTAGTCCTAAACGTCATCGCGCTCTGGAAGCAGGAAGCCCGCATCCCCGGCGGCATCCGCCCCAGCGCCGACGCGCCAGATTTCAAAACCCGCTGGGCCGATCTGATGGCCGCCGGCTCCACCCGCCGCCTGCTGGTGTGCGTCGGACTAGGTGCCGCAGGCTTTGGCATGCAAGATATTTTGCTGGAGCCTTACGGCGGCGAAGTGCTCAAAATGACCGTCGGTGAAACCACCGCGCTCACCGCGCTCTCCTCTGCCGGCACGCTAGTTGGTTTGCTTATCGCCGCCCGCCGTCTTGCCCAAGGGGCCGATCCAGCGCGCCTTGCCGGCCTCGGCGCCTTCGCCGGCATCTTCGCCTTTGCCGCCGTAATCTTCTCTAACCCGCTGAATTCCAACTTCGTCTTTGGCCTAGGCGCCATGGGCATCGGCTTTGGCAACGGCCTGTTCGCCGTCTGCACCCTCACCGCAGCCATGGCCTTGGCCGATGGCGGCCGCTCTGGAATCGCCCTTGGCGCATGGGGCGCCGTGCAAGCCTCAGCCGCTGGTGTAGGCATCATAGTGGCCGGTCTCATTCGTGATGTTGTCGGCGCTCTGGCCATGGCCGGAAAGCTCGGTCCGGCCCTCGCAACGGCGGCCACAGGATATACACTGGTATGGCACCTAGAAATTGGGCTATTGTTCCTAAGCCTCATAGCCCTTGGCCCGCTGGCGCGGCGGACCTGGGAAACACCAACCCGCGCTCGTTTCGGCCTAACTGAATTCCCAACCTGAAGGGGAGATGCAAATGTCCAATGTTTTTCTAGTCGGCGGTCTCGATATCGCAGAGCTTACCTTATACCTGTTCTTCGGGTTTTTCCTGTGCCTTGTCTGGTATCTCAACCGGGAAAGCCGTCGTGAAGGCTTTCCGCTGGAAGACGACCTCACCGGCGAAGTCCGGCAGGAACTATGGCGCTCCAA
>Ga0209702_10001563_pt1 | contig 43458 bp, 37 predicted proteins | sample FRY01_FD_187210 | JGI IMG/M metagenome (GOLD analysis project Ga0209702, IMG submission 187210) | Freshwater microbial communities from Lake Fryxell liftoff mats and glacier meltwater in Antarctica - FRY-01 (SPAdes) (version 2) | ecosystem: Environmental > Aquatic > Freshwater > Ice > Glacier...
TCGAATTCCTCCAAATCGACGGACTGTGGAAACTCAACACCATCATCGACCCGGCTCTGAAGCCATGGCCGTTGCCTGCGGAGGAAACAGCGCCGCCTGCTGAGCCAGTGCCCGTCGACGGAGCGACAGGCGTACCGTAGGCCGGGCGCTCCGCCGACCGAAATTTCGAAGGTGGGCCGGCCACGAATATGACTCACTCGCTGGCGTTTCTAGCGTCAAAGCATCTGCCGATCAAAAGGATGCAGCCCCAGGAACAGGGCCTTGAAGAGTTTTCTCTCACGAGTCGACTATTACGCTTGAGCTGGCTCCGCTTTCAGAAAGATCGGGCTGACACCGCTACGCGCACAGTACGCCTCCACTGTCATTTTCATAGCCGCGAAACTACGCTTCGTCATGATGCAACTGCGATCTCGATAGAGGCATTTCATCTGGACACGCCGTCCGCAAAATGTACTTTCGCAAGTTGCCTCAAAGTGTCGATTGATTCGAACCGGCGGCTAGACAAATGACTGATTCATTTCCAACTCCATTCAAGAACTTTTCGAACATCACGCCGCCCGATGACAATCGCGATCGGCTGGTGTGCGGAGACTGCGGCTGGATTCACTGCGAGAATCCTCGCATCATCGTTGGAGCTGTCGCACGGAAAGTGCATGGTACCGGCAACGGGCCACATGGTACCGGCAACGGGCCACACCAATCGAAGATCGATTGCGAAAAATGCCCGGCAACTATCACATCGAATACGGCGGCCGCCTCTCGCCTGTAGCATGTCTCCTGGTCCAGGATCCACGGATCACTTCAAACGTGATCTCACCGAATTGGCAAAATTTCCAATATCCCGTGAAGAAGCTTTCCTTGTTGGACATCAAAGACTACAGTCGATTGCCTTGTCACCTGCGATGCACTCACTTTCACTGCAAAGATGATTAGTGTTGTTGTTGTTGAAGGTGTCGGTACAGCGATTGTGAAGCTCGAATAGATTCGGATGACTAAATAGAACGCAAGCCGGCGAATGTCGGCGGGCGAGATATCAAGTAAGCCGGCGTGGACAGATTCCATTACAGGATTCTGTCGACGTCGGCTTTTTTTATGCCTGAGCGTCCGTTAGGGGCCAATGCCAACTGAACGAAAACGCTGAGGCGCAAGGGGTCGAAGGAACGTCGCCGGAGCCAAATTCGACTTGAGTTGACGTTGTGGCGACAGATGAGCGAGAACCGGACGATTTGCTGGCTGACATCAGCCAGGGGGAGAACGGAGGCTTGTTGCTTTCGTAAATGGTTCTCGCAGGTGTTGAAAAGAAGGACGATGATTATGAGTTACCAGATGTTTTCAGTTGCAGCTATGGCATTGGCAGTCCTGTCCGGAGGCGCTGCCGCGTTTCCTGGTGCCAATTTGGAAGACAATCCACATGCGGCCCATATGCTGAAGTGCGCGGCAGTGTGTGCCGATTGTCAGGTTCAGTGCGACGCGTGTTTCCATCACTGCGCATCGCTCGTGACGGAAGGCAAGAAAGAGCATGCAATCTCAATGAATTGCTGCGTGGATTGTGCAGACTGTTGCAACCTGTGTGCGACGCTGTGTGCTCGACAGAGCGCAATGAGTGCGCATGCGTTGGAGTGCTGCGTCAAATGCTGCGAGCAATGTGCTGCGGCCTGTGAAAAATTCCCGGAAGACAAGCAAATGGCGGCCTGTGCCAAGTCCTGTCGCAATTGCGCCAAGGAATGTGGCGCAATGGCCAAAATGGCCAAATAACAACTGCCTGCCGATCAATAGAAATTCGATCGACCGCAGAGGAACTGTTGAGGAATGATATCCTCAACAGTTCTTTCTGTTATTACATCGTTCTGCGTTAGAATAGTGATCTCAGCCCGGCGTTTGCGTGTTTGTGCAGTCCCGAGATTGAAACGCACCTGTTTCCGGCGCGGGCTGCTAAGTTACACTTTTGGCGTATCGAAGATGCTGGGTCAGCACCGACCGCAAAATACGCCTGCCAAGGCGGACATGCGTAAAAACAGCGGCCCGAGCGTGGCCAATCTGGAGTTGGAATGTCACTTGAAAGCAGCCTGATCAAACTCGCCGCGACAGGTGACCGTGATGCTCAGCGGCTTGTGTACGAATCACTGAAACAGTCGCTGCATTGCCTCATTTCACGGATCGTCGGGCCGACGGTGAATTGACTCCGGAATTGGCGACGGAAGTCCGTTTGCATGTTGATCGATGCAATGCGTGCTCTGCAGAATTAGACTCGTTTGGCAAAATTGCGAGGATGATCAAAGACGACGAGCAATCTCATCCGCCTCAGGGATTTTGGGGACAAATTTCAGTTCGTTTGGATGAGCGTGCCGGGATCCGCCATATCCGAGTCATGCGTATCCTCAAGGCATCACTTGTTCCTGTTCTGTTGGCCTGTCTCCTGATTTCGGTTGGAATGTGGTGGCGGTGTCGGAGCGACGTAATACACGCCCACAATCATGCTTCTTTGGCTGTGAATATGCAGCGTATCCTCGCGCAGTTTTCGGAAGATCCGGTCAAAGTCGTTGATACGCTATCCGAAGAATATGCAGGGCGGAAAGTCAGTTTCGACGATGCCGAGAAGCTGCTGGGCTACCGTCCTGCAGCCCAGCGGCTGTCCGCTGGCGGATACCGATTGACGTCGACTCACGTGCTGAATATGCCCTGTTGCAAGTGTTCGGCGAGTATCGTTTCCAGAATTGATGGATCAGAGTTCTTGATATTCGAGCACAATGAAGAACAGCCAATGTGGTTTGGCGATGCCCCTTCCGTTGTTGCAAAATGCGGTCGAAAATCCTGCAGGTGCATCCAGATGCCGAAACAGCTTGCCGTGACATGGTCAGAGGGAAAGCGTAACGTGACAGTGATCGGCGCTGCGAGCATTGATGAGGTTCCCAGACTTGTCGCGGCAATGGAGTCAGATTCTTCTGCGGGTTGACTGATGATGACCAACACAAGTGTCTCGCAAACAGTTCGCATGTGCGATATCGTCGCTCGATTAATCCCAGTTTACGGTTACGTCTATGCATTTACTGGAATCGGACATTGAAGATTGATCTGGATCTTACTCAGCATCTCGTTAGAATCAAGTACCGGTAATCTCCCTGGATGGAATCCTATGTTTCACCGCATCTTTTCCCTATTGCTCATCGGAACGACCCTTCTGGGGTCCTCGTTCTGTTGCTGCACTTTGGGAGTGTGGGGGGCAGAGCCAGCCGAATCTCCGTGTTGCTGCTGCCCGAACATTGTAACCCAGGATTCATGTCCTGCGAAGTCAGATGGCAACGAAGAGCATAAGTGTCCATGTCGCGAGCAACGCTCAGTCAGTGCGGCTTTGGGCATCAGTCAGATCCTTCCAACGTCTCCGGCAACGAAATGGACCGTCGATCTTTCCGACGTCAGCCCGTCATATTGCTGCATGCAGGTTGAAGGAGTTTCTCCGCAGGCAATGCAACTCCTGCGAAGCAGAACCAAAGCCGGGCCGTCAGGCAATGCGATGCTGCTTGCGCATTGCGTACGACGCTGTTGATTCTTACGCACCCATTAAGAAATAAAATGGTCGAGTCGCGGGAATCACAATCAGGGGACTAACGTCCCCCGCTCGCCGAAACGCGGGAGCACAGCCACCAGCGAATCACGCAGGGGCTAATGGTTTCCCGTTGCCACTTGAACAATTTGGATGCCACGGCGTGAAATCTGGCTGCACTGCGCCACACGCATTTTCAAGTATCTTTCCGTATTTTCAATTCCTCGGTGCCGCACGGCTCGAGTAATCGCAAGGAGTCACAAGGATGAAATCTCAATCAGTTTTCTATTCGGCGGTCGTTGCTACAACCGCGGCGGCCATCGTGACAATCTCAGGATGCACGTCAGAATCACCTCAAAAAACAGATTCGCCTGCTGTTCCTGCAGTCACACAGACACCAATGCCGTCCGCTGCAACGGGGGCCGAACCTGTAAAAATCGGCGCTAAGGGCGAGAACGAAGAGCATGCTCACAAACCTGGCAGTCATGGCGGGATCATCATTCCTATTGGTTCTGACAGCTATCACGCAGAGGCCGTGATTGAAAAGGGTGGCGTCTTCCGGTTGCTGATGCTGGGGAAGGATGAAACTCGGATCCAGGAAGTCGATATTCAGCCGGTCAAAGCGTATATCAAAGTCGTTGGCAGTCCGGACGCGACGCCAGTGGATATGACGGCAACGCAACAGGAGGGAGATGCGGCCGACATGACTTCGCAGTTTGTCGGGCAACTTCCGGAAGAATTTCGGGGCCGACAGTTGGACGTCACGATTCCAAATCTGCGAATTGCGGGGGAACGATTTCGAATCGGATTTACGACGGTCACGGAAGCTCATGCCGACGAAATGCCGGCGGCCTTGCCGGACGATGAAGAAAGGCAGCTTTATCTGACTGCCGGCGGCAAATACACAGAAGCTGACATCAAGGCGAACGGCAACGTCACGGCATCGCGCAAGTTCAAAGGCGTTGCATCAAAGCATGACATGTTTCCAAAAACAGGTGATCGAATCTGCCCGATCACTCTCACCAAAGCCAACCCTGATTTCACCTGGATCATCAGTGGCAAGCCGTATCAGTTCTGTTGTCCGCCTTGTATCGATGAGTTTGTGAAGCTGGCCAAAGAACAGCCGGACGAGATCAAAGACCCGGACAGCTACATCAAGGCCGAAGCCCGGAAATAGCAGCCTTCATGTTTACGTCTGATCGCCACGTCGACGGCGCGTGGGCATTCCAGCTTGGCCCCACATAGTTTTTACCAACGCGGTTAATGAAGGTCTCAGATGAATTTTCAGTGTCAAATCAATCAATTCAAAGTCCTCTACTTCTACCGGAGAATTATCATGTTCAAGTATTTTCGACCACTCTTTTGTATTGCCGCTGTTGCCATCATTGCCACAGGATGCCAGACACAAACGAGTCCGGTTTCGTCCAACACGGAGTCCTTGCCGACTCACCAGGATTCCGACGATCATCAGCACGACGACCACGGTGACGCCGATGTTACGGCTGCAATGGAAAAACTAAGTCCCGAAGATCAAAAAGAAGCCGAGGCCCAAAAATTCTGTGCCGTCATGGGCGACACTTTGCTGGGCTCCATGGGCACACCCCTAAAGCTCGACGTCAATGGACAACCGGTTTTCATCTGTTGCAGCGGCTGCAAATCCAGGGCTTTGAAGAATCCTGAGCAGACTCTGGCCACCGTGGCAAAGATGAAGGCTGATAACGCTGCTGCGAAATAGTTTGAAATCCCGGCGAATCCCGTTGGATTGCCGTTCCGTTTAAGTCAATTCTTACGCTCAATTTCAGCCTTCCGGAGAATTCAATATGCGATATTTTGTGCCTGGAGTACTGACGCTTGGATTCGTGTTCGTCGTCGTGTCGGCGTGTGGTGCCCATGAACCGATCGTCATTGCGACGGGGCAAGGATCACTTTCTCCGAAGCAGCCGCAAGCGGCCGTCGGTACAAATGGAGCCATTCATGTCGTGTTCGGAATTGGAGATTCCGTCCATTCTTCGAAATCTTCCAGCGGCAAGGTTTTCGATAAGCCAAATCCTGCCTTTCAAGTCCCAAACATGTCGCTGGGAATGCGTCGTGGCCCTCGAATTGCGATGACCAGCAACGCCATCGTTGTAACGGTGATCGGCGGAAAGACAGGAAAAGGCCGTGATGGGGACGTCCTGGCATGGCATTCTACCGATGAAGGAAAGTCATGGCAGGGGCCGGCCCGAGTCAACGATACGGCTGATGCAGCTCGTGAAGGTCTCCACGCAATGGCGGCTGGCGCGGATGGATCGCTTTGGTGTGTATGGCTCGATCTGCGCGACAAGAAGTCGGAAATCTACGCCTCCCGGTCTGTCGATAATGGCTCAACCTGGGAATCCAATATTCGTGTTTATCAATCACCCGACGGGAGTGTCTGCGAATGCTGTCATCCATCGGTAATCGTTGCGAAAGACGGTCTGCATGTGATGTTCCGAAATTCATTGGCTGGAAATCGGGATATGTACATCACGTCGTCTACTGACAACGGAAAGTCGTTCACTTCCGCGAGAAAACTCGGAAGCGAAAGCTGGCAACTGGACGCCTGTCCGATGGACGGTGGAATGCTGGCTGCAAACGGCAGCGGTCACATCGAAACCGTGTGGCGACGTGACCGCGACATTTACTTTGCAGCCGGCTCCGGTACGGATGAAGTTCTGCTCGGACGAGGCGAACAGCCCTGGATTGCGGCGACGCAAAAAGGAGCATTCATCGCGTGGACCACTGGACGAGACGGAAATTTGATGCTGCGGGCACCTGGAATCGAGACTGCGAAGGTTCTTTCCAGCAACGCGCGCGATCCGATTGTCGTTGCTGCCGACGGAAAGGGCCCCGTTGTCTGCTGCTGGGAAGCGAAACGGGGTGACGACTCACAAATCGTGGTACAGCGACTTGATGCGGCTCGGTAAGCATCGAGCGGAAAATAGGTGTCTTGATTTAATCAGCCGCAGAGCGCTAGCTCACGGTTTTCACAGAACCAGACGCTAGCGCATGGCGGCTGATAAGACAATAATAAACCGCTCAATGCTAAGTCGTCGCTGCAGCACTCTTGTCAATCAGACAATGACGAACAGTTGTCACCAAAGGTGCATCAGGATGAACGACCTGTTGGCCTTTGTGTGCTCTACGACAATCAGGATCTCTCCCATGAATCAAACTCGCCTGAATCCCAGCCCAAAAGACACAGCCCTGGCGGCATCGTCCAGACTTCTGTTTGGCATGCTTACCGTGCTTGCAGCAATTGTGATCTATTCAGAGCCAACTGCAGCGCACGAAGGACACAAGCCACTGCCGACTCGCGGCATGGAAGTCAACGCAGAAACCGGCAAGATGGTGCTCACGAAAGTCGCACGGGAGACTCTGGACGTTCAAACGGCAGAGGTTGGTCCGCAACAACTTTCGAAGTCCGTGCTCGCTTACGGGACACTCGTGTCTCCGTGGAATCGACATGCACTGGTAAGTTCGCCGTTATCAGGACGCATTGTGGAATTGCTTGTGTCTCCGGGCGAGGTGGTCAAAGCCGGGCAGAAACTTGCCGACCTGGATAGTCCGGAACTAGAACTGCTTCAACTGGAATTGCGAAATGCACAAACAAGTCTCGCGCTGTCGCTCAAGCTGGTTGAATCAACCGAGGCTGCCAGCAAGTCGGGAGCGATTCCGGAAATGCGATACATCGAAGCAAAGAACCAGGTCGAACAGAACCGCGCGGCGGTTGAGATCGCTCGGGCTAAATGGATGGGACTGCGGTTACCGTTGGCCAATCTGGAAGCGATTCTGAGTTCGCCCGATGTTGCGTCATCGCAGAAACTGTCACTTGTCAGTCCCATTGAAGGCATTGTCACTCATTCGGATTTGTCGGTTGGAAAGGTGATCAACTCTAAGGAACACCTCTTCGAAATTCTTGATCTGTCCACGGTGTGGCTTAAAGTCGGAGTCCTTGAAAAGGATCTGGCAAAAGTGCAGGCTAAACAGTCATTTGAGTTGACGCTCACGGCGTATCCGAATGAAAAATTTGCTGGCAAACTGGAGGTCATCGATCAACGACTCGATGCCGTGACTCACCTGGGCACTGTCTGGGCCTCGCTGCATAATCCGCCTTCCGAAGTTCCTCGCCTTCTTCCCGGCATGTCAGGACAGGTCCAGCTCAAAATCGGCAACAGCGGCAGCAAGGTCGTTGTGCCCATGTCAGCCGTCATTCGCGACGGAGCCGAACGGTTTGTTCTGGTTGAAGAAGAACAGACTCAAATGGCGTCAACGTATCAAAAACAGACTGTAGTCCTTGGTCAGCGAATGGGCGATCAGATCGAATTGCTGGGCGGCAGTCTGTATCCGGGAGATCGTGTCGTCACGCAAGGCAGTCATGAGCTCGGAAGTTTCTTTACAAAAGGCGTCCTCCGCGTCAGCGACGAAACAGCTCGTGATATCTCGCTCCTGGTGCAGCCAGCGGCTGAGTTGACGTTGTCACAGACAATTACCGTTGATGGACTCGTGGATGTGCCGCAAACCCAACGAACGGTCGCGGCTGCTCAACTGAGTGGATCGATTGCAGATATCCTTGTGGATCGTGGTCAGAAGGTTCATGCTGGTGAAGTGCTGGCTGAAATCATCAGCCAGGATTTTCAGAATTTGCAATTGGATCTTCTGCGTGCCCATCTGGATGCTCGATTGCAACAGTCCGTTATGGACAATCTTCAGAACGCACGTGATGCCGTCTCGATGCGGCGTCTGTGGGAGGCGGAAAACCGACTGAATCAGGCAAATGCCCTCCGTGAGAACGTCGTCCAGCGACTCAAAACTGTTGGCGTTTCGGACGATCAATTGACGCAGTTGACATCGTCTAAAATTCTGATGCCGACGCTTCCAGTTCGAGCTCCGATTGATGGCGTCGTGGTTCACTTCGACAAGTTGCTGGGACATGTTGTGCAACCTGACGAATCATTATTTGAAATCCACGATCTGTCGCACGTCCTGGTGCAGGGCTTCGTTTCGGAACGCGACATACCATCGGTGAAAGTCGGACAAACGGTCCGCGTCCGGCTTGTTGCAGATGAAACAGAAGTTGTGTCCGGAATTCTTGTTCGCAGTAGCCGCGCCGTCTCGCCGATTGATCGCACTATGTCGGTCTGGATTGAACTCCAGCAAATGCCTCGAGTGCCAGTGCAGCACAACATGCTGGCGCGCGTGACTATCGAAACAGGCAAACTCAACCCGATGCTGGCCGTCCGACGTGACGCAGTCGTTCGCGAAGGGACACGCGCGTATGTTTTTGTGCGCGGCGAAGATGACGTCTTCGAACGGCGATTTGTAATTCTCGGGCGGTCCGACGATTTTAATGTGGAAATCCGTGAGGGATTGTTGCGCGGTGAATCTGTGGCCGTTCAAGGCGCATCTGCACTTCAAACCGGCTATGCGGCGTTGCGATAGCGACATTCCGGGGAGCGGGGCTATTGACTTTATTCAGAACCGTGAGCGGCAAGGCGCTAGCCGCCGGTTTTTCCGTATTGTTCAGACTATCACCGGCGGCTAGCGCCTTGCCGCTCATTAAATCAACACTCCATCACGTCACATGAAGTCCATTGAACTGAGTCAACATGCTAAACGCCATCATCGCATTTTCACTGAAGAACCGAGGCATTGTGCTCATTGCCGCCCTGGCCGTGCTTGTATTCGGCGGGTATCAGTTGACGCAAATGCCGGTCGATGTGTTCCCGGACCTCAATCGTCCGACTGTCACGATCATGACGGAGGCCCCCGGACTGGCACCGGAAGAAGTCGAAGTTCTTGTCACGAGGCCAATCGAATACCTGCTCAATGGAGCCACAGGAGTTCAGCGAGTTCGATCGGCATCCGGAATTGGCCTGTCCATTGTGTGGGTGGAATTTGACTGGGGCACCGACATCTATCGGGATCGACAGATTGTCGCGGAGAAGATGCAGGTCGCTCAGGGACGCCTGCCGAAGGACGTCAATCCGGTGATGGCCCCCATTTCATCCATCATGGGTGAAATCATGCTGCTGGGTTTGCGATCAACCGCACAGCCCGCAGATGAAGCGGCTGCCGATCTGCAGAATATGGAACTGCGGACACTCGGCGAATTCACTGTTCGGAACCGCCTGCTGGCTGTCGAGGGAGTGTCTCAGGTCACGGTGATGGGCGGAATTCTTAAGCAATATCAGATTGTCACGTCACCCGCAAAACTCGCGGCTCAGCAGGTGACTCTGCAACAGCTTACGGAAGCCGCCGAGAAGGCCAATGTGCTGGCTGGCGGTGGCATCATGGTTCGCCCGCCACGTGAATCGCTCATTCGCATCAGCGGCCAGAGTCTCACGCTGGAAGACATTGAAAATACGCCTGTCGTCTGGCGCGAACAGCGGGCGGTGCTGATCAAGGAGGTTGCCGATGTGCGTTTCGGTGGCCCTGTCAAACGCGGAGATGGCCATGTGCTTGTTCGTGTGGGCGATTCCGTGGAAGGTGGCTCGGCCATTATGCTGGCCGTCCAAAAACAGCCTGATGCAGACACTTTAAAACTTGATCGTCAGATCAACATCGTGCTGGATGAATTGCAACGAGATCTTCCGCAACACATCGCGATCGAACGACGAATCTTCAAACAGGCCGATTTCATTGAAGCCGCTGTCGATAATGTCGTCGAAGCCGTTCGCGATGGTGCCCTTTGGGTCGTTGTTGTTCTGTTTATCTTCATGTGGAATTTTCGCACCAGCATCAGTTCGCTGACATCCATGCCGGTGACCATTCTGCTCACCGTGCTGATCTTTCACTGGTTTGGTATCTCCATCAATACGATGACGCTCGGAGGAATCGCGGTCGCGATCGGCGACCTTGTTGATGATTCGATTGTGGACATCGAAAACATTTACCGCCGCCTAAAAGAAAATCGCCAGAAGCCAAACCCGGAAGACGCCTTGAAGGTGATCTACGATGCATCCTGCGAAGTGCGGAACTCCATCGTGTACGCGACGCTGATCGTAATCCTGGTGGTGTTTCCGCTCTTTTCGATGGCAGGGCTCGAAGGTCGCATGTTCGCTCCACTGGGTGTCGCGTATATGGCTTCACTGCTGGCGTCGCTGCTGGTGTCGCTCACAATTACGCCGGTCCTTGCATCGTACTTGCTGCCAAATGCAAAGTTCCTGGACGACAAGGGCGATCCTCTTGTGCTGCGATTGCTGAAGCGGGTGACCGAAGTTGTGCTGCGCTGGACGCTGCGACATGCAAATCTTGTGCTGGGAGGCACGCTGATCATGGTGGCCGTTTCATTGTCGTCGTTGTTCTGGATGGGTGGTGAATTCCTGCCGCCGTTCAACGAAGGCACGTTCACCATCAGCTTTCAGACGGAACCCGGGACAAGTCTCGATGAAAGTCAGCGGCTGGCTCAGCGGGCGGAAATGCTGCTGATGGAAATTCCGGAGGTCAGCTCTGTCTCTCGTCGGACCGGCCGAGCCGAACTGGATGAACATGCGGAAGGCGTGAACTCGTCCGAGATTGATGTCCAGGTCCAGCAACACGAACAACCAAAAGCCGGCACCGTCGCAGCCATCCTGCGACTGATTCCCATCGCACATCTCTGGGGTTATGAGACCGTTGGACGCTCGCGTGAATTGGTGCTGGCGGACATCCGTGATCGAATCACATCCATTCCCAGCATCAAGGCAAATATCGGCCAGCCTATTTCGCACCGACTGGACCACATCATGTCCGGCGTTCGCGCGCAGATTGCCGTGAAGGTTTTCGGAAGCGATCTCAGGGAACTCAGGAATGCCAGTCAGGACGTCTATACGGCGATGAGTCAGGTACCGGGCGTTGTCGATTTGCAGTTGGAACCGCAAGTGGAAGTCTCTCAGGTGCGACTGCAGGTTCGTCGCGAAGATGCAGCCCGCTACGGACTGGCCCCGGGTGACGTTTCCACACTGCTGGAAACAGCCTACAAAGGCCGCGTGGTTTCACAAGTGCTGGATGATGATCGCTATTTTGCACTCGTCGTCTGGTACGACGAAGCTTCGCGCAACGATCCGGATGTAATTCAGCAGACGATTCTGGAAACACCGTCAGGCCGACATGTATCGCTTGGAGAAGTCGCGGATGTACTGGACACCACTGGGCCAAACACACTAAATCGAGAACATGTTCAGCGCCGGATTGTCGTATTTTGCAATGTCCACGGCCGAGATCTTGCCAGCGTCGTCGCGGATATCAAACAACTGGCCACACCAATCGAAGATCGATTGCGAAAAATGCCCGGCAACTATCACATCGAATATGGTGGTCAGTTCGAAGCCCAGCAACAGGCAAATCAGCGGCTGTTGATTCTTGGCAGTGTCTCAATCATCGGTGTCTTTCTGCTGTTGACGAAGTGCCTGAATTCCTGGAGGGCGGCGCTGCAGGTCCTGGTCAATATTCCACTGGCCGCATTCGGATCCGTGATCACGTTGCTGATCGTCTATCAACCGTCGGCTGAAGCCCTTCAGGCCGCAAACTGGTGGGAATGGCCACGCGTCTGGATCAGTGCCACCAGCCTGTCGGTGGCTCACTGGGTCGGGTTCATCACGCTGATCGGAGTTGTCAGCAGAAACGGCATCATGATGATTTCGCATTACATTCATCTCATGGAACACGAAGGCGAAGTCTTTGGAAAAGAAATGATCATCCGAGGAAGCCTGGAACGACTTTCTCCAGTCATGATGACCGCCGCGACAAGCTTTATCGGCTTGCTTCCCCTGTTATTTGGTGCGGGGCAAACCGGTAAGGAAATCTTGTATCCGTTGGCGCTTGTTGTGTTCGGTGGAATGCTCACATCGACAATACTCGACCAGGTTGTCACACCAGCTTTGTTCTACAAGTTTGGTCGAAATGTCTTTCGCGCAGATACTAAGGAGTAGTCCCGAAATAACTTCCCGATTTTCCGTTGTCTATAAATCACAACCCGAAACGTCAGTGAGGGATTCCTCTAAAAAAATCCGATCCCTCGCTGACGCTTCGGGTTGGGAAAAACCAGCACTTATTTCCGGACTGTGCCCAAGTGACCATCCGAGGCAGCCAGATGACCTGCTTCATTATACAAAAAAAACCTCACGGAATAAATTCCGTGAGGTTAAGTGGCGGGGGCCGGATTTGAACCGACGACCTCGAGGTTATGAGCCTCGCGAGCTACCAGGCTGCTCCACCCCGCGACAGTGTTTTACCGAATCCAACAACAAGGCCTGACCTCAACTGCAACAAGTATTGCAGGCTGAAAATCAGGTTTCCCAGTGACGCCGGACCGGCATACTATCGGCGAACCAGAGGATTGCCAGTCACTTTTTTCGCAATTTCTCAGTTCTCTCGGTCAATTCCATTATCGGGCGAATTCATTCGGCAGAACAAGACTCAACACTTGTCTCATCAGCCTTCGGTTGCTCGCCCAGCTCGTCCGGTACTTTCCCCCGCAATGGACTCTCGCATTTTTGTATCGGCTTGAACATTCTTCAGTTCATAGAAATCCAGCAGGCCCAACTTGTTGCTGGCAAATGCTTCAGCAACGGCCTTAGGAACTTCAGCCTCTGCCAGGACAACTGCAGCTCTGTTTTCCTGAATCTTCGCAACCATTTCCTGCTCTCGAGCCCTCGCAGCCGCGCGACGCTGTTCGGCTTTCGCCTGCGCCACTCGCATGTCAGCTTCGGCCTGGTCGGCGAGCAAACGAGCGCCTATGTTTTCTCCGACATCGACGTCTGCAATGTCAATCGAAACAATTTCGTACGCCGTTTGAGCCTCAAGCCCTTGCGCTAAAACTGTCTTGGAAATTGAATCCGGGTTCTCAAGCACCAGCTTATATGATTTTGTCGATCCGATTGCCTGCACGATACCCTGACCAACGCGAGCAATGACAGTCTCTTCCGTTGCTCCTCCAATCAACTGCTGGATATTTGTACGCACGGTAACTCGAGCACTCGTGCGTAATTCAACGCCGTCCGCAGCCACAGCCGACAATGTTCCTTGAGTTCGCTTTGGATCGGGGCAGTCGATCACCTTTGGATAAACGCTTGTCTTCACCGCTTCAAGAATGTCGCGACCGGCAAGGTCAATGGCCTGGGCTGTATTCCAGTCGAGCGGAATATCTGCCTTTTCGGCCGCGATCAACGCACGAATCACGTTCGGGACGTTACCTCCCGCAAGATAATGTGCTTCGAGTGCCCGTGTCGAAATAGGATACTTCTTTGTCAATCCGGCCTGCACCGTCATGATCTTGCTACGCACGATGACAGTAGGATTGACCCGTCGAAACCGCATTGACACAAGATCAAGCAGGCCGATGCCAGCGCGTGTCATCTTGCATTGCAGCCACAAACTGGCAAACTGAGCGAAGATTGCCAGGAAAACGATCGTCCCCAAAAGTGCGAAGACGAGAAGTCCCCACTTAATCGGGTCGTTATTTTGCGCAAGTAAAACATGTTGCATGAACATCTCCTGTACGGTGGCCAACGAGTACTCTCGTAAATTTCTCTTCGCTGTTTTCCTGAACCGACTGCCGAAACATGCTTAACGAACGGGATGTTAAACCGGATCAATCAGGTTCCAAAAGATTTGGTGTAATCGTCTGGAATCTCGAAGTCAAGTCGGTCGGCATTTTCTTTAGGCCCCCCGGAATTCAATGATGCCGCCTGAACATCGTTGCCTTCACGTTCAACAGATGGGGAAATTGTGAATTCGGAGGATGGCTGATGCTCAATGGTGGTCAACGGAGACTGGCTTGTTTCGACCAGCGAGAGGGGCTTCACAACAATTCGATTGGACCGAACTGCCACAACAAGCACCGGAGTATCGGGTTCGATCAGGATTCCAATACTCTCCGCATGAAATCGCACGTTATTGACGTTAACCATGCCGCCGGGGGTCAGTAAAGTTAAGGCAACTCCTTGTTGCCCGATCATTTCGTCAAGTGGATTCGCTGGTTTCTTTTCCGCGACCGGCGGTGGCCGAAGAATCAGCCGATTCCCCAGTGACGTCTTCTGCATAATTGCAATGGCACTGAACAATGAACCTGGAATGCCGGTCAACAACACTGCAACATACACCCAGAAAAATCCCGGATTGACTCCCCACCATGCCTTGCACGCGCTCCAAAACGAAACGACGAGTGAAATAACCGCGACGGTTAGAATCATTCCAAAGCTAGGAATGAAAAACTCCAGCCCCAGCAGGAACAATCCCAGCAGCAACAGCATCGTCGCCAGAACTGCAGCATCCGGCATGATTGAACTTTCAAAAGTAATACAGTGAATTGAAACATCCCAGAACACACTGGACTAAAACGCTCGACGGATTGCAACGGCGAGCGAATTGAGGCAGTCGTTGTTGATCTTGATTCAATACCATAAAAATGGGGTATTCCAAGGCGAAACGGCCCTGAAATACCCCTTTACTTACTTGTTAAACTACGAATCATCTTTCAAAATCGGGACTGACCCTTAGTATCAATACCGGTAGTGCTCTGGCTTAAACGGGCCAGTGATCGGCACGTTGATGTAAGCCGCTTGTTCTGGCGTCAGAGTTTCAAGCTTAACACCCAATTTTCCAAGGTGCAGGCGAGCGACTTCTTCGTCCAGTTCTTTTGGAAGCAAGTGGACACCAACTTCGTATTTGTCCGATTCCTGCCACAACGCCAACTGAGCCATCACTTGATTTGTGAAACTGTTGCTCATCACGAAAGACGGATGACCCGTTGCACAGCCCAGGTTCACCAATCGTCCTTCGGCCAGAACGATAATCGCTTTGCCGTCAGCATAAACGTACTTGTCAACCGGACCACCTTCGTCGTTAGGATTCTTAATGCGGACCTTTTTGACGCCCTTGTGATTATTCAAATAGGCAATCTGAATCTCGGAATCAAAGTGCCCGATGTTGCACACGATCGCCTGGTGCTTCATCTTGTCCATGTGCTCGCCACGGATTACATCCACATTGCCCGTTGTCGTGACGAAGATGTCGCCCTGAGCCGCTGCTTCTGCCATCGTTGTTACTTGATAGCCTTCCATGCATGCCTGCAATGCACAGATCGGATCGATTTCTGTCACGATGACGCGAGCACCAAGGCCGTCCATTGCATCAGCACAGCCCTTGCCCACATCGCCGTAGCCGCAGATGATAACGACTTTGCCAGCCACCATGACGTCAGTCGCGCGTTTGATCCCGTCAGCAAGAGATTCGCGGCAGCCGTACAGGTTGTCGAACTTACTCTTGGTGACGGAGTCATTTACATTAATCGCAGGCACTGCCAATTTACCGGCAGCGTGCATCTGATGTAAACGATGAACGCCAGTCGTTGTTTCTTCCGAAAGACCTCGAATGCCTTTCAATAGCTCTGGGAACTTGTCGTGAACCATGACCGTCAGGTCACCACCGTCGTCCAGAATCATGTTGAGCGGTTCGCCGCTTGGGAAGAACAGAGTCTGCTCAATGCACCAATCGAACTCTTCGGCGCTCATGCCTTTCCAGGCGTAGACAGGAATACCAGCGACTGCGATGGCAGCGGCCGCGTGGTCCTGAGTCGAGAAGATATTACAGCTGGACCACTGAACCTCAGCCCCCAGAGCTGTGAGCGTTTCGATGAGGACTGCGGTTTGAATCGTCATGTGCAGGCAGCCTGCAACACGCGCTCCCTTCAGAGGCTGTGTTTCTGCATATTTCGCTCTCAGCGCCATCAAGCCGGGCATTTCGATTTCGGCAATTTCAATCTCTTTGCGCCCTAATTCGGCCAGTGCTATATTCGCTACTTTATAGGGGAGTGCAGACACGGTACTCATGTATTGGATCTCGCAGGTGAAAGGAACAAAACTTAGGATGAGAGGCATTCCGCACAGCCGGAATGAAATTAACAGCCAAAATCACACGTGAGACGATAAAGGAACGCCCCACCCTCGGCAACACGTGAGATCGAAAAGTGGTTGATTTCTGCGAATTGAGGCAGCCAAGACCACTCGTGGTCTGTTGATTGAATGCGCTCTATCACACGGGGCTTCTAAAGAGTGCAACTTCACAACTGGCACTTCGGGTGGGAATTCAATCAAAATGCCTTAGCTGAATCTTGCCGTTACCAGCGAAACATGGAAAGCTCTGCAAGGTTGGGTAATTTATTGCGAGCATTCCCATTTTTCTGCGGCAACCGTGGCAGATTCTTCTTCTGAGTGCTGTTTCACTGTCACGATGCAAGGGCAATGACCGAAACAGAATGATGAATCCCGGGTGGAATTCTGCGCGGTTTCTGTCAGAAGGCAGAATTCGCCGAACACCCAGGTGGCTGACTTGGAGGTCAGCTCGATCAATTGAACCTCAGTGTTACGAGTGGATTGTGCCATGAGGAAATTAACTCTACCGCTGGCCTTGTTGGCCGTTGGAGCGATCCAGGGCTGTGCAACAGGGCCACAGTTTTTCGGGCACACCGACAAAACGAGCTGCCACGAACCTGGTTCCGATGAGTGGTGGGCCGAAAAAGCTTTGCTTCCTCCTGGCGAACGAGCTCATTGCAAAAAAGGCAAAGTGTGGCCGGCAGTTCCGCGATCTAGTGAGCCAAAGCAACAGTTCTCGCACATCTACCACAGTGCGCACTACTGGCCGCTTCCATATGTCTGTCAGGACCGCGCAGCAGTCCGTGATATGATCGGCTTTCAGACCGGTCTTGGCTGGCAAGAGGAAACGACACTTTATGATCGTCATTTCGATCAGGTCACAAATCAGTTGACTCGCGCCGGTGAGATGCACCTGCAGCGAATTGTCTACGTACTCCCTCCAGAACACCGTGCCGTCTACGTGCAATCAACTCACGACGACGGATTGGACGCCATGAGGATGGAAATCGTGCATGCAGCAGTAGCATCATTGTCGCAAGGAAATAACGACGTCCCGGTTTCACTTCGCATGTGCCAGGAACTCAGCCGAGCCGCATCAGAAGTTCAGTCGATCAATTCGATGTATAACGGCAGCATTCCATCACCTCGAATTCTATCCGCAGGCGGTGGCGGTGCCGCTGCTGCGGGTTCTACGCCGTAAATTTGTTGCTGACAATTGCTGCGTCGGATACGCAGGAGACGCGAAGGTTCGGGCCATCGCGTCTTCTTGTTTCCACGCTCGACAACGAATACGGGCGCACGCAAAATCTGATGAAAACTGCCGGAATGCAGTGTGCTTGCCAAATCGTACATTGAGGAAAAATCACCAAGCGCATTTTCTGCTGAAGTTGCAAAACCTCATTGGACGAACTGTCTTGGGAACACTGCGCACAGGGAGGTGCCAAATGAAATTCAATAAACTTCACGCAATGCTAATCATCGCCGGTTTGGGATTCTCATCCGGCTGCGCGTCAACCGGCCTGAAAATGCCTTTTGGAGAAACCTTCGCCTCCCTCGGCGCAAAAAAAACAGATTCGACATCTGCAATTCCAAGTGGCAGCAAAGCGGACCTGAGTCCGGAATTTCGCGAGGCTCAAAAGGTTTTCAAGAAAGATCCGGAACGCACTCTTCTGGCGTGGGCACGCTGGCAGGAAGACGTCGGTGAATACGGTGAAGCGCGACAAAAATATCGCGAGCTGCTGATCGCTTACCCGGACAACATTGACGCTCAACTTGGACTGGCTCGCATTGAACTGGCGTGCGGGCGGATCCAGCAATCTGAAGACATCCTGCTTGAAGTTGCTCAAAAGCGCCCGACAAATGCGCAAGTGCGCCTGGAGCTTGGCCGCTTGTATACGCAACAGGAAGAATGGCCGAAAGCCATCGCTGCCTTCGAAGACGCCTCTGCCATCGATCCGGAAAACCAGGTCTGTCGATACGAACTTGGCGTCGTGTTTGCGCGTGTTCATCGTTACGATCAGGCGTTGTCGCATTTGACTTATGCGGTCGGTGAATCTGCGGCAAATTACAACATCGGTTATGTGTTGCACGAACAAGGCAATAACACCGAAGCCGTTGAATGGTTTCAAAATGCATTGCAATCGCATCCAGACCCACGCACAACCGAAATGACGAATACAATTCTGGCCAAGATTTCGCCACAGAACTCGGGAAATCGAAACAACGCTCCAGCGTATCCTTCCGCCAATCCATCTGATGAATTTCTGGCGCGACGAGCGAAACAGTCAGCCATGGATCAGTTTGAACCTGCATCCTTTGAGCAACCTGTGATTCAAGGCGCTGCGACCTGCAGTCCGCGACAAAATGATCAGCCGTTGCCGTTGGTTTCGAGCGTTGCAAGTTCTCAACAATACACGGAACCCTCCACACTTCTGCCACCCGTTAACCAGCAGGCTGCTGTTTATGGAAACGCCACCCCGCCGGCGTTTAAATCGCTGCGGCCAGTTTCCACGTCACCAACAGGTCAATTTAGAACTGTGTCGCATGCGACAGCACAGGAACCGGCGGCTCAACAAGTCGCTTCAGGCAATAAGCCTCCACAATGGCGCGGAAGAAGTCATCCGTCATCAACCGTTGATTTGCCGCCAGCGGCTGAAGCAACGCCAGGACAATGGCGTAGCCGATAATAAGGGATCGTCGCGAAATACAGTCCGTCAGCCTTTTCAGGCTGACTTCTTTTGCCGCATGTCAGGCTGGAAAGCCTGACGTAAGCTCCCATCAGTAAATTCTGCGGTTTAACAAATGCGTGCGAAAACAACATCCGGAGACAGACGTCATCCTCCGGATGTTTAGTTGTCTTGCCAACTTTCCCCACCGGCTTAACGCCCCAATGGCTTGGACTTAAGCCCAAAATGGGGAGAAACGCGGTTGAAATGAAACTGGGGTAGTTTGAAATGGCCTCCTTGATGCAAAGTGGGTTTGGTCTAACAAATCCACAACCGCAAGCAAGGAGGCACGCGATGATTTTAACACCGCGAAAGGCATCGGCCGAGACACCCGAAGAGGAACAGAAAAGCGAACGCGAAAGGAAAAAGCTGCTCAGCTTCGACGAAATCCTCAGGCGACTTGAAGGGCTCAAGGCGTTGGAAAAAATCCGCCTCCATCATCTGTTTGATGACGAAGAGATTCATCATGTGTGTGACACACTCAATATCGAGTTTCGCGACAGAGTCTTCACGCCAGCAAAAATGCTCGGACTGTTTGTGTCTCAGGTTCACAGTCGAGGCGATGCCTGCATTACTGTCATGGCGAAATTCAATCGTGAAAGAAAAGACAGTGGGCTCTCACCTGTCTCCGAAGATGCGTCTGCTTACTCCAAAGCGCGAGCGAGATTACCGCTCGATCTGATCAATCATCTGAGTGATGATGTCAGAAAAATCGCTCACAACATGACGCCGGACGATTGGAAATGGCACGGACTCAATGCGTATCTTGTCGATGGCTCTATGCTCCGCGCACCCGACACATTCGCGAACCAGGAAAGATATCCTCAGCCATCAAGTCAGAAAGAGGGGTTATAATCTTGTGCGGGTTGTGATGTGCGACACCGCAGCGGAGTTGGAAGTGCATCCCCGCGAGATCAGTTTCAGTGCGGCTCGCGACGCCTGGCTGGCGTTCCATGACGAACGTGAGACGGTCGATGATGTGGCGTGGATGATCCATTCGGCCGCATCACACTTTGTACGGAATCGCCCCGGCCGCGACGAGCCTCGCGCTATCAAACGGAGAAACGCCAAGTACCAAAAATTGAAGGAGGCAAGACCCAGCCACAGATCCCGAAAAAACTCGTTTCGAAGATCCCTGCGGTATTGAAATCCACCTCGTCGCCTGGCGAGAAACAGGAACCTGGTAAGAATCGGTTCGTTGCACCGCTGACACTCAACAGCACTTTTGGCCGAGTTGGTCCGGGCGTGCGAATGCATGACATCACAGACGGTACCAGCAACACGTTGATGATTGTCGAAGCCAGTTCAGACAAATCTGTGACATGGACAAAGCCTGAAGATCTGACGATCGACGAAACCGATCGTCTACATTCTATTATCGATCAGAACTCGGACGGTTTCGCTGCTTGCATGTGCGACGGTTCAGCGAGAATGTTTTCAAGGCGAATTCTTCCTGCAGCACTTCTGGGAATACTCTCGATCAATGGCGGCGAAATTATTGATCTGAGCAACATTGAATAGCCTCGGATCATGTCAATCACCGTGTAAATCTAATTTCCATCCGCCGATCAGACCGGCGAGTCCCTTGGTGGGTTCCGGCATCATGCCGCTGCAGATTATTGTGAAAGTAGGTCCTTTCTGCCGGAAAGGACTTCGCGACTTGTCGCGACCGGCGACCAAATCCACGTAGATTGGATCGCAACGCATCGCCGTTGAGCGGACGTACGCCCTTGTGGTTTGCCTTGCGGCAATTTGAAAAATCCTCCTCGGCAAGGAGGACCTACTGCCGTTTTTCGGCAAGCCCATAAAATTCCCAATCAATTCAAGTCACTGCCGGTGAGTCGTTCTTCGATAAAATCAGCGCGGCTGCCGAGTTCAATCACGCTTCGGCGAATTTCTTCACCGCTCACTGTGCCGCGCGGATAAGTATCCACCATGACAAAATATGGCTTACCGTCAATGTCACGAATCGAGATGCCACCATGATTCACCACTGCGTTTAGACGCAGCGCATCTTCATAGAAATCAGGAGTTGCGGGGCAGCACAGACTAAAAATCATCAACAGCCGATCTCCTGCCGCATGTTCACTGTTTTGAATGTAGACTGTTTGACTTCGATCGCCACGAAGCGACAGAGTCACACAAAATCCATCTTCCTCATCTCGCGTCCAACGGATATTGGGCAGACCATTGAAGGCATCGTAGATCAGGTTATCCAAATCTCTTGATGAACCCAGTACAGCCTGCAACAGTTGCGACGCCGCTCCTCCGTCACGTGGGCGATGATCCGGATCACGATTCAGCAACAGTGACACACATTCTGCGACGTCCAGCGGTATTGCATCGTTGATCCGACGCAGGCTCGTGTATTCTGCCGTCAGAATAGACTTCATCAAAGAATTGACGGAATCGCCTTCAAACGGATAGCGACCTGTCAGCATCAGGTAGTAGCAAACGCCCAATGCATATACGTCGGTGGCGGTTGTGGCGGGTTGTCCTTCGAAAAGTTCAGGAGCCATAAAATACGGCGTACCAGCCAGCGCATGTCCTTCCACGTCCGCGCCGACGACGCGTTTGGCGAGTCCAAAATCCACAATCTTGGGGACTCCACCAGGCGTGACCAGAACATTGTCAGGTTTCAGATCGCGATGGATGATTCCGAGCCGATGAGCCATGGCCAGACCCGACGCAATACTAACGGCCATCGTGGTCGCTCGAATTGGCCCGATGGCTCCCTGCGTATCGATTTCATGCTGCAGCGAATTCCCGGCGACGTATTCCATTTCAAGAAAATGAAAATCATCCGCTCGCCCGATCGCGTGTGTGGTGACGACATTCGGATGTACCAACGCCGCTGCCGCACGCCCTTCGTTTTCAAATCGAGCGACGTAATCGACCTCCGTCTGTATACGACGTGGCGATAATAGTTTCAGTGCGCACAGTCTTTGCAGGCTGGTGTTGCGGGCCAGGTAGACCACGCCCATGCCGCCGCGACCGAGCAGCTTCTCGCAGTTGTAGATGCTTATCACCTGCCCTGGCAACAGCAATTCATCAAGTTCAATGTCGGTTGCTGCGGTCTCGATATTCGTGCTGCCGCCTTGCACAATCATCGTTTCCAATTGCCATTCGCCAATTTGTTTCATCATCATTTTCCCACAACGCGGGCACGATTCCGACTTGGGTGCGACAGCATGTTTGCAGTATGGGCAGATTTCTGTCATTAACGGAGACTTTTCCTTGCGGACATTCAAGCTGTCGATATTGCTGGAAGTATAACTTCAGGTCCTGGAAGTTTGGCGACTGGACAATGCATTCGCAAAGATCGTCAAATCTTTTCCAATGCTGGCAGCCTGTTCATCTGTCAATTCTGCCTTTCCAAACCTTACAGCATTAAATGCGGCAGCAATACGCACTGGCAGGTTCTGAAGGTCTGCGGAATCAAGTTTAGCTCCAAATCGATCAATTGCCGCGCGGCTGTTTTCCAGCGCACTCCCTGAGGCCGAAAGCGGCATTCCGTGCTGTTCGCACAGCGCACAAAATTGAACGTAAAATCGAATGACGGACTTTCGAGCCCTCTGTTTCCCTGAAAACAGTTCTATCATGGATTTGAGGCAACTCATGATTTTCATCAGAGGATGCAGTCGTGATATCAAGCCACCGAAGAGCAGCAACAGAAACGTGGCGACACCGCCTCGCCAACTGAACCAGGCTTCTGGCGTCGAAATAAACGAACGGACGCCGTTCCAGACCGTTTCCAGGATACCTTTCTTCCTGATCGTCTCCAACATCGACTTCGAAGTTGAAATCACCGGCGCGAAAAATTCTTTCTGACGCTCGGCAGACATCTTATGAATGCCATCGTTCCACAGATCAGAGATTGCCGTCTGAAGATTGTTCACCAACGCACTTGTATCAGAACTTGATATGAATTCTCGCCGAGGCGCCGCTGGGGTTGGTTCAACCGTTTCCCATCGATTATTGACGAACACTTCCACCCATGTGTGCGCATGCTTCTGACGAATTTCATGGTGTCCAGTCACGGAATTCAACTCGCTGCCGTAATAGCCATTGACCAGACGCGATGGGAGTCCCACCGACTGTAACATCAATGTGCAGGCAGAGGCGAAATATTCGCAGTGACCAGATTTTGTATTGAAGACGAAATCTTCAACAGGATCAATTGACCGATCATTGCGAGTCTGGTTCGTGGTATACGTGAATCCGTTTTCCGGGCTCAGATATTTCAACACTGCAGCGATTCGTTTCTCTTCGGGCAGCCACTGTCCATTTTCGGAGCAAACCCCACAGGCCGCCCGAAAGAGCCGTGAAAGATCGTGTTCCAGGGCGCCGGTGATATAGATGTCACGCGCCCGGCTGTTAATAAAATGGATGCGACTTTCGATGATTCGTTCCGGGCCGCCAGTCGGCAAACTCCAGTATGAAAATGTCGGTCGCGATTCAGAGTTCGGCGACACTCGAGGACATTCAAGATTAAACGTACGAGGTTTATCGGACTGGCGTTTTTCACGAAATACCATTCCACTTTCAATGGAATGGACATAGATCTCCGCAGCGCTGCTGGCGGTCAGTTTCGAGATTGGGTACGGCGTGAATAGATATTTTCCAACCGGTGGGTCGTATGTGATTGCCACACTAAAATCGGATTGAGGACCAGCGCGATATGGGTCCATGCCGCGCAGAATTCCGGAGAAATCGGAATCTCGATCCAGCACACCGGAATTCCAGCGACCATACTGATAATGCCCAAGTGTGTTTCCGCGAAAACGTACTTCGTCTATATCCATGGCAGATGCGAATTGATCGGCAGTGAGCGAACGTAAAGTCTTCAAGTCTGTCACATCAAAAGATAAAACGCGCTGCTGACTCATTGCAATCCGTCCGACCTGCCCCAGTTCGACGGTTTCCTTAAAGCCGCTCTGCGCACCGAAGCCGCTCCGGTTGTCGGATTCGCCGGCGAATGTTGCAGATCCTGGAATACGAACTCGCGGGAACGCTGCAAATACAAATAACGCAAGAACCAGTGAGACCACAAACGAACCTGCCACCATGCCTCGAAAACGCCAGCCGATCCATGTTTCCGAAGTGTTCCGCTGCAAACCGTCACGCACTTGAATGGACGCTGACGATTTCTTCTGCGTCCTGGCTTCGCTGCTGTCGATATGCTGCGTCAGATTCTGGCCGTTGAGATCAGCATGACGATGACTGCTGTGAGAGTTACGACGGACGTGCAGATCCATAACGCGATAGAGTGAAAAGACAGAAAGTGTCCACAGCATCATTGCCATGATGACCAGCATTGCGCCTCCAAAGAAGACACCCGCATTCAAGATGGCTGAGACAGCCATCTGCAGCAACGTCAACGCCAACAGCCACCAGTATTGCCGATGCTCTTTCCGCATCATCAACACGATGCATGTCAGATAGACCAGCATATGACCACCAGATGACAGCTTTCCCAACATGCCTCCGTGAGTAAATTCATATCCGGACAACGCGAACGCGGCCAGTCCACAAATGTTTGCCAACCATGTCGGCAGATGTATCCATTTCAATTGATCGACAAAAATCCATGCAATCAGCGCAAAGACAGGCGTCAGCGCTGCTGGAAAAAAACTGCCTTCGCTTTCACAGAGAACCAGTCCGGCAATCGCCGTGGTTAGAGTCACACTGCGGAAGAATGCCGATTGCAGCTTTCGATCAACCGGGGCCAGGATCGGCAACTCAGAACGTTTCGCTAATTTAAAACGTTTCGCTAACGATGTCTCAACGACTGGTCTTTCACCGTTTGTGGATGAAGATTTGGCATCCGTTTTTCCTGAGTCCGTTGGCGAATCATAGTCAGTTGGCGAATCATAGTCCGTTGGCGAATCATAAAACGGCACGCGGATCGTATCGACGTCCATCGCCAGCGTTGCGTTCAGTGTCGTCGCATCGGCACTGACGATCATAAGTCGTCCGATGAATTGCTGCTCGTGCTTCAGGTTTTCCTGAGCAATCGAATCGGCCAGCAACCGGGCTGCTTCCGGGCGAGGAGTGATCAGGACAAAACGACTATTTGGAGCCAGATGGCTCTGACAAACAGCCAGCAGCATGGCGGCCAGTTGAGCTTTCGCCGACGCCTCACAAGTCGCCAGTTCCTTGAGTGCCTCGTCGCGGAATCGGCCAGACGCGGAACATTCCACATTTTGCAGATCTTTGCCGGCAATCATGATTCGATAATGACCGGAGGACGACCGGCGAGTCTGTTCAACGCAGATCGTTGCCGCCAGACTGATGGCCCGTTCCTGCAAAGCTTCGGTGAAATCGGCGGTGGAAAAGAGATCAAGCAGAACAATCAGATCGGCTTCCCGATGCTGTTCGTGTTCTTTGACCATAAAGTGACCGTGCCGAGCCGAACTGCGCCAGTGAATACTGCGAGGATTGTCGCCAGATCGATATTCGCGAATTCCATGAAACTCATCTTCAAACAGGCCCAGCCGAGCGTTCTCGCGGCTGACTGTTTCGGCTAATTCCTGTTGGCGACGTTTCCATGCGGGCAACAGTCGGCCAATTTTGGGATGAACAATCACATGATCGCTATTGGACACCGCATGACCGCGTTCACCAATCCCCAACGGAAAACGAGAACTCAAACGCATCGGACCAAACTGATACAGTCCGCGCCGGGAAATACAGACATCGTAGTGAGCCGAGCGTTGCTCACCAGGCAACACTCGAACAAAGACGACTTTACCTTCGTTGCTGACTTTCTTTCCCTGGATCACGTCGCGGACTTCAACCAGACGCGACGCCAGCAGGCGTTTTTCGTTCTTAAGCCGGATCTCGACCGAGAAGAACGTATCGGCTGAAACAGAAATCGGCAAATGCCTCGACACGCTGACTCGCGACAGCATTCCCATCACGACCCAGCCGTTGAAGACGAATGGACCAGCCATCATGCCGAATATCAACAGCAGCATGTTGCCGGTATCCGGATTTCCGCCAGTGAGTGCAGCGATGGCGATGACCAACATTATGCCGAGGTAAACGATTCCCTCGCGCGGCAACAGCAGTCGTGATCGAATGCCGATCTTCTGAGCCATGGCATTCAGCCACGGTCGCAGCAGAATCGACAGCGCCATGAGTCCCAGAAACCCCGCGCCGAGAATGAGCAGGAAGTACTTGACCGGCCCGTCAAGTTCCGGAAAGTTCGCCGGCAATACGAACGCGGCAAGAAAGCACGCCATCGCCGTCAGCAACTGGGCGACGTTGCTGGCGTTAAAGGAAATGGGAACCAGCGTTCGATCAGATTCGCTCTTGGACATCTCGTCTTCCGTCGCGGCCTACCATAGGAACGGTCTCGAAAAAAGACCCCGAGACGTACATCAGGCTTTCCAGCCTGACACGACAAAGCACTGGTCAGCCAGGAAAGGCTCACGTACATTGTTTCGGGACTGTTCCATCGTGAGGCATCAATGTACCATTTCGAGCCGCGAAGTATACTGACATCGGCAGGCAGTCTCCGGACACTCCGGCCAGATGCAACGACCGTTCGCACGCGACGTTTCGGTTTTGTACTATAAATAAAAAAGTCTCATTTCATGTTGGGCATTCTTGGCATCGTCCTCTCGCTCTTGCTGCTGATGTACCTGGCGTATCGAGACGTCAGCGTACTGGTTCTGGCTCCGTTGTGTGCGTTGCTGGCAGTTGTGTTTGACGGAAATTTGCCAGTGCTGGCGACGTATACACAAATCTTTATGGGCAGTTTCGGGCAATTCGTCAGAGACTACTTTCCACTGTTTCTGCTGGGTGCGATCTTCGGCAAGCTCATGGAGGACTCAGGTGCAGCGTCGAAAATTGCAGAGGTCGTCGTGCGGGCCGTTGGAGTTCACCGCACGATCCTGGCTGTCGTGTTGAGTTGCGGGATTCTGACCTATGGCGGAGTTTCTTTGTTCGTCGTTGTATTTGCCGTCTTTCCGCTGTCACGTTCACTCTTTCGGCAAGCTGATATTCCTCGCCGACTGATTCCTGCCACCATCGCGTTGGGTTCGTTCACGTTTACGATGACGGCGATGCCGGGAACCGTGCAGATTCAGAATTTAATTCCAATGCCGTTCTTCAAGACCACTCCCTTTGCAGCTCCGGGGCTGGGATGTATCGGCAGTCTGATCATGTTTGTTCTCGGCATGATGTGGCTCAACTCACGAGCCGCCCGAGCGAGAAAGAATGGCGAAGGTTTTGGAGCCATTCTACCGTCTGACGACGTGGCGATAGAAGCCGCTCAAAAGCTCCCGAACGCCTGGAGTTCTTTTGCACCTATCATCAGTGTTTTGGTGTTGAACTTTGTGTTCTCCAAATTCGTGATTCCCCGCTGGGATGCCAGCTATCTTGCGGAAGAACAATTTGGAAAGACAGACCTGAACAAATTGCTGGGCACATGGTCCACGATCCTGTCCATGGTGGTGGCGCTGTTAATCACGATGGCTCTGCACTTTCGATCATGGGAAAGGTTAAAACTTTCACTGGCGACAGGAGCCAGAGCGTCATTGCTGCCGATTTTCAATACGGCGTCGGAAGTTGGATACGGGAGTACGATCAAGAGTCTCGCCGGATTTGCAGTCGTCCAAAAATTCGTCACAGGAATCGCACCAGGCAATCCGTTGATCTCCGAAGCCATTGCTGTGAATTCGCTGGCGGCAATTACGGGATCCGCATCCGGCGGTCTGAGCATCGCGTTAAAAGCTCTTGGCGAAACATATTACCAGCGTGGCATCGCCGCTGGCATCAACCCTGAATTGTTGCACCGCGTCGCATCTATGTCTTGCGGAGGTCTCGACAGCCTGCCTCACAACGGAGCTCTTATTACACTGCTTTTAATTTGCGGCGTCACACACCGTCAGGGCTACAAAGATGTTGCTGTCGTCACAATGCTTTGTCCACTGGTCGCAACGGTCACCGTGATTGCACTGGGAACAATGCTCGGCTCGTTTTGAGTTGCGGGGCCGACAAACAATGCTGCGATACGATATGGCGATACAATGGTTGACAAAACTCAATCTTCCGATGGAACTTGCAGCTCGAGTCACGAATTCCGTTTTATACTCGGAAGCCACTCAGATACGGAATTGATTTAGCGTGCTCGGCGATCTTGTCGGCAGCACTTAGTAGCCTGCCAAGGTAGTCCCATTGCCCGGTTACCAATGCATCGCGAGCACTGTCTGGCATTGTGACTGAGAACTTTAAATCACCAGCAGCTACGGTGAGTGTTTGCAGATCGACTGTGATTTCCCACGTTGGATTCTTGTCAATCGCTGCCGCCAGTTTTTCCAGATCGGCCCTTGATGCTTTCAATGCCGGTATACCAAGTGAACCGCAGTTGCCAAAGAAAATCTCGGCAAACGATTCCGCGATGATTGCTTTTATGCCCCATCGCATCAGCGATTGCGGTGCGTGTTCGCGCGATGAACCACAGCCGAAGTTACGGCCAGCAGCCAGAATCCCGGCTCCCTGAAATTGCGGCTGATTGAAAGGATGACTTGGATCCTGCTGCCGATCGTCTTCAAAAGCGTGCTCACCAAGACCATCAAAGGTCACGCATCGCAGAAACCGCGCGGGAATGATGCGGTCGGTATCGATGTCGTCGAGAAGCAGAGAAATGCCGGTTGCAGTGACGGATTTGATTTCGTTCATGGGAGTTTTAATCTCAATTAAAGTGATCGTTGAATAACCCGGAGTATAATCGCGTTACGTTTCCGGTGGAAACCATTGTTGAAGTGTTGATACAAACTTATCGAAGCTGCGATCGGTGCAGTCTTTGAAACCGACCTTCTCCGCCAACTCCTTGAAAAAAACTGCCCAGCCAGAGAACGAAGAAATGATACACCTTCGACTCTACACCCGCCGTCGTGTCGCCAGAACGGCTTAACTTCAGCGCTGACTTGTCGAATTTGCAGAGCATGAGTGCGCGGCAATAGTCCCAGCACGGTTTGTTCGATGTCCCGGTCTGCAGCGAGTACAAATAGATCTTTAGGTCCCGCCATCGTGGTCAGCCCAGTATCCCAGAGGCCAACATCATTCCCGGATCAACGCTCCCTCTCCATGCACTCAACCGAGGATGTTGGTCACCTCGCACGATCAATGTTCCGTCCTCCGGCGTCTTCGAAAAACAGAGTATCTTGTTCGGAGCGGTCAAGCTGAGGATTGAAGGGGAATGCGTCGTGACGAGCACCTGCGATTCATACATGTTGCTGAGCGACTGCATGACGATTTCGATTGCGAGTGGATGAATGCAATTCTCCGGTTCCTCGATCAGAAAAACCGTTCCGTTATCCAATGCGTATGCTGGAAGTGTGAGTCCAATTAAACGCAACGTACCATCGGACAGCAACCAAGAGGGAACTTTCCGCCCGTCGACATATTCAAGAACCAGATACCGACGACGATCCTCGGGCCTTTCCGTGACTCGGATTGTTTTCAAATCCGGCAAGGCGATGCGGAGATGGTTGATCCAGTCTTCGAATTGATTGTTCGATGCGTTATTGTTCGATGCGTTGATGAGGTCAGTCAGAACCAGTGGCAAATTCAGTTCGTTGCCAAGTTCGCCGTTCGACGAGACAGCCGATACCGGCTGACGGAGCTTTTCCGGATCAAGCCGAAGATGAAGACTCCCTTCAGAAAGAAATTGGCGAAACCATGTGGCGACGGGAAAGCGAAGACCATCTTCCGGGATGTTTGCCAACGCAGAGCTTTTGGCATCAAGATTAAACTGGCTATGTCCAATTTTTCCTGGCTCCGCCAAACCTTCATATTGAAATAATGAGTGCTCTCCCCGTCTCCAAATCGAAGAGAAGCATTCATCTGCATTGTGTGTTAAAGAAAACCCGGATGCCTCCGAAATGGAGGCTTCGTCAAACACCGGAATTGTTCCATTCTGTCGTTCCGTGTCCGAGAGTATCCACCTCTCTGTGGTAGCACTTCTACGCAACAAAAGCTGTTCCTCAAGAATACTGATCTTCGTGCGCTCTACGTCCGTGAATCCAATTTTGATTTGGTACCTAACGACACTGTCTGGGCCAAACAGTTTGGTCTTGTTCGCGACGGATTCCGGAAACGTCGCTTCGACCGCCAATTCGAAAAAACCGATCGACGTATCGAAAAGCAAGTCGTCAAAATTGCCTGACCGAGCCTGCAATGCCGAAAGCAAACCGTTGCGAGGCTGACGAACGATTTCGCCAAGCAGGCAGATAACGTCAAGGAACGTCGATTTTCCGACGCCGTTGCCTCCAACCAGCACTTCGAAACCGGTCAGCGACTGATCGACTTGCTTCAAACAGCGATAGTTTCTGGCCTGAATTCGAGTCAGCATAGGAGATCCTCAAGCTCAGCGAACTGAGTTCAAACAGCTGCTCCCGCGAACTCGCGGATATCAGTAACACAACCTTCAACCGCGGCAGCAGCGACCATGGCTGGGCTCATCAGCAGCGTTCGCCCAGTCGGGCTACCCTGACGACCTTTGAAGTTACGGTTGCTGGACGAGGCACACACTTCGCGGCCTTTGAGCTTGTCGGGATTCATCGCCAGGCACATCGAGCAACCTGCTTCCCGCCATTCGAAACCAGCGGCTTCAAAGATCAAGTGCAAGCCTTCCTCCATCGCCTGCTTGCGAACAACCTGAGATCCCGGCACCACGATCGCTTTGACATGCGGCGATACTCTGTGCCCTTCGACAACTCGTGCGGCTTCGCGAAGGTCGGAAATACGACCGTTCGTACAGGAACCGATAAAAGCGACATCGATCTTTGTACCTTTGATCGGCTGACCTTCCGTCATGCCCATGAATTCCAGAGCTTCTTTGATAAGCTTCTGTTCGTCAGCAGCGACTTCGCTGATTCTTGGCAGCGGCTGGCTGACTCCGACGGACTGGGCCGGCGTAATGCCCCAGGTCACGGTCGGTTCGATGTCTGCCGCGTCGAATGTCACAACGTCATCGAACTGAGCATCATCGGCTGACGCAAGACTTAACCACCACGCGGATGCTCGATCGAAGTCCGCACCCTTTGGTGAAAACGGGCGGCCCTTCAAATAATCGACCGTCTTTTGATCTGGATTGATGTAACCGCAGCGAGCTCCGCCTTCGATGCTCATGTTACAAACGGTCATGCGTTCTTCCATCGACATCGCGTCGAAAGTCGTGCCCGCAAATTCGTAGGCATAGCCAACGCCGCCCTGCACACCAAGTTTCTGGATGATGTAAAGGATCACGTCCTTGGCATACACGCCCGGAGGCAGTTCACCATCGACAACAACCTGACGAACTTTCGGACGATTCAGAAACATCGTCTGAGTCGCAAGGACCTCAGCGACATTGCTGGTGCCAATCCCGATTGCGATGCTTCCAAATGCTCCGTGAGTGCTCGTATGGCTGTCACCGCAGACGATCGTCATGCCTGGCTGAGTCAATCCCTGTTCCGGACCGACAATATGGACGATCCCCTGACGATTGTCTTTCAGATCCAGCAGAATCACGCCGAAATCTTTGCAGTTCTTTTCGATCGCCGACATCATCTGTTCGGCCAGGCCGTCCAAAAATGGTCGAGCCTGGCTAGCCGTTGGAACAATGTGATCCACCGTAGCAACAGTACGTTCAGGAAAGGCGACCTTCAGATTCCGATCTCGCAAAATTTCGAATGCCTGCGGACTCGTGACTTCGTGAATCAGATGCAGCCCGATAAACAATTGCGTCTGCCCGCCAGGCAGATTTTGTACAGCATGAAGGTCCCAGACTTTATTGAACAGATTGCGTTTGTCGGACATGAAATTCGTTCGATAATTTTGGTGGTCGAAGGTAGTGACGGCGATTAAACCAGTTGTTTCGATAAGATTCGCGAATTGTAGCGGTGTTTTGGCGTAGAGTCAGCGATTCATTGCCGCAAGAATCACGTTTTCGCTCAACGAAGACACCAGGAATTCCGTACGGTTCCTAAATTGACAGATTCCTTGACTTCAATTCCCTCAACTTTCCCCGGAGCCGCGATGGTTTCACCCAAGATACGCTGCTGCGTTTCCATCCTGACTCAAGCCATCACCATTTTACTGATAGTCGTTTGGGTTGCTGGGCAGATTCTGCGGGATCGCAATTGGTGGATGGGGTTGCTGTTTTATTTTCCAACGCCGGTCCTGGTAGGCTGGCTGCTGCTGATTCTGGCGATTTCGCGGACGAATCGCCGGGTGAATCTTTTTCTGCTGGTCGCGCCGCTGACTATGTTAGTGCTGGTCGAAAATCATTGGACTCGACCAGCTCCTGCACCTCGTACGGATTCAACTCCTGAGATCGACACTTCGCAAAATTCAACGGCGACATCTTCCCACCATTCATCTTCGACTTCAGGTTCAACGCGGATCGCAACTCGGAAAAGGTTGATTCACTGGAACGTCGCTCGGGGTGTCATGGGTTGGGAGGAACAATGGAAATACATCGAAAGCCTGCAGCCTGACATCATCGTTATTTCCGAGATTCCGGAACCGTTTGATGCCACGTCTTTGACGGGTTTCGATGTTTTATCTGTTCATGGAATGGCGGTCGCGTGTCACGGTTCTATGACGAAAAGCGGGGCGCTGGTGCGCGGCGGCGCGTTAAATGCTTATCACATTACGTGTACGTTTGCCGAAGGACTGTTCGAGTTGATGATCGCTGACATGACGTCGCAAGTGATGATTCCGCGAGATCCATACCTGCGGCCGTTTGTGGCTCTGTTGCCAGAACGAAAGATTGATGTGTCTGTCGGCGATTTTAATGCTCCGCGAAGATCGTTGGCATTTTGCAATCTGCCTGACGGGTTTCGGCATGCCTATGATGACGCAGGAACTGGCTGGTCATATACCTGGCCGGTTCCTGTCCCGTGCCTTGCGATTGACCAGTGTATTACAGGCCCTGACGTAAACGCAGTTCGATACGAACTGAGATCCACGCTGCTGAGCGATCATCGGCTGCAGATCCTGGACTTTGACTGGCTGGCCGACAAATGAGCAAACAGTCTCGTTCACGTGAAGGATAAGCGCTCAACCAAGAATCGTCTGCTCGGGTGCTCAGCTCAGCACGTCTTTCAAGACCACGCCATGCACATCGGTCAGACGTATGTCGCGACCGCTGAAGCGATAGGTGAGCTTTTCGTGGTTCATGCCCATCAAGTGCAGCATTGTGGCGTGTAAGTCGTGGATCTCGGCTTTGTTTTCGATGGCCTTGTAGCCAAATTCATCCGTGGCACCGTAGATCGTTCCGCCTCGAACGCCACCACCTGCCATCCAGACGGAAAACCCGTATTGATTGTGATCACGACCGTCGTTGCCCTGGGCGAATGGAGTCCGTCCGAACTCACCAGACCAGACAACTAAAGTTCGTTCCAGCAGGCCGCGTTGTTTCAGGTCCGCCAGCAAGCCAGCGATTGGCTTATCAACGCTTTTCGCATTCTTTGTATGGCCATCCGTAAGATTCGAATGCTGATCCCAGCGATCGCCGTTTCCGCCGGGACACGTCAGTTCAATAAATCTTACGCCGCGTTCGACCAATCGCCGAGCGAGCAGGCATTGCTTTCCAAAGGTCGTCGTGTTCGTGAACTCATCATGCATGCCGTACATTTCCTGAGTCTCGCGTGTCTCATCTGTCAGATCCATCAGGTCCGGGACCGCGAGCTGCATCTTTGCTGCGAGTTCATAATTTCGAATGGCCGATTCCACCTGATCGTCGTGTCCAAATCTTTCAGACGCCTGCTGATCCAGTTTACGTATCAACGCCAGCTTTCGCTTCTGAAGTTCATCACTGGGTTCCTGACGATTGATATCGGCCACTGCTGGGCCATTGATGCGAAACACTGACGCCTGATAACTTGCCGGTAGAAATCCGCTGCCAAAATTGTCGAGACCGCCCGGGGGAATGAGCCCACCGTTCAGCACCACGAAGTGCGGCAGATCCTGGCATTCACTTCCCAGGCCATAGCCAAACCACGCTCCCATCGACGGTCTGCCCTGCAATCCAGATCCCGTATGCAGAAAGTAGTTTGCATTTGTGTGTTCCGGAAAATCCGATGTCATCGACCGGATCACCGCCAGATCATCGACATGCTGTGCAATGTGTGGAAAAAGATCGCTGACCGGAATTCCGCTCTGGCCATATTGCTGAAACTTCCACGGGCTGGCAAGAGTGTTGCCAATATTGTTGAATTGAGTCGGCTCAATCTTTGTCGGAAAGGGCTTCCCATTCCATTTTTCAAGTTCTGGCTTTGGGTCAAACGAATCGACCTGCGAAACTCCACCGTCCATATACAGAAAGATGACACTCATGACCTTCGGATCGAAGTGTGTCGGCTTTGGGGCCAGCCCAGATCCTGCGTCAAGGTTCCGATCAGCAGATTCAGATGCTCCGGCCTTCGACGCGAATAAATGAGCCATCGCCACGGAACCAAATCCACAGGCCAGATTTTGCAACATGTCGCGACGGTTTTGAGCAGCAGGACGAAATCGCTGGCAGTGCGTGGTGTACATGGCAGGCCTACATTGAATGGGTGAGGTACTTAGGGCAAGACTATGTGGCGCAAGACTATTTTGGACTCTGCGATTAATGGTCGAGCAATGGAGTATAGCGAGCTCGAAAGCTCGCGGCCAGAATTGAGTCGAATCCAAATCATTCAAACTCAGGCAATTGGGCTCAGACACCGACACAACTGCGGTGGAACCTAGTAAGGATATCAAAACTCGCGGGAGGCATTCTTAGCGTGGCTGGAAATTGACCACAAATTTCGGGTACGCTGTGAAAATTAGTGCCACAAGAACGGGGTCGATTAATCTGTTCTACCGAAGCCTGCAAACACGGAAGTTCAGAATCAATCGGCCCCGTTCCTGTGGCACACTGACGTATTACGGACATCTCAGAACGTTGTCGCCGAAGTGAACACCGCGAAAACTGAAAGGTTTCGCACGATTTTTCACAATTTCAAATATCTTATTTCCCTCAAAAGCCCCACCGTACAGGAATTGAAGTCCTATGTTGGCGAGCGAGATCAAGATCGAAGACTTCCGGCGAATTGGACCGATCCTGGAACGGCTGATCTTATCCGAAAAACTCACTGCGGATGAGAAGCGGGCCGTTGATTTCTGCGCCCGTGCAGCATTTGACTTCGCCCAGATGCGCCACTCGGCGATCGCAAAAGAATTCTATTCACGCGGAGACGTACAAGAACGAACTGTGCATTCAATAGCCGCATGAGACCGGATCAATTGCACAAAATTCCACTGAGAGTACTTCCCCCAAAACCATGATCATCATTCCCTACAAATCAGTTGATACTATTTATTTTGATGTGAGTACGCCTGAGGATTGCATTAATGAGTACGGAACGCCGCAGTACATCAGACAAATTAGGTATGGATTTACTGAATACCACTACGTAAATTGTATTTTTCGCTTCGACGCGAGTTCGACCTTTCATGATTGTACTTTGCTGCCTCGAACTCCGGCGTGTATTGAAACAATCCTGGTAACATGGGATCTCGCGTTTCTCAGGGCGGCATGCAACGCGGATGGTTTTCCTCTTCACAGCTCTGGATACATCATACTTCAGTCGTTAGGTATCTGCGTCACGGGGATTCATAACGGGGACGAGGCACAACTCGCGATCAGTGCGTATCGACGCTCTATTTCAGCTCAACTATTACGAACCGCTCAGCCATTTGACACGAGTACGATTAAGTCGTAATTAAATCAAACGGAAGCACTTTAGATCGCATGGAAATTACCGCAGACGCAGCGTGAAAGCACATGGACCGTTTCGCCTGCAGTCATGGCAAATGGGTAAATGGGCAAGAAATGCCGTTCCTCTTTAGCATTGACCATCCGCACTTCGATCACCGACGTCGGGGCGATAAAGACTTGCACAGGCTGATATCTCCGGGAAGACCTATGTAATCGTCTTTCCGGCGGAGGCAAAAAATACCTTCGTCGAACAATCTGATGCAGGCGTTGAGGAGAGAACACCGTAGAATCCTTAAATCCTCATCTGCTCGAAGACGACTCGCATTGCTGCTATGCTGCGATCGTTCGAGAAATTGAATTCCTGACAATCATCACAGCATCGAAAGTAGAAAGCACACTGATGCGCTCTGCGAATCTGAAAAGTTGCGTCTTGTTGGCATTGAGCTGCACAGGACTTTCTCTGTACGCGACTGAGCCGCAACAACCGGCGGGCGTTCAGGCGGCATCAAAGATCAGTCCCGATGATCAATCGGTCAAGGTTACTGCGGCTGCTGAAGCATTGATCGCCAAACTCAGCGATGCTGAAAAATCGATTACCGTCTTCAAGTTCAACGACGAAGATCAGCGACTGCGATGGTCGAATCTGCCGACGGGTATTTTCGAACGCAAGGGCTTGCGGATGGGGGATCTGAAGCCAGTGCAGTTCGATGCTGTGATGGCTGTTCTGAAGGCGACTCTGAGCACGGAGGGTTACCAACAAGTCATCGACAACATGGCTGGTGAGGAAACTCTTAACACCGGTGGTCGGCGTGGACGTGTGGTGTTCGGCAAAGACGAGTACTATTTTTCGATCCTTGGATCTCCTTCCGTCACTGAACCATGGATGTGGCAGTTTGGTGGGCATCACCTGGCGGTGAATGCCACCATCGTGCGGGACAAAATCACGCTGGGGCCGAGTCTCACTGGTGGTCAGCCGATGCATTATTCCAAAGACGGCAAACAGATCGTTCAGATGGCAGAGGAGATCGCCAGTGCCTTTGAACTGGTCAACTCACTGGATGATGCTCAAAAGAAAAAGACTGTGCTCGCCGAACGCTTCATTGATATGGCACTTGGCCCCGGTCGCGATGATGTGCGTCCGGAGCCTGAAGGGATTTCTGCGAATGATCTCACGGAACCTCAGACCATGCTTTTGAAACGTCTGATTTCTGAGCGCGTCGGGTTGCTCAATGATGAAGATGCCAAGGTGCGGTTGGAAGCCATCGACAAGCAGATGGCGGAAATTCGTTTCTCCTGGCGAGGTCCTGTAAAGCAAGGTAGCCCGGCCTACTATCGAGTTCAAGGGCCGACCTTCTTTCTGGAATACGCTCCGCAACAAATGGGCGGCGATCCAAACGAACACGTGCATGCCATGTATCGCGAGTTTGCGAACGACTACGGCGAGCAGTGGTTGAAGGCGAAGTAGGTGATGCGCAGAGCCTGATTTGAGTTTGACGCCTATGCAAATCCCGTCGGCGGAGCGACGGGTGTACCGTACACACGTCGCTCCGCCGACGGGATTCTGCTGGCAACGCCCTCTCAGGAATGCATCATTCTCAACCGCCCGCCGGATTCCCGAATTGCGGTCTCTGCCTATCGCTTTCAGGAATTCGCCGTTCATCAGCGAATCGCAATCGTCGGAAAGCAATAATGCAGCGTGCGTGTTTTGCACATGCCAACGCAGCAACCTGACGATGCTACAGCCGAGAGACAGTCATCAGATCGCTCCGTTTCAATGCATACACTGGATATCGGAGTGTCGGCAATCGACGACACGTACTGTTTGAGGCACAAATTTCCATGCAGAATATGATTCCATCTCCCATTCACAACGGCGGAAACTCCCGCAGTGGCATGTCCACTCTGAAATTCGTCATGGGACTGTTGCTTTGGACCATGGTGCTTGGGGCTTTGTATTTTGTTATCGTCCAAAAGATAAATGTCAGACGGGCACAAGACGGCAATAGTTCCCTGCCGGAATCGACTTCGCAGTCAGACGCTCCGTTGACGAATGACGATGCACTGGAGCCGATTGAGGTCTCGCAAAAGACTGCAGTCATTAGTTTCCCAAGTCGTGAATTGCCAGATTTCGTTCTTTCGGAAAGTATGGGCCAGACACTGGGCCTGAAGGATTTGATTGGAAAACGCTGGCTGGCCAATTTCATCTTCACGCGCTGCGCGGGACCGTGTCCGATGATGACGCGGGATATTTCAGAACTCCATCGACAGATTGGGAAAACGAATCCGGATTTTCGTTTCGTCACGTTTACGGTCGATCCAGAACATGACACCGTGGATGTATTGAAAAAATACGCGGAGACTTTTCGCGCGGATCATGAACGGTGGAAGTTTTTAACGGGCTCAGAAGCCGAAATTCTGAATCTGATCCGTGGTGGCTTTATGCAGTATGTGCAACCCAACATTGGCGAATCCAGAACGCCTGGGTTTGAGGTTGCTCATTCCAATCGCGCGGTGCTGGTCAACGAAGACGGGATTCCAGTCGCCTCGTTTGTGATGACGGTTGCCGCAGATGTTGCAAAGCTGCGACGCATCATTGAAGGTAAGGCAGACTTTCCGGTACCGGGGCCTGGATTGACGTTTTCGGTTTCAAGCGGAGATAACCCGCCGGTGCCGTTTACACTTGTCCCGGCGGACAATGGTGATGCAGAAGACGCACCGGGTGATGCAGAAGAAACACCGATGAAAAAAGACGACAGCGAGGAAACTCCAGCGAACAACGAAAATTCCCCGGAAACGCCGCAGTCGAAAAATAAGAAAATTGATCAACTGCTGCCACAATGGGCTGCCAATATGCCCACCATCAATGCCGGACTCAATTCCGCTTGCATCGTTTTACTCTGCTCCGGCCTTGTGGCGATCAAATCAGGAAACCGAATACGACATCGAAATCTGATGATCGTGTCCTTTGTGGTCTCGGTCGCGTTTCTTGTCTGCTACCTGACGTATCACGAGGTGCTCTACAGGTTTACCGGCCATCGCGGACGAGCGTTTGATGGCAGTACACTGGCGACTCGGCTGTATTTCAGCATTTTGATCCCACACGTAATTCTGGCGGCAATTGTACCGATTCTCGCACTTCGGGTTTTCTATTTAGCATTCAAAGAACGCTGGCCAGAACATCGCCGTCTTGCCAAAATCACCTTGCCGATCTGGCTCTTTGTGTCGATCACAGGAGTAGTCATTTACGGCATGTTGTATCACTGGCCGTGGTCGGATGTTACTGTGAGTTGAGTTTTGTTCGAGAGTCTTGAGAGGTCTTCCACATGAAAACTGTAATTCGGATGACTTTAACCGCCGTAATCTTCGCTGCTACCGCTGGAGTGATTCCGCACACATGGCAGTCCGAAGTCGCTGCCTGCCCAAGTTGCAAGAACGCCAACGAAACGGATACGCGACGACCGACCGCTTACATGTACAGCATTTTGTTTATGCTGGGAATGCCAGCGACGGTGTTCAGTTGCTTCGGTATTGCTTTCTACCGCATGTCTCGCCGCGAAATGCTGGTTCAGCAGGAAATACTGGCCGCTGAAGAACGTGACGCCGAATCCAACACATAGTAGCGAAAGTCGTCAAGACTTTCGGCCATTTCACCAACACATAGTAGCGAAAGTCGTCAAGACTTTCGGCCATTTCACCAACACATAGTAGCGAAAGTCGTCAAGACTTTCGGCCATTTCACGGTCTTTAAACCGTCGCTGTCTCAGTTCAGAATTTTATGCAGCACTTCACCCGCGACATCGGTCAGACGATAACGGCGGCCGTTGTGGAAGTAAGTCAGTTGTTTGTGATCAACACCCAATAAATGCAGCATCGTTGCGTGCAGATCGTGTACTGTGGCACGGTCCGTCACAGCCCGATAGCCGATTTCGTCGAGTTCTCCGTAGCTGGCTCCTTTACGAATTCCGGCACCAGCCATGAACATGCCGAAGCCTTGAGGATTGTGGTCACGTCCTCCGTTGCCTTGTGACACTGGCATGCGACCGAACTCACCGCCCCAGATAACGAGCGTGCTGTCGATCAATCCGCTTTGTTTCAGATCAGTCAACAAAGCATCAATAGGTCTGTCCGTCGCGCGGCAGTGGCCTCGATGATTGCCATTCACATCGCTGTGAGCGTCCCATTCGCCGTCGCTGTAGACTTGCACAAACCGTACGCCGCGTTCGACAAGGCGACGAGCCATCAGGCACTTTGAACCAAACGAGCGAGTTTCGTTTTCATCCACACCGTAGGCTTTGCGAGTCTCAGCAGTTTCTGAACTGAAATCAACAAGTTCCGTCGCTTCCATCTGCATGCGATACGCGAGTTCGAAACTTTCAATGCGTCCCAGTAATTCCGCTTCGCCCGGATGGTCCTCCATATGTTTCGCATTCATCGCTGCAAGCAGGTCGAGCTGCCGTCGCTGGTCTTCCCGAGTGACATTGTTTGGCCGGTTGAGATTTATCACTGGCGTGCCGGAAGGTCGAAATAGCGTGCCCTGAAATGTTGTCGGCAGGAACCCGGAGCTCCAATTGAGGTTGCCGCCTTTCACACCTTGATTGTTTCCCAACACCACAAAGCCCGGCAAGCTGTTGTTTTCCGAACCAAGCCCATAAGTCACCCAGGAACCGGCACTGGGAAATCCCGGTCGCGGAATGCCCGTATTGATCTGATAAAGGGCTGGAACGTGATCGTTGGATTCGCTGTAAAACGATTTCACGAACGCAAAGTCATCGGCATGTTTTGCAACGTTTTGATAATGCTCACAGAACCATGCTCCGGATTCGCCGTATTGTTTGAACGAAAACGGCGACTTCATCAATGGGCCGGGATTGCCGTTGAAGACGTCAATTTCGATCTTCTGTCCGTTGCGTTTGGTGAGTTCCGGTTTCGGATCGAACAAATCCACAACGCTGGGCGCGCCTTCCATAAAGAGCCAGATCACCGACTTGGCCTTCGCCGGAAAATGCCCGCCATGCGGTGCCAGAGGATTGGTCGCCGCAGCCTGTTCGCCATTTCCCAGCAAGCTGTTACTGCGAAGGATGTCGCTGAGTGCCAACATCCCAAAACCAGCCCCGGCCCGTGAGAGAAAGTCCCGACGATTGCGACTGGATTGAATTCGACCGCAGTGTTGAAGGAGTGGATTCATTAGGCAGACTTCACGTTTGTTGGCGAATGGCAAGTTCAGGATTGCAGTGGGGTTCATGCCCGGAGTGCCGACACAGTTCCCTCGGGTACTCTACATGTTGCTGTGGCGGACCTCCAAGTCATTCGATTCCACCAATCTGACATATCGGGAGTCAACTGCAAGTGTTTCTATATTTCGGCGGTTAGGTCGAACATGGTTTTGACCTGCGACGACTGCTAGATTCTACAATTGTGAATCGTTGCCTATCGTCTTGCAACATATTCAGTACTGGATTCTGTACCACACGCGAGCAAATCGGTGCGGTGATAATGCGTTGTTTTCTGAGGCATCGCACCACGCTGGCCGGATCGAATCTGACGACCTGTCCAGTCCACTAGTTGCAGAGAATCGTCGATCCCCATTGAAAAGCAGCCATAGCTTGATGCTCGCCGTGTCATTTTCTCTGCACGAGCGGGGTGAGCAGGAGGTCTTTCACTTTTTCGGGCTGCCCTTCCTGATTGAACACTACCAGTTCCGGAAACACTTCGGCCACTTCTTCGGCAATCAGTCCGTTTTGAACGGGCGTGGCACGTCCATTGAACGCTTGCTTGTAGCGTAACGTCACCGGACGCAGGCATCACAGACGCACTTGCGTCTCGGCGTCTGACAGGCCAAGAATCTCTGCAATTTTCTTCAACGATTGGCTGTTGAGACGTTTCACAATGACGGCTCTTCGCTGATTTTCCGGCAGTGTTTGTAGTGCTGTTAGCATGATGCAGATTTGCTCATTCAGTTGCACGACATCGCTCGGCGACGTTTAGCCCGCAATTAAAATCTACTCAAGTCGAAGAAATGATGCTTCGAGGTCCGATGCACGAACTCGCCTCCGGACATCGTTCTTTTGAGCCTTCAGAGGCTTCACGGCGTCCAACAGATTGTGATTCAGGGCATTGCGCAACCATGAGAAGAATGCACCTTTGCTCATGACTGCCAACTGATCTGCGTTGCAATGAGCCTCCAGAAGCGTCTGCTGCACAATGTCAGAAGCCTCCAGATCTCCTCGCAGTGTCGAAGAAATCATCGCCTCGGCCAATGTCATCAGGACCGGTCGAAACTCATTCAGGCACTTCGCAACATGTGTTCCGGATTCCTCCATGCAGCACTCCTCAACTGAAAATCGACTTTGTGCGCAACTCAATGCGCTCAAATTTCGTTTTTTCTCTCTGGCTGCGCACAGACGCGGCGCAGTTCTCGCTTTAACATAGGGGACAGCTTACCAAACTCGTATTAAGCGAACGATCAACATGCAACGGCACAACTTCGGCGGCAATGTACAGCTCAACCCCAATACGAGGTATCTGCCTGCGACCGAACAGGAAGTCGTGGAAATTCTGGACCTACACCGCGGCCAGCGAATCCGATGTATCGGACGCCTTCACTCCTGGAGCAGAGCGGTAGAATGCAACGACGTACTGCTCGATCTGCGGCATCTTAACCAGGTAAACCCGGTACCCGATAGTGAGGCACTGGTGGTTACCGTTGGTGCCGGGTGTCAGATCAAACACCTTCTATCGGATCTGGAACGGCTGAAAAACTGGGCGTTGCCGTCACTCGGGCTGATCACCGAGCAGACCGTTGCGGGTGCCGTCTCGACCGGTACACATGGCTCGGGTCGAAATTCCCTGTCTTAATATGTCGTCAGCGTTCGCATCGCGCACTACGACTCCGCCACGGGTAAGGCGACTGTTACGGAAATCAGCAGCGGCGACGCACTCCGCGCGGCAAGATGTTCGCTGGGTTGCCTGGGTGTGATTCTCAGCGTGAAAATGTTGTGCCGACCGAGTTACAACGTGGAAGAAGCCTGGCATGAACACGAGCAGCTCGCGGACGTGATTGATGCGGAACGTGAGTATCCGTTGCAACAGTTCTTTCTGGTGCCATGGCGATGGACTTACATGTCGCAATATCGCCGAGAGACGGATCACCCTGAATCGAGAACATCGTGGCTGTACCATTGGTATCGTTATTTGACCATCGATATTGGGGAAAGCTCGGTTATCTGCAGCCTGACAGGCTTCGCGCATTGTACCCGAAGTTTGAGGTCTTCCAGGAACTCTGCCAATCGTATGATCCTGATGGGCATTTTCAGAATGACTGGACGAGCGAACTTCTCACGAATAAACGTCCGCATTAGAAAAAATTTCGGCAACGGCGGGTCGGTGGTTGACATTCAGGCCGACTGGCAATAAAGTAAGCACATACTTACACATCTGTCGGAGTCTTTAGTGGCACGCCCCAGTCAAACACAGGAGCAATCAAAAAAGCTGTTGCCAATCGTCTGTGAGGTCTTCAGCGAACTCGGATACCGACGAACAACCACTGCAGAACTGGCTCAGCGGTGCGATGTTCGA